>Ga0210059_1007232_pt1 | contig 17683 bp, 11 predicted proteins | sample Ectturendosymbi2_FD_188042 | JGI IMG/M metagenome (GOLD analysis project Ga0210059, IMG submission 188042) | Ecteinascidia turbinata endosymbiont from Florida, USA - Sample 2 (SPAdes) (version 2) | ecosystem: Host-associated > Tunicates > Ascidians > Unclassified | place: Key West, Florida... | reverse complement strand
ACGTCACCGCATGCACATCACCTTTGGTGTGCCCGAGTCGACACGTATTCGGTAAGGTGGAATAACGTTCCAACCACCACAGGTCCCGTCACCTCCGCATTGACATTTTGTTATGATGCGGAATGTAAGGCTAGTCTGCAAAACAAGCAAATCTTTGCATGACTGCTAAGAAGCGCTTATCACTGTAATGTCACGAAGTGTTAAAATCCTATGACCTTGTAATTTCGAAATGAAATAAATTTAACATTAACCGTTTTGGAATTATGATCTTTGAAACTCTACAAAAATTTCTTTGCAGCAACTGCAACAATCAGCACAAAGACGTTTGCTCACACAGCTAGTCAACATTTTGAGCATTGATAGTTGTTTTTTGTGACAAAAGAAACACAAACCAAGTGAGGGCTCTTCATAGTCGCGTAGCCAGGTTTTGTTGTTGAACGGGCCAACGAGAAACAGAGGGGCCACCATTGTAACAGCAATCCAAACCACTAGACAGACAAAACTTTTGGCAACAGCAAAATAACTTTCGCCCGAATTCTTTTTAAATTGCAGCGATTGCACCGAAAGACTAAGCAACAAAGACCGTAACTGCTTTCGATCAGCAAATATCCGAAATGCACGAAATTTATAAAAATTATAATGTCTAACGTCTTTACAACCACACACAAAGGAGTAGAACTTAATCACACGTGGAACTAAGAATGAGCACACAGTACACGAAAGGACACGAGCATAGATATGTGGCTGCAGCAAAAAACAATGTTTAGCACTGCTAAATAGTGTTGTGGTAACTTCCAGGTAGACCGATTCCTAAAATGTAAGGAGTGAGGGGTTGCGAGGGACCAGGGGTCATGTGGCTTATAGATCTCACCACGGAGAAGCTACGTATGGTATAAAGCAGGGGTGGGCAACAGACGCGTAGCCAGAAATTTTGGTATGGGGGGGCAAACAAAAACCAAGTCTCAACATTTCAATATATAATGTCCCTTGTTTTTAAAACCCTTTACGGGTCATTTTTTTGACCCGACTTTTCAACTTTTTGCAACTGCATTACTCGCCAGCCGATTGATCTTGAGAGCTCTTCAAAGCATCTACGGATTCAGCAAGTCTTCTAGTTGAGATTGAAAAAAAACTTTTCGTTTTGGGTTTGGGGTTTTCTGGGGTGACGTCACAATCAGGGCACGTTTACGCGACTTTTTGACCAACTTTACCTGGCCCTGGGTGCCAACCCAATGAGCCATTTTTTGGCTCAAGTTTTTTTTGCAAGCTATGCTGAGATCCGCGTATTTAGAGCGCTTGAATGGCTTTCTAGCATATCTGGAGCCAAAAGCATCATGCAATGGAATGTGCTTTCTTCTGGCACTTCTTTTTCTGAAAATTTCTGTTGCGATTTAAGCCGGCAAATAGAAAGTCTGCTTTCATTGAATTAACAAGCTTTAAAAGTTAGTTTTTTGTAAATTTCCAAGTTCCTACTTTGAATGAAAACCACCATTTTCTTGTAAAACTCCTATGAAAGCGTTTGTGAAAATCTTGATGCTATAAGTGCTAGCTTTGCAGTATGGTTTTTACAGCCAATATTGCAGTTGAGCAAGGAGTCATCGTGACAACCATTGTGATTGCGCTTTTTATGTTTACACGCTTCTGATGTACACCAACACACGTTCAATCGAAGTCGAGTTGTTCTCTAAGTTTAAGACACCGACTCCCGAAGTAGGTCTACAAAACTTGCGCGCACGTGGACTAAGAAGTGGACTTTATTTAATTCTTGAGCTACTGGTTGACGTATGCAGCTCATAATGTAAACGCTAGAGTCCCTCAAAGTGTTCGAAAAATGTTTGGATTTTATGTCATGTATCGCTATGAAATGCAACTGCGGTAGCATTTCTACGCTATTTGCACTAAGCCTGCTTCCCATAAACGATTAGGTATTTGTCTATCTAGCTTTTCAGAGTTAACAATAAAATTGACAAATATTATAAACACAGTTTTTTTTAATTGTGGAAAGTTATACATCCCCTAAACAAACCTGCATATGTTTGACCCACAATCTACGCAAAGTGTGAAAACGGTTGTGTATTTGCGAAAACGAAGCCACAATCGATTATTACTACGGCTTTGCACTAAAGTTAATAAATACTTGTCGCCGCAGCTTAACACAACGGTTGGTAAGTTGATCTAGCCCAGTGGTTTTCAAAGTATGGATCAAAACCCAAAGAAGGGTGGAGAAGCGTCAAAAATGGATCGCGCAGAGGCGATCCAAACCTGAGTTGTAAATTTTCAACGTCACCACTGCTTGTCAGTGTCTGTTTGTAGCGTAGATATTTGAGAAGAGTAGATTGCTGACATTAAAAACAAACTTAGCAACTTGCTGCCAAAAATCATCCACACAATCAGTATTATTTTCATACTTTGTTTGAGGCTTGGGTCACGAGGTGTTCACCAAACTCACATTTGTGTCGTGCTCAAAAACGTTTTGGAACTAAACGGTTGAAGTCTTTCTTTAAATGCATTAGTGTTTGAATAACAAAATCCAATCGATAAGGAAAAAGTTCAATTTAATTTCATTTTGGTCACATGCGCTTTTTCGAAAAAACAGATTGCAAGCTATCTGTTAGCACTGTAAATGGCAGTGTCAATGGCCTCAACACTTACAAAATAAAAAGCATCTTTCCATTTCCGTTACATTTTTCTGCTGACTCTTCGCGTTGCAGCTGAATGCTGCTTTCAGATTTACTGTAGGATTAGTTGGCACTTAGCATCAGGTGAATGTTGTAACATGTTCAGAATATGTGCAGGTCAGATTCTGATTGCTTGAACAAAACTTTTTTTACTCGCTGGCAAGGTAAATGGAGATCATTAATAAAACCGTTTAAGGCTCCACATATTTGTGATTCAACCGTCACCTTAGGTCTACAATCACAACTAAATATCTGGAATAAATGCCATTGTTACTCAGCAGTATCTATAGCCTAATTGCGTAAGAAAAATGACTTCGGAACTCAATTGCTTTTTAGCCAAGGTTTGAGCTTAAAAGCATACAAAATGTATACAACCGCCATATTCATGCAATTAATTGTAAAACTGAACAAAAACAAAAATCTACGATGTTCATTCAAAGCTACAGCAGATGCTGCAGTCAAGTGCAAAATATACAGTATTTGTGGCATGCCAGAGTTATCAGAGAGGAATTTTTAAGATGGTCTCGAAATGACGTTTGCATCACCATTAGGTGGGATACAGCAAGCTGGTGCGCCAGAAACATCTGCGAAAAGCGTTAGTCCTTGTTTTTAACTTTCGGTTAGTGATTACAAGCGCGTATATACAAGTTTGTTTTGTGTTATCAACAACTTCCACACGGAACTTAAATCTCAGGTAAAGGTCAGCCATGGCATGAATTCTCCAGCATTTACACTATACACAATGTTTGATTAATCATGTGCAATTGGTAAACCATACTGCTTTGATCAGGTTCGACTAAAAGTTGAAGTAGAATAATAGGTTTTTCAAGCAGTTTCGTTGATTTGTGCTGACGCATTTCTTTGGTTTACACGTCAAAAGCTTGATCATCCTGAAAATTGTTAGTGCTACTTTCGGAATTGGGGAGGGGGAATTGCACCCATTGCCCCCCCCTGGCTACGCGCCTTGTGGGCAACTAATTTGTGGCGCAGGGCCACTTTGAGAAGGCCGGGTTTAGCGGAGGGCCATATCTTCTAATGCAAATAGAAGCAAGTCAGTGGAAATAACAACAAGTCTCGGTTCAAGATAGCCTCAGCACTAACATTTGCTCTGATAAATTGAAGGAAATTTCATATTTGAATATTTTTCCTGAAAGTTTCCGTGGGCTACTGAAAACACTGTGGCGGGCCACACGTGGGCCGCGGGCCGCTATTTGCCTTCCCCTGGTGTAAAGGGAACTAAGAACGTCTAAAAGTCTGTTGTGCTTCTACTATCATATAGAAGAAGCACAACTGCAGTTTGGACAATTGTGATATCAATCAGCACTAAATCACTCATTGCTTTGTTTCGTACAACAATAGGTCAATGTCTTGGGTATAAAGAGTTCAGTGAACACATTTTGGAGGGACCTTACAAGTATTCGATATTCAAAAGTGCGTTTTCGGATTCAGCGGATGCAAGTTTACCCAATAACCGGTGCAGTATTCAGAACTTTTTCAAAAAACAATTTTTGTTGGACTGTGAATCAAGTACTTGGTTAATGCATACAAACAAAAAAAGGAAGAATACTCATTATATGTTTGTAGAACCCGAGTAACACATTTTTTTATATTGGACTGTAAAAAGTTCCAAACACGGTTTATTTTTTCTTCTAAAGGAGTTCTTAACCAGATTTTTATTGCACTGTACTTCAACATTTTCGTACTTGAGCATGAATGTACCTTCAGTAACGTAAATTGCCGAGTTTAGTTTGCCTCGTATCATAAAAACATCTGTGGTGAGCTTGAAATAACTGGTAATTTTGACTCATTGCAGTTACACATGAGCTCCCGCACTTCAAGATAGTGAATACTTTTTTTTTGCAGAATTTTATAGTTTTATAAATGCTGGTAACTTTAGCGGTCGCAAACTCTAGATGTGTTCAAACATCTTTCTAATCGCGCGATTTGAAACAACCGACGTTGGCTGTAGATCACATGCAGCTTCTCTTCCCCAAGCAATACTTCGGTATTGCACTCGTGAATATATTAGGCTATGATACAAAATGTGAAGCCCTTGAATGCTAACATTGTACCTTACACCAACATATTTAGATATAGTACAACATACATTCAGCAGTAAATCACCAAATTACACCATTGATGCCATTTTCACGAAATTTGACTGAATTACGTCATTAACGTCAAAACACACAACTTGAAATCGGGGCGCCCACTTGGAAGGAGAAGACTTAGCACCACCACGCCCATCCTGATGACGCCCCAGATCTTCACAAAGAGAGTTTCACAAGCAAGTGCATTTATCTATGAAGAACTTGTCTAACTGCACAAAAATGGAGGTGATCGACAAAATGAAACTGATATTATCGTTTTTACACCTTGCGCTTTCTAAGGATATTAAGCCCGGTGGGTTTTTCAAGAATACTTTCAGTCGTATCACGGATAATGCAGTTTGTCACATTCGGCGCCGCGAAAGCACATGAACCACTTGTACGTTTCAGGACTCTTTGCATTCACTGCGCCACGATTGCATTAGAACAGGGGTGGGGAACCCGCGGGCCAAATGCGGCCCGCGTGAACATTTGATATGGCCCGCATCAGAACTTTCGTTACCCAATTCAGATTGCAAGATCGCGTCAAAACGAAGTTCCGTGATAAGCAGGTACTTAGACAGTAAGCCAGAAGCCTCTATCCCTTAAGATAGTATGTTGCATGAAGCCTCTATCCCTCGTACTAAACGATAAACGTGTAATTTTAGGGTAAAATCAATTGTTATTTGCCGCGCACCAGTGATAATCCACAATTTATGCGGCCCGTGAAAGTAAATAGGTTCCCCGCCACTGCATTAGAAAGTAACTTGAGAATCGTGCGCTTTTGACTTTATCACATCATTTCTTTGTTCAATATCTAGAAGGTCAGTGTTGGCAAAGTTTGTTTGCACAAAACTGCATGAAAAAATGGGAAACAACAATATAAATGTAAGTACAGTATTTGTAAAACAGCTGTGCCAACAGAAAACGAAGTTTTAGTCTGTTTAATAATTTTTGGACGCAATCTTCTTCAGCGCAAACTTGGCAAAGCAACCATTGATTTCTTAACGCAGCAGGGACCGAGTTTCCGGGAGGACATTATCTCCCGTAAATCTTGGACAAGGGGGGACACAATATATTTTGTCCACTTAATAGTTTGTGATAAAAATAATGCAGTTGTACAAATTTCGTGTTTACATAACTGTTGAAAAACCCCTGCATAAAGCCGGTCAATAAACATGAAAAATGGACATAATTGGATTGCCTATAGACACAGTGTGCAGATTTACTATGTAAACTGAATTATAATAACTTTTGAGAATTGTGTTGGTTAATTTGAATTTACTAAATCAGTATACATAAACGTCGCTCAATCATGTCAAGTACTAGCACATTACTATGCAACTGCCATAACACCAAGGGCGTACCCAGGGGACACTTGGGCCATGGTCCCCAAGATATATCATTTTCATAATTTGCCTCCCATTTTACAAAAAGGCTGATCTACGGTTGCGTGACCATGGCGACGTTATCAAAACGCAAACAATAACATTATATGCATAATAACATGCATATCACACAAAGTGTGTCCCCACCAAAGTTTTCTAGCAAACTCGGTCCCTGCAACGCAGTGCATGGAAGACACTAATCGACCACTTAGTAAACGCCAATTAAAGCAAACAGCTTACCTGGCTGCCGTCGGCACATGTAGCAGGGACAGTGCGGTTGTAGTAAGCCACAGCTCCGCAGCACGAGCAGTGGTCAACGAAGTATCCGGACTGTTCGTGGTAGTGAGAACCGCTCAAGCACTGTCCTTCGCAGGCCATGAGGGCAATAGGTTCGTTTGTTTGACAGCCTTTAACAGTGTATGTGCGCGAAGTCTGTGGGATAGGTTGGCACTTGGCTTTTGCTCCAATACCTGCATAACATTGAGGGTTAAGTCACGCACAATATCATTCTGATGATACATAAAAAGGTAGTAACTTGTTCTTTACAATGTCGTATGCGAGCGATACTCTGAATTTAAAACCTGAGAATGAAATGCTACATCTCGTTGACACCACGAAAACTTACATTCCGCACAACATCCATCCTTGTCGTAGAAAAGAGCCCCCTGAAAAGATGCAAAGATTGTATAAAGCTTCTTTTTTGCAAAGCCTGCACAAATTACAGAAGATTCTCGTCGTGTTTTTATCTGTTTTTTTTTTCGTTTGCGACGTTTCGAAAAGATTTCGTTGTGTCCAAGTTTATGAGAATGGTTTCGAAAACTGTGGTAGTCCTGAATCATGGGTGCTGCTGCATATTCTGACAAAGTGTGATGGTTTTGATCAGTAGCAAAAATAAGATCTGCACTGTTTAGCGGCATCATATCTTGTTTATCTGGATAACACGGATATGTATGATAACTAATTGATACATTTTCACAAAAACAGTTCTGATCACTCTGCATTGATTTAGCAAATGATTGCCTAACAAGATCTAAACATCTTTTTTCTCGCCAACTGTCCTGACCAGTTCTATTCCGAATTCAACTTCAAATAATGCGACTAAGGCTTGCGCATAGTTGACATGACACACTGACTTACTCCGCCATTCAAACACGCAGTTTCGTTGACGTAAGGGCAGATCATCTCTGACACGTAACCGACTGCATAGCCATGCTCGTCTGCGGTGCATGTGTATTCGGCACAGCGAAGTCTGTACGACGATCCCACCTGAAAACGAAGAGCGATTGGAAGAAATCAGGTCAAGATTCTTTTTCAAAGTTGCCTTGCCTGCACACTTCAAAGTTACGCATACGATGATCGGCGATTCAGCAGTTTTACCGTAGATCAACCAACGAAGTCAGTTTTATTGCTGAATCCGTAAAAAAGATATTCTTAGATTGATTTCACATCGTAATAAACCAATAGTTCTCAACCTTCTTTGACCCACGGACCGACTTTTAGCAAAAAATGTCCGATGGACCACTTCGCTATGCTGACTAAAACTACAAACACAAGAACCTAAAAATGGTGTTACATAATTTATTATGCAGTAGTGGCTACAATTTACGGAAACGTTTTATCAAGGATTTATGAATCTCTTTGTGGGCCACTATAAATTCCAGGTGAACCTCCGGTGCTCCAGGGCAGGGTTTTTTTAAGGAAAATGTTAGGAACCCGGTTCGGATCTGTAGGGACCCGATTTCTCTGATTCTAGGGACTCGATTTTCTCTGATTTTAGGGACCCGATGATAATTTTCTCTGATTATAGGGACCTAATGTGAAATTCTAGGGACCCGAATCGGGTCCTACAACACCTTAAAAAAACCTGCTCCAGGGTCATGAAAACTTTTGAAACAACTTTCTTTCACAAGTTCATTTTTTGAGACGGAGAATTTACAGTTTTGTATTGAAATTTGATTGCGTTTGCTTGTAACTAGCAAAAATTATTATCAATAGTGTAAAAAGCTGTTAAATAATAACTACATGGTTTACTTTCTGACTCAAGAGTTCACTATTAGTTCAAGGACGGGCTGACATTATTTAATTTAGCCACGGCTGTAACCCATTTTACAAATCAGTATTGCATACTTCAGAAAACAAAACTTTTAGCATAGATTTCAGAGATATTGCTTATTCTAATCAAGTCTTTGGATATTTTCAGAAGAACATTCTTGTTATTGTGAGCCTCCTCGCATAGAACCGTTACAACTGAAATTCATCCGTACTTGCATTCGACGCGTGAAGTTGGTTCCTTGGTCTGTTATAGTGAAGTTGCATTCCGTGGGCACACATCTGCCGCAGCATGAATTCGGCAAATTCTCCCTGGTAAAGCCCTAAGATAAAGAAAATTGGCTGCTTTATAGGAACAAAACGATCTTGAGAAGGTAGAGAGTTGTAGAGTGTAATCGAGCAAAAATTGTCGTGATGCAAAGTTGCATGAGGCCAATTCAGGAGGAAATCGATCTGGAGAGATTGGTTACGTTAACATAAATATTCCTATCGGTCCGCCCAAAAATAAAACACAAAGTACAGTAAGTATTTTTGGATTGTTTCTTTTGTGAGATACGCGTCGTACTGTCTCAGAAACTAATGGAAGTCCTTTTAAAATACGAATTTTTAAGAGGATTTAAGCCCCTTCGGTATTGTTGTATCGAAAATAAAACTAACAGTTAGATATTTTCTCGTTACTTTAGATTCCGATGCTCAATGTTACAATCTTCAGCGAAAGTACTTGTCAACTAAACCATCCAACCTTTCGTATTTTGAAACTAGAACACTGCCAGCCAAATGTTTACCTGTTGGGCAATTTGAATGTAGTTCATGTTCTTAAAAATCGTATCACAAGACCCTCGCAACCTTGATGTCAAATGTTATACCGAATCGATTTATTCAAAAACCTGATTTATTCAACAATCCAAATTGATTCAACAGCAGCTTGTTTTGCAATTTAGCAAAACCTTTCGTGAAACTGCAATATTGTCAAGCCTTTCTTCGTCAGGTCTCAGCAAACAGCGTTTCACCAGTTTTATGATTTTATGCCACGATCACGCCAGGATTTCAAGCAAAAGCGATGAATGAACGAGATTGTTTGTATTATTAATAAGAACTTTCGGTAGTAGTAACCCCAGTTTTTGAGCAAACCTAGCTACGTTCCTTCCAGACTGATTTTCAACCTGTTTCTATGGATTTACTTTTAGCAACCAATGGATTATTCTAATCACCAATGAAATTTCCAAACCTTGTTTTATATCTTAAATCGAATTATCATGAACGTTATGCTTGATACAATGGGCTTGGGTGTTTGACAATTTGGGTGTTTGACAGGCGTTGACTGTGACTTACGTTTAATATGGTAGTGGCATGCTGCCATTGCTTACCTCAGGACCTTCCAAAAACAAGAAAATAATACTGTAGGCGGTGTTTCTGCCACCTGCCACTGATAAGTGACGCCATTTAACAGGTAAGTTCTAGCAGGAAAAAGAAACTCACACTAGGGCATTCCAAACAAATGGTCACGGTGCAATTTGTCACGTAAAAGCCACTTGGTCCTTTGCTGTGGCTGCATGCGCAAGTAGTACACTCATCCTCTTGCCACAAGGCTCCAGGAACCTGCGAATATAATTTTGAATTGAGAGACACAGAAAGGCTTGGAGGGAAAAATCCGACGTATTGATTTCGTTGGCGTAGCAGCTTTGCCTGCTACGTCTTCTAGCGGAAAATCTAAAGAGGACAATTCATTCATTTACGTGCTCAGTGTTATAGCAATTTGTAAGTACCGAAACACTCAGACCCGCTACTAACCTGCGTAGTCGTGTGGTTCACCAAACAAACCTCCTGTGGCACTGAAATAAAAAAAACGAAGGAAGTCATAAAACCCTTTGCGTAAAAAGTTTCTCTCACGTTTACATTTGTGTATGATTTCTACGTAACGCAAACACGCATTTTTTGAATCTTTAAAAATTAGCACGGCGATTTTGTCTAAGCCAGTGGTTCTCAAACTTTTCTGCACGATGACCCCCAATTAAAGTAGACAATTTTCTGTAGACCCCGTGGCCTAGCTCAACAGTTACTAATACAAGGAAAGTAAGTGTCAAAATAAATTTGAGTACTTTTGACTTGAAATGCATGCTAAAATAATACACAATCCGAAAATATGCTTTGACCTATAGATGTATGCATAACATAAAACATAACTGTTGAAAAATGCCGTTCGCATTCCTTGCCCGATTAACAATAATTTTGAATTGGAGGCTTCATTGTTCCAGTAGACCCCAGGAGTTATTCATTGACCCCCTGGCCATTCAGTGACCCCCATTCGACCCCATGACTATTTATCGACCCCTTGGATGGTCGAATTGACCCCTGGGGGTCGATATCGACCACTTTGAGAACCACTGGTCTAAACTTTCCAACAGTAAAGAGATTGAAGCATGGAACTTTTGTTAACAGTAGTCACATACTGCCAGTTACTTGCAATGGCAACATACCCTGATCCCGTTTAGGTGCACGTCTGCTTCCGGAAGCCTACCACGGGTTAATGCAACGACACATGCCAAGTTTAAAAGAGCACTTGTAGATTGGAATGACATCGCCAGCCTTTTGCAAAGATTGGTTTGCTGAAATGCATTCCGGCCCGAGCGAAAATCAACTCACCGCACTTGCATTCTTGACAGCAACCGGTGCTAAAGCACTCCACTGAGTGCCCGAAACCGCACACAGTGTCGGAAACAATGGGACAAACGGTGGTGACGTCAACGGTGTAGGGGACCCCAGACTCAATTTTGCATGTTTGGTTCGAGCAGGCACTGACAGGCCACATTTCTCCCACCTGGATCAGTAAAATATACATTAATTGTTATGAGCTGGTTTACATTCGTTTTTACCGTCTTTAAATCAAACGGAACTGTGGAGAAAAAAAAATACGAACAAGATCTTCGAATTTTTCAGTGAACTACCAAAAACAAACTCACTTCGACACTACAGAGAAGGAAATTTTATTTCTTAAAGCAAAAGTAACATCAAACCTCCTAGTGGGGCATCTGCCGTAGGAATACTTACGTTGTAGTACAATGTTGTTGCCCCATTGTCAAGAATGCACTGATTTCGCACACAGCGTGGGCAGCACTCGCCGTCGACAGGCTCAGGTACGTATCCCTACAAATGCAAAAGTATTGAAGGTTTCCTTAAAAGAAAGCTGTGTATAGCACAACCACAATGTGGTTATACCGAACTTGTATTGCAAAATAAGTAGACATTGTCTAAGTTTGCAAAATTATATACCCAACAAATCTCCAGTTTGAGCCCAGGCGTCTACTATTTTGCGTTTTCACGAGCACAGTGGCTTTCTAAAATTACGTTTGTTCTCACCCATAAAACTATGAATGACCTCGGTATAACAGAGATGCGCTAAAAATAAACGCTTGGCTGAATTTGTGCGAGCCCAGCGAACGCACGTGCACTATGTTTTTTAGCCTTGTTGGGCTCAATAAGCAAACCACCACTTCTCGTTTTAGTACCCAGATAAAATGATCGTATCAAAAGCTCTTTTAACAAAAATTCTTCTCAATCTCAATCTTCAGCAGCCATTACCTGGTCGCAAGGAAAGCAGGCGTTGGACTGGTCGCTGCACCAAGGCGTGTAAAAACCTGATGTGTCGTCGTAAGTAGCAGTGCATTGGCAGTATTCGCAAGGGTTCGTCGGTGACGTCCAGGTGGAGTCTATTGGCTTTTCTGATGTCGTGCCATTGAAGGTTACCAGACACACCGGTCGAGGAACTGTTGAAAATCAGATTCAAACCGATCACACTGAGTGGAACATGACATTGCGGTTTCTTCACATTGTGGACAGTGCCGCACAAATCCAACAATTTTTCACGCCTGCATACTAAGGCAACACTGGGAATTCAGCAATGAAATGTGAGTTTCGAGGTAAGTGTATATGAAACAGTTCAAGGTCGCAACCAGCTGATATTTTCGGGTAGGGGAAAAATGGTTGTAATTGTTGATTGTTGTTGTACGTAACATCCAGACATGTTTTTGAAAATATCGGGGGGCGATTGCCCGGTTGCCAACCCCTGGTTGCGGGCCTGAAACAGTTTGATCCAGCGCTTGTCGCTTGGAATCACTCCCCTTTTTGCAAACCTGGCGTTATTTACGAAGCCAGAACTCTTCATCTAATTCATGCGGGACGTGCTGCAAAACTTTAAACTGCTACTCAAAATAATCCGAAAAAATTGTGGTCACGTACCAAACAGGCGAAATTATAAAAATCATTCATCAAACGACAATGTGTAACCGGCGATTTTGCGTAAAGTATGTATGTGATGCTTTACCAAGGCGATGAAACTGTTAAAAAATGGTGAAGGTAAACCGCAACTTATGCTTTGTTTTTTTTTTATTTGATTTTGGTGACGGCAATTGACGGCAGACCGAAGCCTGAAATACTTTGATTGACATCAGTGTTTTGCAAAACATTGCGTACAGCTGCGCCAAACCCAATAAGAGAAACCAAACAGTTAGATTTAGGGAAATCCCAACTGATATAAAACAAAACTTGTAAATAAAATTTGCAAAAAAATAAATACTTATTTTATAGTTTCTTTCTTATGAAATCAGATAAGCAAGAGCGCCTAACACATTTACGAACTTTTAATAGCTCGAGAAAAATGTATAGTATTAATCTAAAGAACTTGAAAAAGGCTCACAAAACTATTGGGCTTTTTGCAATTGTTAATAGCAAAATGTGACTGAATAAATGTAACACACAAAAAGTTTTGTGACGTGAAGAAACAAGGTTAGCAATGTGGGCAGAAGTAATTCAATAGGTGCAGAATATCAGAAACAAATTTTCAATTTGAAACGTTCATCAGAGCTGAGCAACTTAATGCTGTGTATGAAACAGTCACAGCAAAAGAATCAATCCGAACATTATAAATGGATGTTTGCTTACTGCAGGTTGTCGTTGAGCAATTGCAAATGTCGGTAGTAACTTCCTTGTCGTAACCCTGAAATAGAGCATGAATGGCGTGAAGAAAAAAGTATAGAGATTTTGAAGGATGCCAATGCTAGCAAAAGGTATGTTGTAAGCATACTATAAACTGGAAAAAAAGAACAGTAAACAGACCAAACAGTCCGTCTATTTTATATGACCTTGACAATGCGGTTTGCGCAAGCAAAGAGCACGTACTTCTAAATGATTCAACAACTACAGCTAAATATAACTTTGTAGAAGCGAGCAGGTTTGCAGCATTAATTTTCACGGTCCGTTATTACCCCTTTTCTTAGCGTGGTCACTGTTAACGGTTGGGTCCTTACACTGACTTTTAGACGTTTTTTGTCCTTTCTCATTTTTGCTATGATCACATCGAGACGCGAATATTCGTTCTTCTCGTTGAATGAGGGATTTGTAACGAAATTACCGTCGTAATTTTTTCCATCTCTCTGCGTCTCCTTTTTTCTCTCTTTCTCTGAGCTTCAGCTCAAATTAAGCAATACCATTGCATTTAACGACATTGAAAAATTTTGTGCGGTTTTTTCCCTGCGGCCTTTCGTTAATTTCTTCACTTCTCTGGATTTGAATAACGCCAGCTATCTTGAACATGTTGCATCTAACTGACCTGCAGAATAATAACAGCACTGGTCACAAACTCAAATTTTGCATTGAAAATGATTTTAGAAAATGACGGTTTGCCGATTCGTTTTTTTATCAATTCGACACCCAACGTTATACGTAAAAATAGTAACGAGAAAATAGAAAATGTTATATGTTTTCCTGCAAGCTTATAAAGCAGCCCTAGAAAATACATGACTTAATACTGGGTCAAGTACTTTTACTTCGTTATTTATTTTGACTATACTAATAATTCTATCGCTCTTACCTCTTTTGTTGTGCACCTACATTTCGCTACCTTCATTGAACCTACATTTCGCTACCTTCAATTTTGTACGATATCTCTGAGTCTACTGCCAGATGAATGAAACGTCGGTGCCGTTTTCAAAATTCAGAACAGCTGAGCACAAGGTTTTATTATTTTAAACCTCGGGTGATTTTGCTATATGTTTACTGAGGCCCGCAACCAGGGGGGTTTTGCCCCCCTTGAAAATTTTTTCTCCCCCTCTATAAACATTTGCTGGACAGTTTACAACTACAGTAAAAAATTTGGGCCACTCTCAGAAAACTCGTTGCCCCCCCGGTGTCCCAAACTGGTTACGGATCTGTGTTTACTTCCGTAAGTCGGTCGAAGTGCTGTAATAATACAAGAAAGAATTTTTTTTCATAAAACTGCAATAAAATTTTTAGTACGTGTCATTAGCAGTTCGTCGCCACACAAAAGAAACCGCAATAGACTAATCAGCAAATAGCAAGCGGAGCTACACTTACCTCTGCACACGTGGTCGGGGTAACTGTGCAGCTGGGACACTGGCACTCATACTCATCGCAGCACGGAGTCGTCACTAACGTTGGCGTTTTAGGCGTCTGGCAATTGGGGGGGTATGGGTGACAGTGGCGAAGATCACACTGGCAAGAATAGACTGGCTGGCACCCGGAAACGCTTGTATTGTGACGCTCGACTTCACCATACGGACATGTCATTGTTGGTCGAAGTGCAGGGCAATCGGTATGATCACATACTTAAAAGTAAAACGAATAAAATTGAAATGACCAACTTTGAAAAACATTTGATGTGGTTTAATTGACGCCAAGGATAGTTTACCCAACACCTAGAATTAGCTTAGCGTATGTTATATGATGTCAATGCTTGGACATCATTGCTCAAGCTTAGGACATCTCGGTCCAGAAAAGCTGAACTGCATGATGGTTTATCGCTCGAACGATAAACCTAAGTATAAGTGCGCGGAGCCCCCTTGGACATTACACTGGAGCGTTAATATAAAAGTTACAAAAAAAGCCAACAAAAATCAACTGGCGTCAAACACCGTAAAACACACAAAAATCAACGCTTGCATGCATCAAGCACCACGTGAATGTACTTTGGTTGACATACTGTATTATCATGTGGCAAGCGCTACAAACACAAGTCATCACTAGCTGTACATATTAAACTCGTGTTCCGCACTTGGCTTTGGAAAACACAATTATATACCGAGCTCTTACCGCAGTTGTATTCTGGGCAACAAGGATCGGATCCAGACACCATCTCCAGCTTCTCACACATGCCACAAGTTGGCGCTACAGGCACATGAGCGCATGAGCGGTGAGTGCATTTAATCATAAATGTTCCATCTTCACACGAACAGGAGCTGCACGCGTCTGAGCTTGGCACCCAAAGAACTCCAGCCTGCAGAAAGGAAAATAGTATAAAAAACGGAGTCTCGAGTGCACTAGTTTAGAAAAGCAGTGCTCCGCCAGATTTAAAACTAACATCACGGTAAATTCCTGCTTCTGCATCATAACACTGACTGCAGATGGCTTGCGAATGACAGGAGCCGTTGATAACCACTTCGTCTGCAGCGCAGTTAATGTAGCAGCCGTCCGATGCACTTTCGCCACTTTCTTCTGTATATCTAAGGTCCATGCAGCTACGTTCGTACGGCGGCTTCCGGCAAGCATCGTACGTGTAATTGATCGGGCAGGAAATGGCTGTAAACGTTGTATGAAAAATGAAACGCAGAAAAAAAGACAAAATAACGTGGCAAGTGCTGCTCACATTCAATCGCAAAACGTTGTTAACGAACAAAACCGTTCAGACGAGAAAACTGTTCGAAGTGGAAAGATGGCACTTGCACCAATATTGAAACAAAGAGACAACAAAGCTTTATGCAAACGTTGAAAAACAACTCCCAACTGAAAACTACCTGCATTTCTGAAACTTACGACAAATGGTGCTGCTCCTCCAGTCCACACATTCGCCGACGTGGCGGCAGGCTTCCGCGAATGCAGATAGGGAGTCACACGCGCTGTAAGTTTTCGTACATGTGTCCTTTGTGCAACCGTCAAAAAATCGCCCTGTTCAATTATTAGAAAGTGAAATAGAATCAAGGCAGGAAAACATTAAGTTGTTCGCAATGCCTGAAATTTTGCAAAACCCATTGCACTCTCCGTATGGATCATAGCACTAGTAGAAAGCACAAAAATGCAACGATTGCTTTCAGTTTTAGGATTAAATCCCACTTTTTGAATAATTTCCTCTGTACTGACAAATTGCTCACCGAAATCAAGGTGATTCCTGCACCCGGCGAACAAGGGCGAATCTGTTATAATTCGGCAAAGCGGATCCGCTTCTCGAATGCATGCTTCCTTTGTCTGACTCATTGGACAAACGTGCAAATCCTGCAAACAACACCATTCCAACTACACTCCTGAAAATTTTCACGCACCCGCAGCTTATCTAACACAGTAGTGGCTGTTTGACAAGCCCACCTCGGGAGGGGACCATCACGGACTTACTAAGCAGGTGGGCTTGTAAAGCGAGAAGTGAGTTTTATTCACTCCAGTCCCTATAGATGACTGTAGACAATAAGAGAGTAGGTTCTGCAATGGATACATTACAGTAAAACTGTGGATGATTTGCGAAAACGAGCAACCCGTACATTATTGAGCTTGCGACTCAACAGATGGAGCGGAAACTAAATTTGCCACCCAGAACAAGAAGTGAAGATACGACAGCACGAGTGGCGTGACTGCATTTACGTAAAATGAAGAACACTACAAAAAGCCTTCACCACCCCATCTTTTGCTTAAAATTGCTCAATTGCGCCCCAAAAAAGCGTTTGCAAAGCGGGGTAATTTACTACAGGAAAAAACGGAGTGAATTGGATCACGCCAAATCGGGCTTGGAAGCGGGTGGGCTTTTTAACCGTGGGGTTACAGAGCGGCGGCCACAGCATCTTCACTAGAGTCTTATTTTTTCAAACAGGATAACATCGTGGTTTGTCTGACATCACATCAGGTCTGGTGAGAATGCCAACCAGTTTTTGTAGAAAGTAGAAACAATCGCATGCCCGATCAACTTACTGCAGGCAACGTCCAGTTGTGACCAAAGACGAGAGCGTCGTCCACAACTTCTCCGCTTCCAGACAACGTCATATCGTTACTTTGCATCCGATCACAATTTCCTAGCATTATTAAGCATCAATAGTTTAGAAGCAGTAAACAAACTTTAGCCTTGTGGCAAGCTTCTGAGGAATCTGCCTGCTTTCTGTTTTCATTCTTCTGCGACGATTAAAACTTGCAAGCGTATCTATTTTTCATAGTTACAGGCCACAAAATGGCGGCAAGTAAATCAGTCACAGTTTATTGACGGGGAAACTAGTTCCGCGTTTTCCAACGCATCATCAGTCCTGTAAATGTAAGACAAATCTTACATGCGAAATGTTGGCACTTGAAAACAAGTAAAGAAAAACACACGAACTGTAGCTAGTTGCAACGACATTACTAAAAATTTTTCGAAGCTAAAAGGCTGAACTTCCCAGAGCCTCATAAACCAGTAACTGCTAAGAAAATCTGCGTTTGGCAGCGGTCTAACAAAGAC
>Ga0210059_1007231_pt1 | contig 17683 bp, 13 predicted proteins | sample Ectturendosymbi2_FD_188042 | JGI IMG/M metagenome (GOLD analysis project Ga0210059, IMG submission 188042) | Ecteinascidia turbinata endosymbiont from Florida, USA - Sample 2 (SPAdes) (version 2) | ecosystem: Host-associated > Tunicates > Ascidians > Unclassified | place: Key West, Florida... | reverse complement strand
TGTTGTATCGTAGCGTTGAGCGTTGGGTGTATTTTCCTCCGATAGCCTAATAGTTTATCTTCAGTGCAATGACACATAAAATAAGGAGAGTGGATGTATAGAAAAATGTGCATATTATGTCAACAAACTTCGCCAAAACGTTGGTTTGGAAACAGGACTATGACGTCAAATTGTGTCGTCACAATCAGCGCACACCAAATACAAATGACTACCCTATGCCAACTGAATGAAACCCCCCCATGAAAACTTTCTGCGTACGCCACTGAAGCATATTGCCCTAAAATACATTTAACGCCACTTATAAAGGTAGATTTTCAATTAAGTGTTTAATACCTCCAAAGTCAAGCCTTAGACTCTCCATGAAGACATATTTCAATTCATTGTATACTACTAAGAAGCTACTAAAGAAGCTCAAAGCTATCCCCAGTGCTGTTGATCTGGCAATGAATCTGCTTCTATCCCGCCAGGCCAGAAAACCCAGATGAGAATCAGCCTATCACCAATTTAAAATCACGAAACTTCGCCAACACCACAGTCACCAGTAAAGAAGTTAAAGTTTTCACAAGAAGGTTGCTTTTCTGCTCGAATTCATATGATGTAAGCGGAATGATCCAACAACCAATAAACTAAGCCATTTTCTGTCGCAAATTTCGCTAACCATGCGTCTTTTTTGGCCAGCGTGAGTTGTCTACTGTTTTGCAATTGCAACAAAACGATCATCAAAACCACACAGCCATCAGTCACTGTTGCCTGACGCGTAGCCAGGTGGGGGCGAAAAGCGCCGTCATTCCCCCAATTTTAGACTGCAAATATCCAAATGTTGAGCAAAATTTGTTATGACCACGTAAAACCAATTACTCAATCCACCAAGCTGTAAACAGCTAGTGTTTTGCCAAAGTTTCTGGGTTAGAGCAATAGGCGAACGAGGTGGGGCACATTCGGGCAATGATTTTAAAAAATTCAGGAAAAACTTCCCGATATGTTTGGGCAAGTTGCTTAAGCAGAATCATCGCCCTGCAAAACTTTCCTATTCGTTTTCCTCACAGCAGCACAAACATTTGGGAGAATCGAAAATTTTGGTCCCCCCCAAAGCCAAAGGTTCCCGCATGCCTCTGGTTAGAGCTGAGTACCATGGTTTGTTGAGGCGCGTCGCTGAGCGCGGTAATCAGGGGCGTAAAGTGGGTGCAGGGGCGCCGAATGACTGCGGGGAGCGCCGAACAGTCCCAACAATCTCACAAGCACTTCACTGCAGTAAATTTGCTTCCGAAATACCTCAGGTTCGAACATAGGGGCGCCGATGTTCGAACTTGTTTCTTGTCTTGCAAGAAGGAAATTCGAAGCAAGAAACTTGCTTCTTACCCCGGGCGCCATCTAACCTCGTTACACCCCTAGCAGTAATTCAGTGGTTTTCAACCTGGGAGTCGCGCCCCTGTGGGGGTCATTTGCCATTTTTCTAGGGATCGCGAGGGCTTCTGATAAAAATATTCATAATTACTTCTTTCTTTTATATTTCGTATGTGGTACCACTTTTTGTCGTAGCCAAAATAATAGGATCACCTGGCAAAAATGATAGCCCACTTTTTCATTCAAAATTATTTTGAGTGTGATCAGGGGAGTAACGAGGGCGGGCAAGGGTTCACAATTCCCCGGGCGCCGAACCACTATAGGGGCGCTGAAACACTGCGGGGCGCCGAATCACTGCGAAAGGCGCCGAAAAGTCCCTACAATATCATAAGTACTTTCTTCTAGTGCATTTGCTTTCCAAAGACCTCAGGTCCGAACATGGGGGTGCCAAACTTGCTTCTTGCCGCGGGCGCCATCTAACCGGTGGGGGAACAATTTCCCGGGCGCTGAATCACTACGGGGGGCGCCGAAAAGTCCCAACAATGTTACAAGTACTTTCTTCAATACAATACATTTGCTTCCTATAAAAACCTCAAATTCGAATTTGGGAGCGCTAAACTTGCTCCTTGCCCCGGGCGCCATCTAACCTCGTTACGCCCCTGGTCGTACGTTGGTTTTTAGTCATTGTGATTTTCTATTGCGCAAACACAACTGCATTTCATTGCCTGACTGGAAATTTTCGGAAGGGGGCCGTTAGGTTAAATTGCTTGGGAAAATGGGTCGCTGCATGAAAAAGGTTGAAAACCACTGCAATATTTCAATACTCCTCTCCGTTGCCTATGTATATGGAGTGAGAAGTTGCACAATTGCATGGTTAGCTCATAATTCTTTGAGCCAATTGAGCATGTGAGCACTTGTGCGAAACAATACGAAGCAGGTGCATTCGTTTTTGCAACGGATAGGGAAAACACCCTAATTGAAGCGAATCGCTATAGGTTTGTTTAGAAATGTGTTCAATGCATTTTTGTCACATAGCGGCAAGTTGTTTACTAACGTATACATCTATAGCTTTTTACATGCTGCATTATGGTTCAGTCAGGTGCTTAGTTCCGTCAAGAAACTCATCCACTCACCTTTATGTTGCAAACCCACGATGCAGACATACTCACGGACTCACGAACTGCACTAGCAATAGGCCTGAAACTGGTTTTTCTTTTTCATTTTGGAGGCTTGGAAAATCTTGAGACAGTTACAAGCTTTCTATTTTGCATTCCTATTTTCACTGCTACCTTTCCTTTCGAAGCTGTCATCAGGCATTAAAGAAATAAACTTGTAAAAAAACAGACCAATTTCGTACAGCCCAACGACAAGTCGAGAACTGTGTTAAGCGAAAGCGACTGCGTTTGTGATTACATAACGTTAGGCTGGGCAGTTCTCACGTGGCAAAGAAATAACGAAACAGTGGTACTACTACGAAACAATAGCATTGTTCAAGCTATTCGATAAGAGGTTGGGTAAAGCCTGGCACGTAAATCCTGACGTTCAACCAAGCGCAGAACACTGTTTATTTTAGAGGATTTTTTATCTCTGTTGCTACTTCCATGGGCGCCAAAAAGGGGCGCATTTATGGCAAAGTGCTGCCATTCAAGAGGGCGCCACAGTCGTTTGGGGGGACAGTTACCCCAAACTGCCCCCCACTGCATCCGCCACTGATTGTAACTATCATTTTTCACTCGTAAAATGCATTATTTCTATCTCTTAGGCACAAATGACTTTCCCATTTTCTGTATCGTTAGAACTGAAATGCATAAAGACATAAAAAATGTTGTATCGAACTTCTTTTGCAGGACTGTTACGCAGGCATCATTCCAGCAGAAGTTTAACAAAAACGCTTTGTAAAAGAACTAATTTTGACGTAGTTTTATTTAGAGATAGAATAGAATGGTACTTATGATGGGCCAAATATGTTTCTACGCAATGCAGTTACGTATTTGGTGTTTTGTAAGTTTTCTTTTTATTTCAAATTATTCTGAGCAGAAAAACGCAGTAATTTGCAGTTGAAACTTAGATGTTTTGAAGGTTTTGAAATAAAAATCACTGTCTTGTTGTGAGTTTTAATTGGTTGAACAGATAGGCTTCGATTTCAATAAGTTTGAGTTTGTGAACAAAAATGAATTGCAAAAAACTGGTGGAAGATTTTTTCAACACAAAATAATTAATTTGTTTATTCTCGGATTTCAAGCTGAAGCGAAGTGGGATTCAGAAATATTCCATTAATTAAACCTTTTCGAATCAAACATTGTAATAAGCGCAACCCGCTCCTTGCGATATTTTCAGGTTATGACTGGTCGATGAAACAGTTGTCAGTCAATAACACTTGTAACTCAACTTCACGTTCAGTCCACGATAAAAAGGGCTCGTAAAAATATGGTACGTATGTGATCGCTACTTTTTCGTCACATTCATCCGCGTTTCTCTTAATTTTAGACGGCAAAGTTTGGAACCACAGTGCTTTGCAAATATATCATCCTGGATCCGAAAAATGAATTGGAAAATCTTCGCGAAATTGGACATTTGCACAACCTCTTTCCAAGTCGCACACACGTTCTCTTTATTCCGCATTTATCATGCATCAAAATGAGAAAAGTATTCCAAATGGCGATTAACGTAGAATGCGTAAACTCGGAAAGCTTATAAATTATGCATAAATGTCATCAGTATGTTTTTGAAGTCGCCGATATGTGAGCCAAATGGTTTGAAACTGCATCTGCTTTTCTTTTTCGCAAGTTTTTAGAAACAAAATGATAATCCAAGTAAGGTACGAGGACCCTATGCAAACATTTGGTCAGTGCGTGGTTCCGGAGACGCAGTTTTGTGGGCAAACCAAATCCAACCTTGGCTGTGCTCTTTTGTACATTTTTTATCTTGGCTGTTATCATTTGCATTCAAGAAAAAACGAGACAACTGACCAGGCTGCTATTTTAGTCTTGTAGTTTCTGTTCGATGGCGATGGTTGTTATGGTCGATAAGTTGCCTTGGAGGAAAATCACCTCGTTTATCGGGTGTTTTCGAACCTTTTCAGCAGGTGTTACTTGACCAATGCTTGAGATGTTGCGGACTTCACGGCATGAAAACCTCGTCTACACACATGTAACATACGTGAGAGTGGCATCATCTCGCATGAAGCGTCGAGTGGCTTGTTCCTAGTGAACCAGACTTTCAAAAATGCGGGTATTGTCCTACTTCGACGCCCAAAGATTTCAAACACCGCGGTTTGAAAACTGCTGCAGAGAAAATTGTTTGTTCTCCATACGTATAGGGCAAGTTTGAGGACGCCAAAGAAGACAACCATAGTTGAAGTTATTGCACCAAAATTATTGTACAACGTTTTGTTCATCAACGCAGCTTTTCCGTTGCTCACCGCCATGCTTTCATTAATTGTTGAAAAGCAAGTGTTTACAATTTACAAAAAAAACATTTTTGTTGCTGTCGACTTGGGCAAATTTAATAATCAACAACTGACGAAAAACGTAAAAAATTAAAGCATGAGTCCGTCGCAAAGAACCCACAGTTGATAGAGCAATTTCTACAACTGGCTGTAGCTTCATGAGAGCAACAGTACACTTTCTGTAGCCTCGTATGCTTTCCAAATACACACGGAAAGTGGAGCAAAGTAGCACGAAATGTGATGCCTGCTACTCTTCAAAACTATGTAGGACTGGATACAACCAAAGTCTACCGCTATCTCAAAATATACTGTACAATGATCTCTCCTCGTGAAAACCGCCTGCAGGTTCGGTCAGTGCTGCACATTGCACTATGAAACTTGTTTACCACGCGTGGTTGCGTTATTACGTGATTACACGCAACATATATCAAAAGCAACCGCTTGCTACCAGGCCTCGTAAAGAAAGACAGTATTTTGCAGACTATCTTGTCTCGTTATTTTGCGTTGCCCCTGGTCGTTTACCAAACTTGCTGTTTTTATGACATATCACCAATCCCTTTCTAACATTATTTTGATAGAGTTTTTCTAAAAACTGTTTATTTAGTCGAAAAATTTCCATTGAAATAGTGAAATGCATCGATTACGTTTGACACAACATCTCTTTGGATCGAGCCATGAAAGGTGTTTGGAAAGCAAAGTTTTCGTGAATAGTGCTAGAGCACCTTCAAAGGACGCAAATATGTTTCTGTTTGAGGTTAGAAAGGATTTTTTATCGATCTTCATTAGCAACACGAGATGACCTCCGCAAATGTGTCAAATGCATATTTCTTTGTAGCATGCATCCAGAGAAAGTTACGCGACCTTTCATAAATGAAGTCAGACGTTTACCTCTGTTCCTCAGACCTGCCGATTTACTAGGTTAGAGGCACTTGATAATGTGTAACGCTATCCAGATATTTGAAGAACGTAAGCTTCGTGAAATTCGGCATAATGTTTAAGCTATGTTACGAAAATATAAATGAACTTTTAAGAATGTAATGGGAACTAACAGAATTTTCAAATTGTAGAAAACAGGGCAACTCTCGTTGGTAAAGTAGGACTGATCAGAACATAAAATAAACGACTAAAACTGCAGCGGCAGAGAAAGATAAGAAGAGCTTCTTCTATTGAGTGTTACCAAAATCTGGTGTTTTTGTAAGCAGCTGAATAAACCTATGAGCCAGATTTTTCTGTGGCTTGTTTATCTCTAAGCAGTCTGTTGCAGAGAGAGCCACTGCGTGCGTTCCTAGCCTTGTAGTTGTGCTCGATATGTTGTCATTGCAGTGGATGCATAAAGAATTTCGCATTCATTTTGGGTACCTACCTTAATTTCAAAATAAGATCTACAAGAAATTCTGCACTGGTTCATAAAACGCTACGAGAATACTCTGCTTTACGGCATCCACCCAAATTAACCTGTTTGCGTCAACAAATCATTCACGGAAGATGGTGTGCTGAAATTACATACTTGCTTACTGAGTTGGCATTCTCCGTTCTCTTATTTAAATAAATTTACACACACCTTCCAGATACGGAGAAAAAATAGCAAACTAAAGAAAAACACAATGTTCGAAAAGATTCATCAATATAATTTGACTGGCAACAACCTTTCACATCTTATCATCTTGTTCCCTTTATAAAATAAAAGCTTGGTGCTGTGAAATTAGGCATTGCTGTATATCTAACATCATAACATTGAAATGCTTTACATACAAACGTTTTCCGTATCATACCAGTCAGTCAACCCTGTTCTGAACCTTCACGTTACCACCAGGACTTAACATTTGTTTACATTTTAAACTGCAAATTCAGATGAAACCACTTTTTATCATTAGAAACATTGCTTGCTGACGTGATAGTTCCACAAGCAACTCTTTATTCTTGCCTTATCATCTAACTACACAATCTTTTGCTATATCAGTGGTATTTCATGAAAATCACGGTCTGTTGCGCTGAAATACTGTGTTGTGCGAAGACACTCTCTGGGCATATCAACAACTCTCTCAGCCACTAGCATCGGGTTTGTCTGCGGCGTGACGCTCTAGCAGTGAAGCACTGTAGCTCATGCTCAGTTGTCTGGTCAAGCGAAACATTCCAGGGGTGAGCGTTTACGTCAGCTTTTTACATTATGTGCAATATCGCCTTTCACCTCTGCTCTCGAGTTAACATGGCATGTTATCTTATTATCTTATATTAAGATGTAGATCTAATAGCTTTAGGCTATTTTGTTGTGTGGTTAATAAGTAACTGAACCCCTCTGTTCAAACCGGTTATGGAATGAGCAGAAATCCAAGAGTTGCCGAAAGCTGCTATAGATTTCATCTCGAATAAGAACAATTTACAAATAGTGTATCGCGTTGTATACAAATAACCAAAGAATAAATTGTGTAAAAGTAGAATTCTTAACCCAAGATACTAAAATAGACTTTTTTCATCGCCGCACCGCAGAAGATATTCACACTGGAAACACTTAACATATTAAATCAATATCACTTGCTTTTTACATCCTTTTATCAATATTTCGCCTTAGTGTTGGCACGAAAGTGTGTCTATATTTACTTCTCATGATCACATGGTCTCTCCAGTTTGTAATATTCTCATGCGTAATTCATGCGTTAGCTTATGTGTTCCTACGGCGTTTACGTGTTTATAGTTTCACCTCAGGTATGCGCCTTCCTGTCGAAACGCAGCATCGCATCGTTGGCATACCAAGGAAACTGATGTACAATGTTCCGAATCAGGGCCGTTACACGAGACTGGTGCGTATTTCTGTAACTGACAATAAATTTGTATAATGACCGTTTTGGATGCCTAAGAGTAGATCGCGTTTTAAAGTATCCTTGTGAAGCATCATGTGGGTCAATTATTTAGTGGGTTAGAATGGAGCAGGAGTCTTACGCAAATAAATATTTGAAAATAAACAATTTTCATGTTGAAACTAGAGCTAGAATTGTTACGTTTTTCAACCAAATCTTCTCCAAACGGTAATAAAACTGTCAATTAGATTTTGAATGTGCGTCGAGCATTCTTGTCGCAGCTGGAAATGCATTATCCCAAAAGTACGCTTTCAATAATTTCACCTATGGTGTTTGCTGTTGTTATTAACCTAATCTTAAATCGTACACTAAAGTACGGCAAAGGACAGAAGAAAATGTGCTTTTGACAACTGCTTCGTGCGTGTTGATCAAATCTACGATTCTTCTGATATCACGGCAAGAAAGCATCTGCAATCGCGCTGTGACAAAATAGCAATCCTAACGACTAAGCGAGTAACGATTGGATCAATGCCCAGTTAAATGAAAAATTTGCCTCAGGCTCATCATTGCAGCAGCACTCGAGCGTAGCCAGCTACTGTATTAAAAGAATGCTTATGAAGAATAAGTTTTGTTGCACTTTGTTTCAAAACGCTTACCCACAAAGCATGAGAACACAATGGTTGCTGGCGAAAAGTGTTTTCAATTCTATCATTTTTATAGCATTATTGGCAACACCAAATAAAAATAAGAACGAGACTTCAACTTCGATGCTTGCAATATGATAGTGATAATAATCAAAGAAAACACAGTAAAATCGTAGGCGATAACTAGATGCTTGTGATCAGTTGGCATCAGCTGCATCGCTGTTTGATCGATCATAACATCGTCTTATTCGTGAGAGCAACTAATTGCAATGGCGAGTCAACATTAGTCGAAAAAAATACGTTGCACTGAGGTGATCTGCGTAAGTCGACAAACATCGACAAAACACCTCTCTAGGAATCGTCATGCTCTGAACAACGTTCTTTCTCCTTGCGTGGTGCACGATGTTCGCTCTGTTGCGGAGTTGCCTGCAAGACTTTCATGATGTGTGGTCCGGAACGATGCAAAAGCAGGTGGCAACCTGATGCGGACAATTTACCGATGAACCATGGCGGAAGCATTTCAATCGGTAAAACCGTTGGCGGCGCTGTTGCGTCTTGGACAGGGGCGTAACGAGGGGGGCAAGGAGGCACAATTACCCGGGCGCTGAATCACTGCGGGGGCGCCTAATGATTGCGGAGGGCGCCGAAAAGTCCCAACAATTTCACAAGCATTTTTCTTCAACACAGTACAATTTCTTCCTAAAGACCTCGAATTCGAACATGGGGGCGCCAAACTTGCTTCTTGCCCTGGGCGCCATCTAACCTCGTTACGCCCCTGGCGTGGGAGTCGTCTCCTTGACTGAAATGGGCTGGCTTGTGTGAAGGTTTCAGAACAGTGTTGCAAATGTTTATTGCTCCTTTTACACGTAGTAGATATTGCCTTAAACCGGTAAGCATATGTGTAGGGGGCGGGACGGGAGGGAGGCAGCCCCCCGGCTTGAAAATTTCCAGGGCAAACTCTGTTGTCAGGGCAAGCGCACGTTGCTCAAAAATCCTAAGTGATAAAAAATATTTCAATACAGTAAAAAATTCCAGGCAACTTTGTTTTTCAGGGCAAGCGCAAGTTGCTCAGAAATCCTGATTGATAAAAAATATATATTCAATACAGTGAATTCAGGGCAAACTCTGTTTTTCAGGGCAAGCGCAGATTGCTCAAAATCCTGAATGTAAAAAGTACATTCAATACCGTGAAACATCTCAGGGCAAACTTTGTTTTTCAGGGCAAGCGCAAGTTGCTCAAAAATCCTGAATGCAAAAAGTATGTTCAATACAGTGAAAAATTTAAGGGCAAACTCTGTTTTTCAGGGCAAGCGGAAAGCTGCTCAAAGATCTTGAATGTTAAAAAATATATTCAATACAGTGTATTCAGTGTATATTCACTTGGGAGTGATCCGTTTAATTTGGGCTAGTGTAGTGGCTAATCTGTACCAAAGTCGTAACTGGTCATAATGATTTTGATCTGGACCAAGCCCTCGTTTTCTGTAAAAATCGAACAATCGGATGTCGGTAGGTCAACAGCTGGATATAAGAATTAGGTAACTCTTTCTTTGTTCGTTTTCGAATTTGCGCTGGGTAGAGGTGCAAGGTGTTTAGTTAAGATGATAGATTTTTTTGATTAACAGGAGTTTTAATGCCAGGTTTGTCGTGCGTTTTTTAGAACTATTCAGTTGTCTGCTGCAACATTGATCTTAACATCAAATTTTAGCTGACTGACTGCGGTAGGAAAATTTTGAAGTTACTTTTGTCAATTCAGTGTGTAATTTGGACCAACCCTTGAGTTAACAAGCAAGGTAACTACAGAATTTGCCTGTAACGGCACCTCTAGGGGATTGCATAAAAAACATTATTGCCGAATTGACGTTATAAGCCAGTGGTTTTCAACCTTTTTCATGCAACCACGCATTTTGCAACCCAATTTGATCTAACGACCCCCTTACGAATATTTCCCATCATGCAAATGAAATGCAGTTGTGTTTGCACAATAGAAATCCCAATGACTACAAAATAACGTACGATATCACTATGTTGAACAAAGACTCATTTATTAAATTCATGCACATGGCAGCATTACTGAGAGAGACCCGCGCCGTATACAAATCGCTCCACAGCACAACTAATTGAAAACTAGAATAACTCCCAAGTCCTAAGTTAGCTGCCGCAATCAGATATCTAATTTATAAACAAAGCACATTCTTACGTCACAAAATTATTCGTGCGGTGCCAAACGCAACCGTACTGTAATGGCCATAAGCACATTGAAAACTTTGCAGTGGTCATAATCACACTCAATACTTTGTAATGGTCATAATCACACTTAAAACAATTGTGAATGAAAAAGTAGGCTATCATTTTTTCCAGGTGATAGTGCCTGCGACAAAAAATGCTTCCATATAAGTCTGGAAAGATGCCATCGGGACCCAACAAAATGTAAGGTTGTAGGCGAATTGAGATTACAGACGAAGGCGTTATAAACAAATTCAACTGTATAGGACAAATTTACAAGAGTTTTCAGGTCCCATTCGGATTTAAACTAAAAAAGTTGGTTTCAGGGCAAATTGTTAATTTTGAGGGCAAATTGTTATTTTCAGGGCAAATTTATTCCGCCCCTCAGTAAAATGCCTTCCCGTACGCCTATGCCGTTAAGCGACTTCGACCAGGAATGGGAAAATCGCCCAGACCGTAAATCTCATAGTGTAATCAATGGGGAAATTGTCCTACGGATAACGTTGGAAATCGACAAACGAATGGAATACAACGAGATCGAACTCTAATTTTCAAAATTCACTTAAAATTCCTTTGATACGAAGTATTCTTCAGGTTGCTTTAATTAGACTTAGGAACAGGTGTCTACTGGGAGTCTCATTTTCTACATTTTAAGAACATCTACACTGCCTCTCCTCTTTGCTCCTGCCGATTACTGCTGTCCAGAATGGTCACCGTCACCAGTACACACACCGGACAGCTGGATGTTGATTTGAATGATGCCATGCAACTCTTTTCAGGATGTCCGCGAAACCACTCTAATCATCTGCTAATCCTTACTGACTAATGTAACGCCTCCTGCATCTGTAGGCGCGCAGCAGTCTGCAGGAAATTATATATCAGGGTTGTAATCACGTACTGTCTCAGACCCAACATCGCTAGATGCTCCTAAACATTATTTACACGGCATCTCAACAACATGACCTGGACATCATCTACCTCGAAAAGCTTGGGTTTCAGCTGAACAGGCGTTGATCGATTTGGTGCCTACCTGAAAAAAACACGATTTCCTATGTCACATCTGTGTGCTTGTGAAGCCCGAAAAACAGCAAAGCATATCCTGCTGGACTGTCAAAGACTACAGTACCTCCACGATGCTGCCTCTCACACACTGAATATCATGCATCCTGATACCCCGAAGAGCAATGTTTCTCATGGCTAAAATTGCTCTGTGCATACGAAAGAGGAAGAAACACAAATACTTGCAGGCTTTGAAGAAATCGAAAAGGCAATATTGCTTATAACCTCTGCTCTTTAGTTAGCATGGACAATCTTCGAAATATATAATAGAGTGAACATTTCAGCAAACAACTTAACAGACTCTTACTTTTAATGAATGAACGAAAACGACCCGCAACAATCTCTTCCAATTAGGTAGCAGTGGCTTAACTAGGGTTTCCCGCTCCCGCGGGAGCTAAGTCAGTTTGAGCACCCCCGCCAAGCCGGTTCGTAGCAGCACAGATGCGGAGTGAGTTGGATGCAAAGGAGCATCGAAAGTTGACTCGGACACTGCATATACTTGTTTCTTGAACCGTGTTAAAACTTCATATGACTGTGACATCACGGAATTTACGTCAGGACCATTGAATCTTGGAAATCATTTACTATCGTAGAGATAAGAATCTAATTGTTTCGCGTGGTTCTATCCACAGTTTGAAATTTCGGTCACAGTTTAACATTCAAAATTGTGTATTGTGCCATTCCAAATAGTGGTACTGCATTCGAATTATAGCAACTAGTGGAAGAAAATGCAAAACCTGTGAAAAAATCTGCATGAATTTTAATGACAGAATTTTATTGGCACAAAAATCTTCTAATAACACAGCACAAAACAGGTGAGAGTTGCACCGTGTTCTAGCACCGGTTTGTCAGAGTCTTTTGAAGATCCCGAATGCAGCGTACCCGCTTGCCCCCCCTCTCGTCAGGTCTAGTCACAATCACCGCTGATGCGACCTGTCGGGGTTTCTGGAGCATGCACTCCGACAGCCCTGAGTTTTAGAACGTCGTAAAGGACATAAAGGCAGACTCACGAAAACATGAAGAGATGTATAGGCAGAAGAATGTATATGAAAAACTGAAAGCAAATTATTTTATACAAAACTACTACGCAAATATAAATTTGCAAAATCCTAAAACATTTTTTTGGACATCTCCCAGTTTTACGAGGGAAAAATGGAAAAGCGCTAAGCCGAAAATGACGATGATATTGACACTCTAAAAGTACAGCCAATAACTAATTTGTAAATCTTTAGTAAAGTGTCCCACGATCACTGCGCTCGTAGCTTCTTTCGACGCAAAAGCGGTCAATGACACAGAATTGGAGAAATCGTGCTTGGCTGGCGGGAACACGATTATTAATTTCGACAGGCGAACCAACTAAACACGTCACGGTTAAATTTTTGAAAAAACACGTGGCCTACGTTAAGTTTCACATCTCTTTTTTCTTATCTGTGCTCAACAGCAGCACCCAAAATATATAATTTCCTAAAAAACAAACACACTACACATATGTGTGGCGGCCGTGAGGACCACGGCTGTAAAAATCTCGCACACACGAGCAAAACACGTCGAGAAAATCGACCCAAATAATTGCAACTGCTAGGATCACGATTCGCGTGTTTGTTACTTTTTCAAACTGCAAAGAATCGATCGCAACGAAACCGTCGCGCGAAAGGATGTGAGGTTTAAACTTCCTTCATGCTGTTATTACTAAAAAACTTAAGAAATAAAAAGCTACAATCGTCGAAGTAAGTAAGGCTGAATAAAGCATAGTAAACAATTGAAAAGGTTTTGTCCTGGCCTTCATAACAAAATCGTCTAGGAATTCAAAATTTGTTTGCCGAAGTTTGTCACTTTTAATGCGCCAAATGCTCAGTGTGGACAACCTATGCAGGAACATAGTGACCCTTTACTGTAATTCAGTTTTAATTATTTTGAATCTTGAAAAAGACCTTTCTCCTGAGCAGTTAGTGGCCATCAAGCTCAGAAATAAGGCTTCGCGTGGTTGATGAACCAAGAACCACTAATCTAAGGCATCAGACCCAAACGCTGTTTTGTCATTTTCGTGCTGTTTGCTTACTCTTTGTCTCCTTGGGTTAGAGTTCTGTGGTTGCCATGTGGCAAAGTGACATTTGCTTGCTATTTCCACCCATCAAAAAATCTCTGGGATTTGCTTAGCATGGGAGCACTTCAAACTTGCGCAAATACTCAATATAGCAATCTGGGTTCTGAATGACTTTAATAGAAACGCTTGCGAAACTATTATATTGTTCAGGCTCAGAAGAAGCAACTATGTTTTTATTGTAGGCTAATGCTAGCCTTACACATATCTCTTATTTTCAGTATAACCTTTAAGCTTTGATCAGGTGCATGTAAAACACGATCAACCACAAGTTCTTTCGCCTGATTTATATGTAATAATCGACACGAATCACTAAACACAGGACGGACCCAACTTGCTTTGAGTATGACGACACCAGTAGTGTAGGAGGCGGGGATGCAAGTGCATCCTCAAAAGTTTTCATTTGTCGAAAATCCGGGCAAAATCCCCAAAAATCTGGGCAAACTTCCTGAAAATCCGGGCAAAATACCTGAAAATCTGAACAAATTCCCTGAAAATCCGGGAAAAACTGGCGTCCAACGTTGTTTGACTTCAAAATATGGCACCCAACGCTTACAGAAAAACACATGAAGACCTCTTCTTTGGGGAGGTCACATCAAAAAGAGGTGTTTATAATATTTGTGAGAGAAAAGTTGTAGGCAAAAGTCTTACAAAAACTTTTCATGCAAGTTTGGGAAAATTCGGGCAAAAATCCTTCGTACCCTCAAAAATTTGCCTGCTCCTGCCACATGGACGACACTGTAGCCGGCATGCGGCTTGACCAACGGTCATATTAGGATTCATGAAAACTCGTTGGAAGACCGTTATCAAACAAATCTGATTAGATGAAAAAAAAACAATTTAATGAATAATGTAGATATACATTGTCAAGGGCGTACGCAAGGGGGGTTTGGGGTTAATTGAGCTTGATATTTTATGAAAACTTTATTTCTTGCGCAAAGGAAATTAATTGTTTTCGCATACTTTTTGCTGGTTAATTTGTCGACTTAATGCAAATATCACACAATGAATTTGCCAATTTCAAGGTGCCAATTTCAAGGTACATTGTAAATGGGCCAAAAAGTAATAATTAGGTTTTGGTGGGAATCAGGGTTATCGTCTGCGCCCAGAAACCATCTCACCACATTTTGCAGACGTTTCATCCACTACGCATGTTTAAGATTGTGTTCCGCGATCGTTCACTTTATCGGAAACAATTGTTTTTGTTTTGTCTGCTATGGTGAGCAGTGCATGCGCTGACCACATTGGCTACATTACCAATTTCTGTAGCATGATAAAACTTTTGCACGAGCTCAAAAACAGCACTTGTTAAAATAGAAGCATTCAGGCATTTGATAATGTCTTAGCAGGGAAAAAGGAAAACTAAGAGTTTGCTGGACTTCTATACATAACAAAAATCGAAAGTTTTCTTGCGTACTTTATGCGCATTCTCAATTCTTGTGTAGCTTAGCAAGATTCGATCTTGCAAACCGGAGTGTGCGCCAGCCAGTCCAGCCCCACACCTGTGCTCGACTGCTCGTATTCGACAAGACATCAGTGCAGCCTCATGTTGCAGTTGTAAACTGCTCTGACGCAGTGATGAGCGTGTTTTACTTCCCTGTTTTAATGCGCACCCTGTTATTTTTGCACTTATGAACTGTTGTGTCGTAGCGTTGAATGTTTTTCCTCCTATATCCTAACCTGGAGCGCTGGCAATTTATATTCAGTTCGATGACACACAAATTAAGGGGAGTACGTGTAGACGAATGTGCGTACTACATCAACAAACTTCATCAAAACGTTGGTTTGGAAACAGGACTATGACGTCATATTGTGACGTCACAAACAGCGCACACCAAATACAAATGGCCACCTTATGCCACTGAATGAAACCCCCCACCCCCATGAAAACTTTCTGCGTACGCCACTGTACATTGTTGACGAATATTTATCGAACTGATGATATACCGGCAATTGACTCTATATGCGTACCACAGTTTGCTGGAGGCCCCCTTGGATCTTGAGGCCCTAGGCTTAAGCCTACATAGTCTATTGGTTATTCCGGCCCTGGTTCTAACGCAGAAACTTTGGCAAAATAGCAGCTAATTGCTGCTTGGTAGAATGAGTAATTGCTTTTACGCGGTCGCCACAACTTTTACACGACAGTTCAATATTTGCTATCTGGGTACACGCCTTGTAATAGTGCCTGACGGCTACGTGGTTCTCATCCTTTTGTGGCAGTTACAAATCCGTAGACTACTCACGCTGTTCACGAAGACTCAGCCCGCTTGCTCGTGCTTCTGTCGAACGGTGTCGCAGCTTTTCTTTAATAACCTTGTCTAGCTGGCTTGATGCTTTTTTCTTCACATCAGCAACCAAATCTCGAAATATGTGAAACGGTATGAAACAATTGACTGAAGTTCTACCTTTGTTAGTGGCGTTAAACGTATTTTAGAGCAATCAATTTTCAGACCCAGTGAATCTATCATGCGTTATGACATCGTTTTTCACGATAGCCAGCAGAACTACCTAAAATGGGAGTAATGTCATAGCAATTGCCTTTCATTCATATTTTGTTTTTGAAATGTCGCTTCAGCAATAAAAAAGTTTTCCATGTGGATGTCACTGCACAAGCTTCGCCTGGAAACTTGGTCTTGATTTAATTGGAGTCCTATCGTGAAACTTGAGTTGCCACTTCCAAATGTAAGAAGAACCGTTCTGCAGTACTTCTAACCAGGTCGTGAATACGTTTCAAACATTGTTTTTCTGAGCCTCGGATAGCCAAAACAGTGTTAAACACTAGCGTGCAGCTCAGTCCCGTCGTCACGGGGGGGCTATGGTGGGCTTACCCCCCAAAACAAAGCTCCAAGCCCCCCCAAATTGAAACGTGAAACACTATAAATAAGTGGAGTTTTGGTTAATTTTATAATGTCAAGCCTCCTCGCACAGGCTATAGGGTTTAATATAGTTTGTAGATATAAAAGATTGTTTGGGACGCTAACAGTGTTTCAATTATATGTGTAGCTTGTGAAAAATGAGGCCCATCTTTTGGGACCCGCTTCAAACGTTTTCTGAATTATTGATAGGTATGGTTGCCTGACGTCCTTGAGCGCCAAGGACTGTCCTTGAATTTGTTATCAAAACTCGTCCTTGGTTCTTGGAAAACATCTTGTTGTGCTTCAATATTTTCCGGCGTCCTTGAGAATCCTTGAATAGTTTTCAAATTGTTAATTTTTGAACCATAGATTACATTGAACATTCAGTAATTAAGAACAAACAGTGTAAATGAACAGAACAATGTGTAGGTTTGTTTCATCTTCAGCTGTGTAGTAAAAAGTACACTATTCAGGAACAGTTGTGTCGTCATAATACGTTTTGTTTAGTTATGAAGAGCTAATAGCTTAGCCTGACTTGCCTATACGCAGGGCTACCATCGATCTAGAACCAAAAATAAGGACGGCTGAGGAAAATTTGATTTTATTACCTAAAACGAAAGCAACTGTTTCTTTTTCACGACTAACGTCAGATCATATATTTGCCTATTTATCTCCAGCAACCATTTGCTTCAGCAATGTTTTATTCTCGACTTCCTTCTTGTAATCGTCACGGAAACTATTTTTCGCTTGCTTATTTCTTGAATCAATTAAATTTTAAACCTTCGCTACAAAACCAGCTTTCCTAATAATCCTAACCAGAGGTCGACAGCTTGCAGTGTTCACAATGCCTGATAGTGCGTTACGTCTCTGTGCCACAAGATTATACTACTTTTATGACGCCACAAAACCTTGATTACAAATTGTTTACGATGAGATAGGGGCCGTCCATAAATGACGTCACACTATTTTGGGCAAAAATCTATCCCCTCCCCCCCCCTTGTCACATTTCGTCACAAGTATTTAAACCCCTTCAAATATAACGTCACAATTTGCAGAATCCCCCCCTTACATTTGCAATTACAAATTTCCATCTATTTTGTGTCTGCCTAGACAAAAATTTCATCTGTTTTATAGATTTGATTTGTGCACGTTGTGGCAAGACCAACATTCTATTCGTAAAACGTCGAAAATACTGCACACATTGCTAAGCAAAA
>Ga0210059_1007230_pt1 | contig 17684 bp, 8 predicted proteins | sample Ectturendosymbi2_FD_188042 | JGI IMG/M metagenome (GOLD analysis project Ga0210059, IMG submission 188042) | Ecteinascidia turbinata endosymbiont from Florida, USA - Sample 2 (SPAdes) (version 2) | ecosystem: Host-associated > Tunicates > Ascidians > Unclassified | place: Key West, Florida... | reverse complement strand
ATTAATTTGTTTATGTTAGATCATAACTTTTGAACCAGAAACGCTAGAAAGTCGATCAAAGGCTCAAAAGACTCGGACTCAAGTCTAGTTTCCAATGAAAACTTCAGCGAAACACTGGCCTAGGCCAGGCAACATGAGCCAAAATGACCCTAAAACTACTTCACTTATGACGTCACTCACAAAAACAAAAAAAATTTTTTTCGAGTGCGATCTACTAGACTGGCCGATCCGTTTGAGCCCTTGAACAGCTCTCTAGCGCAATCGGCGGAGGAGCTAGGGCGTTGGTAAGGCAACCAAAAACTGCTGTTTTTTTTGCGAAAATCGCCAAAACCACCCAGACGCCAAGGTGTTAAGAACCTCTGCTTTACAGGATCCACAGAAATGTCTCCACTGGACTTCATTGTCACTGCAGAATAGTAATCTTGAATCTCTCTTGACTTTGCCGCAATTTATCTCATTTTTTACCTCTTAGCCTTTTTTTGTGTTTTTAGAACCACTTGGATGAGCTCTACAGTTGTTATGGTGTCGATGCCCCTTTCTTCTGTCCATGTTTATTTATTAATAAGCTTGAGAATAGGGTTGCCATATATTCATCAACATAAAGGAGGATTTACACCTGTCACTTAATTGACTGTATTATCTACACTTGACAAATCAAATAACAAATATTTGTAAGTTTTAAGCTTTTGAAATAAGACGTCCGGTGTGGATGATGCTTCAGTCAAAATATATAAAGCAAAATCCTTATTAACTTGTCTTATTTAGCCCATGAATATTTTGCAGTTTGTTAAACTTTGTAAAAATATACTATTACATGTAACAATATTATGAAACTGCTTGCATGAAAGATGTTTTAAATTGTGCAGCAACTTTTAATCAACTAGAAAGGATTTCTCTTTTCTTTTAGGTTTGTGGTTGCAACAAAAAAAAACTACATTCCACATTAGCGTAATTGGCCATGTACACTGAGATAAAATTATGCAACCTTTGTCAATCTCTGAAGCATTAAATGGTATTGCAAGTTACAAAATATTTTGCCTATTTTTCATGTTCCATCATGTTACAACAAATTGCATTTGTTTAATGCTCATTTTGCATGAACTCATATGTTTTGGTATAGGGCAACAGTTTAGCTTCATCAATAGAAACGTTTCTCAAGCAGATACTATTTCCATGGTTCAACATTTTCCCATTCAGTTGTTTGCAACAGAAGAAATTAGTCAAAGCATTAAAATTCAGCAAATAAAGTGGTCCATTTTTCCAGATATGCAACACAAGATTCGTACAATACAGATACACCTGACATTAATAAATCACAGTCACGATCCTTGCTTTCTTCTCTGAATTTTTTTAGTGCTGATTTAACTTGGGTTGATATGTACATCTGATTTTCTCTCTTGAATTATTGCCTTCGCAATGGTGCAACACGATACAACCTTAACAATTGATGCTTTTGTCTTCTCAATATTTTCAACTTGCTCATTGAAAACAGCCATGAATGATTGTAAATTGTCTTGAATAGAGTTCGCTCAAAGAATTCCAAAAAAATGTTTTACACTATTAGAAAAGTTTTTCATACTCTATATCCACAAAGTTGCAATAGCCTTTTCACCCTTCTGTGTGCACTGCAAATGCAACCACACGTAATGCATTCAGCTTCAAAATGATTCGTCCTTTTCTGAAAAAGGGATACTTCTGACATAGCTTTTCATTAAACTGGGAAACTGTGCACTACTGATTAGCTAGTAGAAACTACTACACTAAGCCATGAAAAATAGGTACAATCACTGTTTCACCAGTATCACGCTTCATCAACAAACCTAATACATTATAATGGAGTCGGTAGTTCACACTCTTATGCCAAAGTGATTAAGATAATGAAAAAGGATTTACAACCGTTACGTAACAATTAATGTGAAGCATTCCCACCTTTTCAGCTGACACATTTACTCAACCAAAACATAAATTTAATATGACAACTTGTAGGCCCTCCAATAAACTAAGTTATGCCACCAGCTTGTTTTCTGTTGCAGTTGAGTAGCAACAGCTTACTCTATGCAAATACAATACATTATACCCAGTGGTGTAACTGACAAGGGGGCTGAAAGGTAAATCGCCCACCATGGCAAGCTAAAATGTGTCAACCGTTCCCTCAATTTTTATGTTGTTTTTAGTATTCTTTTAGTTTTCAGTAGGTCATTTTTTGCGTTTTTCGGAGTATTTAGGGTTTCAAAATAGCCATCCACATCATTTCTCAAGTCTTTTCTGAGTGTTGGCTAGTGGGCTCCATACCGTGGCTAGTAGGCCCTTTTCAAGGACATTTTGACATTTTTGAATATCCTCAGAGAACATTTCATTTTTATGAAAAAGGAGGACATGTATGGTAGCCCTACTTAATAATGCTGCTCGTAGGTGACCTGGACTAATCTGAGTAAAGCAGGGGCAAAATCTATTACTAATAAGTAGAGATGCGTTCTACGTACAATGTACATGGCTTTCCCTTGGCTTTGCATTCACTACATTCAGATACCTGACCAGCTTCAGGAAACCTATATGTGTAATAGTTGTTTCGTCATAACACAGTATTCAAGAGAAATGTTCCCATCTGGCCGACCGATAACTAATATAGCGCCTACTCCACAAATATAATTTCCTTGCTAAAAATGGCTAAGTGGCATGCACATGTCACACACATGGCTAAGCACATGAACATGATGGGAAGCCCCCTTTGGTGGGGGGCCTGGGCCCCCTAAAAATCTGGCACTGGGTGCAGCCTGAATTATATGCTCAACCCGTCAGTATTGACTGTGTGTTAAATTTTTGATTTTGATAATTGTGGGTTTTTCAAAAGTACTAGATAATTTTGTATATCCAATGGTGGGAGTGAGACTGCTTTCTGCAAACACCAGGACTCAAACTAGTTACTGACCAATCACATAAACAATGTAACACTTTGAGAGCCGGGTTACGATATGTTCGTACTTCGATTTCGGCCTAAAACTAGCAGTTGCTTTACCAACGCCCTAGCTCCTCTGCCGATTGTGCTGGAGAGTTGTTCAAGGGTCAAACGGATCGGACATTCTAGTAGATTACACTTGAATAAAAAGTTTTTGGTTGGGAGTTGTGGATTCTTTGTGAGTGACATCAAAAGTGAAGTAGTTTTTGGGCCATTTTGGCTCATGCTGCCTGGCCTAGGGCCCAACTGCTAGGCCAAAGTGTTTTGCTCAAGCGTTCGTTGGAAACTAGGGTCGAGTCCGAGTCTTTTGAGCCTTTGATGATCGACTTTCTAGCATTTCTGGTTCAAAAGTTATGATATAAAATAAACAAATTAATTATCTAATTAACTAATTAGTCAAAAATTTTTACTAACTTAGATCATAACTTTTGAACCCGAAACCCCAGCAGGTCATCCAATGTATCAAAAGACTTAGATTGTAGCCTAGTTTCCAATAAAAACTTCAGCGAAATACTACCATCTAATGGTTGGCACCCAGGGCCAGGTGAAGGTGGCCAAAAAGTCCTCCACTTATGACGTCACTCACAAAAAAACCGCACCCCCAACCGAAAAAATTTTTTTGAAGTGCAAACTACAAGACTTACCGCGTCTTTTGACACTTGGACCAGGTCCGTAACCTGTACAGGAGCGGAGATAATCCCGTGCAAAGCCACGTGTGACCCAGCTGTTTTTTTCCAAACCGTTTGAATTAACCTGGACGTCAAAGTGTTAAATGATTTGTCAATCCAATTTTTTTATCATACGTCACATCTTCCTGTTGGTTCCAGTTTTGTTGTGTGTGAAAGTGTCAACGTCATTGTTTAAATCTAATTTTTAGCCATTGCCCTCCGTACCCAAAATATTGCTGCAATTTTAGCAACTGGTTTTTGCCAAAATTTTACTCACCTATTAAGTAAACATTCTTTGTGGTATCTAAGGTGTTTTCTTCAGTGCATGTCTCTATCTATTGTTTAGTGCCAAGATTGCTATCTGTCAACATTATATTCCATTGCAGCGACAAGCTTGCATGCTGCTATGATGGAGCTGTTCAAAGGCATACAGTCTGCTACTGAGTTCCTTCTTGTTCAGACAGTTTTCTAAAACTGTCCTACTCCTTTGCTAGAACAGCAAAGGCTCTGCATATATAAAATCTACAATCTATAAAAAAAGCAATTGCTCAGTTGCTTGTTGACAATCTCACTGGAAGTTTTACATGCAGCCTAAATCGTGATCAAAATCAGTAGTATGAAACACTAAGTGAGCTCCAAAGATATATTTTATACTAGACACATATATTTTGCTCCTCATTATTGTCTTCCAAAAGCAACTGTTATGGACAAAAATTTGCAAAAAAATGAAATTTTTCTTAACAGTGCTGAACATTTTCTTAACAATGAAAGTCGTTATGCATTCTACAAAGTCATACTAGGTGCAAAATAGCCATACATTTCAAGTTTCTTGCTTTCATGATCACAAACTCAATGATAAACCCACTGCATGCAGTAAGCAATGGAAATGTTCTGATTGGTCGTTTAATCCATTTTATCTTACATGATGTTAGTTAGTTTTTCACTGGCAAATTAACTTCACTGCATTTGAAAAAAACATGCCAAGATTTTAAGTGTAGTGTTTCCCAATTTTTAATTGTGAACACTATTGGGACTCGTGCCAAACATTTTTATTGTACCAAACTGAACATTGTAAGGCAGTTCATTATTAATCAATAATAATGTGAAAAATCTTTGTAACTCATTGTATTGCGTATGAAGTATGCAGGTTAACACTTTCGCAGCCAGGTTAATTCAAACGGTTCGTGCAAAAGAGCTGGATCGCACATGGCTTTGCATGGGAATTTCTCTGGTCTGGTAAGCGCTACAGACCCGGTAAAAGGCTCGGCAAGTCTTGTAGTTTGCACTCGAAAAAAATTTTTTTGTTTGGGGGGGTGCGGGTTTTTGTGAGTGACATCATAAGTGGAGGACTTCTAGGCCACCTTGTTCCACTTCACCTGGCCCTTGGCCCAAATCACTAGATGGTAGTATTTCGCTGAAGTTTTTGTTGGAAACTAGGCTACAATCCGAGTCTTTTGATACTTTGGATGACATGCTAGGGTTTCGGGTTAAAAAGTTATGATCTAAAGTAATAAAAATATTTGACTAATTAGTTAATTAATTAATTTGTTTATTTTAGATCATAACTTTTGAACCAGAAACGCTAGAAAGTTGATCAAAGACTCAAAAAGGAAAACTTCAGCAAAATACTTTGGCCTAGCGGTTGGGCCCTAGGTCAGGTAGCATGAGCCAAAATGCCCCCAAAACTACTTCACTTATGACGTCACTCAAAAAATCTGCAACCCCAACCAAAACATTTTTTTCAAGTGCAGTCTAGAAGACTGGCCGATCCATTTGAGCCCTTGAACAGCTCTCTAGCGCAATCGGCGGAGGAGCTATGGCGTTGGTAAGGCAATTTACAACTGTTGGTTTTAGGCTGAAAGTACGAATATATCGTACCCCGCCTCTCAAAGTGTTAAGATAGCAGTTTAAAGCTAGGGAATTTCAATATGTAATTATAGCGTCAGTCTTTTTACTATGCTATTTTTATGTTATGAGTATGGTTAATTAATAGTAGCTTTGCTCTAAAGTCTATCTAAAAAATTAACAAAAATTTTTGTTAATTTGATATTTGATGCTTTTGCACATACTTCTGGACAACTACTTTTGCCATTCTTTTTCACGTGTGATGTTTCAATAAAAAAAGCTTAGAATTCAGCCTTGACTTGCTAATAATGACAAACGAAGTTTAAGGTAAAATATGTGGTGCATTCAGACTTGAACCAGCTTTCTTATTACTGTTAATCAAAACACAGCAACTTCATGATCTATGGTGGCTTTGCCTGTGTAGAATACTAACAAATATAAATTGTAGCTAGCTTTGTTATTCATGCTTTACAACTCATAAACCAATTGTAATTATGTTTTTATTGGTAGCTTTTACATTTTTTATGTTTACCTGGTGAAAGTACATTATGTCTGCTTCAAGTTGCTCATCTGCGTCTGGGGAGTTGTGGGGTTTTCCATTAATGCCCAACCAGATCACTGTGGATGTGTTGCTGCCAACTGGTATATACATCTCTGTGAAAACTTGCCGTGAATGCCTGCTCATGGAACTTAAAGGAAAAGTATGGAAATTGGCGAAAGATCAGCCTCTTTTTCAGCTCCTGGCAGAACAAAACTCATACATTTTTGTTGGGATTACAAAAGATGCAAAGCAAGAAGAATTTTATGATGAACAGCGTCGAATATGTGACATTCATTTGTTTCAACCTGTTATAAAACTTGTGGAAGCAGAGGGCAATCGTGAAGAAAAAATTTTAAAACATTCCCTGACACAAGCAATTGGGATTCCTGTAAGTGAATTTGACAAGGCAAAAGATGCAGAGGTTGAAGATTTTCGACGAAATATGAGTGACTTATGCAAGAAGGCAGTTGAAAAGAGGAATGCCACCTACGATTCACATACTTTACTTGCTTACCACCACCCACCCAGACTGGAGTTGTCATCCAATCTCCCTTCACATATTGTTGAAAACCTTATGGGAAGATACTTGGTGGTGGTTAAAGTGTGGTTCACTCAGAAAAATTGTTTTCAGACTAACACATCAGTGTGTGTGAACTGCAATTCACCCCCATCCAAGATAATCAGTGACGTATTTAAGTCTCGCTCGTTTACCAAGCTCCACGGACAGCCATTTGACCACAAGCGATACATCCTCAAGGTTTCTGGCCGCAGTGAGTATCTGGAGGGGGAGCACCCAATCACCCAGTACAGGTATATTCGACAGTGCATATATCATAATGAAATGCCTGATCTTATTTTGGAGAATATTGTGGATGTTGCCAACACCGTTTCTGCAAAACACACCTACATGCCACCTAGAATCAGCAGGTTCAAACCAGAAACCAAGAACCGAGCTGCACTTGCTTCATCATGTGTCACTAAGACATTCAGAGTAAAAGTGAAATCGGGAAGCTATTTGAATGTTGGAGACAACTTATGTGTGTACATCGGTCTTTTTCATGGTTTGGATCCGCTTTGTTCACATGTAAAAACGGATGAGTTGGATGGTTCAGAAGTTCCAAAATGGAATCAGTGGCTGGAGTTCGATTCAGCTGTTGCTGACATACCTCGTGGCGCCAGACTGTGTTTGTCTGTTTGTGGCATCAGGAGGAAAAAAGATGAACACTGGCCTTTGCACTGGGTTAACATACCAGTGTATGATTTCAATGGATACTTTGTTCAGGGTCAGCGAACTGTCGGCCTTTGGAATCCGCCTTGTCATATGGAAATGCTCTTCAATCCACTTGGTGTTACTGGGTCGAATCCATGCAAAGAAGCGCCGTGCCTGAAACTGGAATTCGATTCCTTTGGTTCAGTGGTTCAGTGTTCGGATCCAGCGATTGACAGCAATGTGTGCGGAGACTACGCAGATTTGAGTTCCCGATTTCAGCGCCTTGATAACAACAGCAATTTGTCTGAGCGGGCCCAGGTTGGTGAATACGACCACAGCCAAGAGGCCGTGTACAATAAGCTTTCAGTCATTACATGCCGTGACGCATTGTATGTGCTCACCGACGAAGAGAAGACCTTGATATGGGAGTGCAGAAACTTATGCCCGAACATTCCCGAATCTCTGCCTAAATTGCTTCAAGCAACTAATTGGGGAAAGCAAGAATGTGTGCAAGAAGTGTACTTCTTGCTAAAAAGCTGGAAAATGCTCGCGCCCGAAATTTCTCTCGAGTTATTGGACAGCAAATACCCTGACCCTTCGGTTCGGCAGTTTGCCACTAGGTGCCTCGAGAAAGGTTTAACTGACGACGGCGTCTTGATGTACCTGTTGCAGTTGGTGACGGCGCTGAAATTCGAAATGTATTTGGACAGCCCGTTACTTCGCTTTCTCTTAGAGAAAGCTCTCTGCAACAGAAGGATCGGACATTTTTTCTTCTGGCACCTCAAATCAGAAATGCACGACATGCAGGTCGCACTGAAATTCGGCGTCTGCCTTGAAGCGTACTGCCGTACGTGCGGCGTTCAGCTGGAGGAGCTTGTGCGACAAACCGAAATAGTGAACAAGTTGATCAATGTCCACACGATTCTGAGCAAGGAAGATGTTTCGCAGAAAGTGCTTCGCGATCATTTGCTCAAGCCGGACTATCAAGAACTATTGAACAACAACATGAACCCCCTGGATCCCGCCGTTGAGCTGGGCAAGCTCAGCACGGATCTGTGCGAAGTCAAGGGCTCGGCCAAACGTCCAATCATCCTGTGGTGGCAAAGCACCGACAACTTTTGCGAGAGGCTTCCCGCCACAAACGGTATCCTGTTCAAACACGGCGACGACTTGCGACAGGATATGTTGACGCTTCAAATTTTACGGATCATGGACGATATCTGGCAAAACGACGACCTCGACATGCGCGTCTCACCCTACATGTGCATGGCGATGGGCCAGAACGTCGGAATGATCGAAATCGTTAAAGACTCGGAGACGATCATGTGTGTGCAGAGGAAGGGCGGCGTTGTCGGCTCTTTGCAGTTGAGATCGAGCACGTTGCATCAGTGGCTGAAAAACGAGAACCAAGGCGAAAAGCAGTACCAGCAGGCCATTTACAACTTCACGCACTCGTGCGCTGGATATTGCGTCGCCACGCTCGTGCTGGGCATTGCAGACAGGCACAACGACAACATCATGATCGGCAAAAGCGGTCGGATGTTTCACATCGACTTCGGCCACTTTCTCAATCACAGGAAGAAAAAGTATGGCGTTTGCAGGAATCGTGTGCCGTTCGTGCTGCCCGACGACTTCCTGCGGATCATCTGTCGCGGCGCGACGTCTGATATCGCGAAGACCGACGACTACAAGAACTTCGAAGAGCTGTGCTGCCGCGCGTATCTGTCCTTGCGCGCGCACGCTCGCACCATTATCAACTTGCTGTCGATGATGATCGGCGCTGGAATTCCGGAGCTGTCAGGTTTCGACGACGTCGAATACGTGCGGGCGTCGTTCGCTCTCGACAAGACCAGAGAAGAAGCGGCGCAGTACTTCATCGCCTGCATGGCAGCGGCGCAGCACAAGCAGTGGACAACGAAGATGGACTGGGCTTGTCACACTGTGAGGCACAGCGTCCGCAAGTAAGTCGACCGGAAATACGGTTATTACGCGGTAACGCAGTTTTGCGTGAGTTCAGTACGCCGCGGGCGTCACAATGGGAATTCTCTCCCAGATACATTCGAGGCGGACAGTTACGTGTATCCGTCAAACTGCAGCATCACTGTGGAGCGTCCGAAAATGCCAATGTTTCTCTGTGCAGTAGTTTGAATGGCTTTGACGATTCCGTGAAATCACCCACGTTGTTCATTAAACTTCTGCAGTGCTGTCTTTCGAGTTTCATCTCCACAAAACTTCGGAGCTTAGAATTGTTACAAACCAAGCGTAGCGTCTGTTGACGAGTTTTTTGCTTTTTCTTCGTTCCAGCGAATAACCTGAAAGAAAGTAGCAATTTTGGACTGCATTTATAAGAAAATATACGATTTCGAGCGTGTGTTTGAAGTTAAAAATAACATGTGTACTGTTATGCGTTTTGGCTCGGTACATACTAAGCCAGATCGTACGTGAACCCACTTGCCAGTGTTGTTGACGGTTGTTCCCGCAAGAATAAGTTCATGTTGACTTTGAAATCTGTGATGTTCTGTTCGTAACTTTATTTCTAAGATTCATTTGCGATCACAACTGGGATCATGAGCTCATGTTGCCGCTGCTTCTTTGTGTCCAATCTACGCTTCTACTTGACATAAAATACCGACATTATTTCCGGTGAGATATAATACGAAATTGTAATCGAGAATGGTCAAAATAAACCACGTTTCGAGATCTATTTTGAGTAAAACAGATCATGTGGTGGTGCTGGAAACGCTGTTTATTTTCGTGTAATGTAACCTATCAATTTTGGAAGAGTACAAAACTGGATGAGCCTTCGGTTCTGCCAAAAAGCATTTGAATCGAGATCTAGTGGAGCGCTCACCACTCAATATAAAATCTTCACCTCGTATCGTAATATCTGAGCAACACGTTTAGCAATTAAGCTGGAGTTTAATCGTTATCCGCGCTCTGTGCGGCAATTCGTGCCACAGTCTCGGTGCTTGACGTTAGAAGTAGAAGTTAATAATACCAGTATGCAATACCCTACGTTGCGCTTTCGTTCACAACCTTCTTGGTGGTAAGCGACCTATTCAAAGCGTGATTATGGTTTAACTTTGCACTAGATCCACTGGGGTTTGGTCTACAGTGGTATCTCTCTGATTGTGAAGCAAGTTCAGGCAGCCAGACCGAGATTGTTTGATGTACAATTGAACGTTTCAAGGTGGCTGAAGGTGGTGATTTTCAGTTATCTTGTGCATTTTCTCAGCAAACATACGTGCAATGTGCGCATCCTTAAACGTTGGTTTTGCTTTTTGTGTTTTTTCTATTTTTTTCATTTGCCATGTGCGGTGCGTCATTAATATGGTACGTCGCGGTCGGTTGGTTATGTTGCACGTTGTATATTAATTTTGCTAATCACCCAATTACTGGACGCTAATTACCTGCGAATTGTGGCCCGAGAATATCAGTGTTATTGCATGAAGTCTTTCCTAACTGCAGCGACAATGTCACATTTGAACCTCATCCACCGCTGTCCGGTACATACACGCTTACGCTTTTCAAAAGCTTCGTTGTTGTGCATCGTTCACCCACTGCGCTCGTGACGACCTGAAATGCGGTTGCAGTTACGGCTGGATTTGTGACGGTAAAACATTACAAGGTTATTACCGAAACGCGAACAACTCAGAAACGATTGAATTTAAAGCTACAGTTGTTCCGCTGTCGACTGTAACTGCAGCTTCAGCCCTGCCGTCGGTAAAGAGATGACCACAGAGCGTCTGGTCGTAAGTTTGTTTCTTTCTGTAATCTGTAGCTTTTTGCCTTATTTGAAACGATTTTTGTTTTGCCTCATCATTGTCAGTCCCTCTACTTGATCGGCAACATAATCATCTCTGAAGGATTAGATCTTTCTATACTTTTCTATTTGTGTAAAGGTGTTAACTTGCTTTGATTATTTCCCATATGCACCATGTGCAACTTGGAGTTATTGGGTTGAACATACCGCACCCTGATAACACGTGTAATGGATTGTTTCCAAACGTAGTGCAGCATAGACGCAGTTTTGTTAAGCCTGTTGTTTCAGCAGATTTTTTTCGCCTCACCTTCATTCGAAAACGACCAGACGCAACTTGCGCAGGGAGAGACATATTGAATCGTCAATATTAATCATCTTCTCGGAAGTGCAAGCTTATCACTATACGTGCGGAAAGCATTTAAATGCGGTAGATTTTTCACAATTTGGGTTTAAATTCATGTTTGTCACTTCGCTAAATTTTTTGAATGCTACTGTCATCAGTCAAGTGCGATGGTTGTTTTCTTTTTTTGCTGAGAGAGATTACGTTATGCGTTGTTTCAACAATTTTAAACACGTATAGCTTAGTTTGATTCCTGTTTCAATGAGTGGCTCTGCAGAAAGCTATTGCCATTCTTTTACAAGAAAATATGGTGAAAGGTGGAAATAAATCAGTTGCAACCCAAAAAACATCCGAATTGTTCGGTGAAACCTGCAAGAATTGTTCTCTGGATGTAGTAACCGACATTCCCTTAATATCCCTTAATATCAAAGCAAATTAGATGTGCAAACTGTGGTCTGCAGGTCATCGACAAACGAAACATTTCTGATAAAATCGTTATTATTTTTTGTTGTTGTGCAAAAAAATATGTAAACAGACACGTTGTTGAAAAAGAGTCGGGATCAGGTAAAAATGTTTCTTAATGTGTGCAGCGGGGGGCTGCTGTTCAAAGGATTTTTCCCTCGTACCCTTCACGCTGCAAAATGTCCAAATCCCCACAACGTCATGTACTGGAAAATGCTGTGAATGTTTAAAAAAAGACGATTGTTGGCAAAAATTGACTTCTTTATGAACTTGGTCGCAGGTTAAAATTACCTAAACAGGATTTCTACGGAGTCTGGAAAATAATTTGGTCATTTTGGTTGACTTTTTTTCAATCTTGCATGGGATCTTTCAAACTTTTTCGGCTTCAATTTTCCAGACTACGATTAACCAAAGTTCTTGCAAATGCCAATCAGAAAAGCGTTTGCGGAAGATGGGAAATTCCACCCAGGTACCCCCCAACTGTTTCTTGGCAGTAATTAGTGTGCTTTAGCATCATGCCAATGCATGTGAAGTTCAAACGATTGCTTGTGACATTTTGCGTGTTGCACACGAGTTCACTTGTTTTGTGAGTGTGTTTTGTTTCCGCTTGCACGGAGTGTGCTCATTGTGACCACCTGTACTTGCGTTTTGCTTCCGTGCGTGTTTTGATGCGCTTCTCCGCTGAACGCTCTGTGCATACCAATCCTTTGCACCCAAAACACCACTTCCGCGCTTGCGTGAAATATGAAAGTTAAGTTGCTGGTCATCAGCAGAAAAGTTATGGTGAATAGAAATATTCATAGAAACCTCGTCAGCACAGGTCAACGCTGGGTCCATTATAGAAAATACTGCGCAGAGAAGAAAACTTTATTTGTACGGACATGAATTAGAGCAGTGCCTCTTAACCCTGGGTCGCGACAGTGGCGTAGCCAGCCAAAAATTTTGAGAGGGGCCAAACATTTGACACAAGCAACAGTATTTGGTGTGGGACACCGCCTCTCGAAGCACGAAACGACAAGATATGCTAGAAATTTGGGGGGCATGGCCCCAGGGCCGGATTAACCGGGTTTATAGGTTTAAGCCTAGTAGAGCCTCAAGATCCAAGGAGGCCTCGAACAACCTCGGGTACGCATAGAGTCAATTGCCGGTATAAGGTCAATTCATTAGGGTGGATATTCGTCAACAATGTATATCGGAACTTCATGAAATTTAGTTTTATTCACGTAAATCAGATTTCGTGTTGGTAACGCCAGGGTCTTCTAACGCAGTGATTCTCAACTGGGTGAATGGTTCGCCCCAGGGTGAATGAAATTTCTGTTCCTAATTTTTTGTGTCCTTGATACTTCTGATAGCATGCACTTGTTTTTATTTTTTCACCCAAAACACCAACAATCGTGAATATAACGGCAAACTGCAAGGATTCTAACTTTGTGTCTTCCGTAGACAGCAGCTCATCACTTCAGACAACTGCGTCTATGACGTATAGGGATGGAGTTCACCCAGAGATGCCATGTTTTACTAACTCCAGTCAGGGAATCTTGCCGTGCTTTGTACAATTGGCCTGTACTCCTGTGCAAAAGTTATCTACTAGAATCGTAGTACTTCCGAAAGTTACGGACACCTGAACACTCAAAGATTATTCTTGTCAATCGAAGTGCAGGCCCAACCAAGCGAAGTGCAGCCTGTTTGTGGTATTTGTTGCCAGTTTGGTATTGGTGCCAACCTCTAATATGCTCCTGTACAGCATATCAGTAAATACCTACAAGATGTCGACGAAATACGTAAAAAAACGGTTCCCTTTCATAACAGACCACGTTCGTTACAGACCTGTTCATAACAGACCCCGTTCATAACTGACCGGTTAATAACGGACCGCATTTAAAAACAGAGCACATTCATAACAGACCCGTTCACAACAGACCACGTTTAAAAACAGACAACGCACATAACCGACCATGTTTAAAACAGACCCGTTCATAACAGACCATGTTCATAACAGACCAATTCATAACAGACCACGTTCATAACAAACCATGCACGTTGATAATAGACCACGTTCATAGCGCACCCGTTCAGAACAGACCACGTTCGTAACAGATCAGTTCATAACAGACCACGTTCATAACAAACCATGCACGTTGATAACAGACCACGTTCATAGCGCACCCGTTCAGAACAGACCACGTTCGTAACAGATCAGTGCGCTTCAAGCCATGTTCACAACAGGCCATCTGATAACCCGGGCTTGCTTGACGGGGGGGAAAATATGTAATTTTTTTAGCCCGCTGTTGCAACAGGGCCCCCGCAATGAAAATCAATTGTCTCTTTCTTGATAATTGGCGCATTTAATTGAAATGCGTCACGGTACATGGAGAAGCGGTAAACACGGAGTTTCTTACCAGCAATTGCAGCCAATCGGTTAACTGGTGTTAGGGAAACTACATAATCACAGAAATATAACATCCACAGGATTGTAAGAGATTAAATTTAAAAAACTGATAAAGGCCCTTTGCCAATATACCTCAGGTCCCTTGTCACACTCAGCAAAAACATCAGCTGCATTTAAACGCAATATTACCTCCCAGCAACCAGCCATTTAAGAAATTAGGGAACATTTGTCTTGATACCGCGTGTTTTCCTCCCTTGCTTGTTTAAGTCCACTCTTAATTAGCTGCAGAAGATGACAGAACTGTGCAGGCAGCTAGCCAGCTACTGACCTCAGCCACCTTGTAGAATCAGCAGCCGTGTTGGCCGACAGGGTTAGAGCTCAGATAAGAGAAATAGGTTATACTACGAATACCTCCACGCGTAACGTCATTTGACAACAGTTAGCTGATGCTTCACACGAGCTTTTACAACGCTTGCCAAGAAAGTCAGCTTTAGAACAAACTGAGAAAAAGCGTGGCGGACTGAGGAACCACTGGCTTAAATTGTATCACTTAATTTTGATATCCCGCAAAATCACTGGTGTAGGAGGCGGGGGTACAGGGGGTGCAAGCTGACCCCCAAAACTTTTGATTTGGTGAAAATCCGGGCACAATCTGTGTACTTTTCCTCACCCCCCAAAAATGCTTGGTTACGCGAAAAGACAAACATACCAAAAAATCGAAAGCAATAATTATGCTGGCACTTGGCCCTGGAAGGTATTTATTGCATCACGAGGGCATTGAAAATGATCAGACAATATTTTTTTCCACGTCACAGCGCGAAACGTGAAGTTTGCAGTGAGTCAATGACCAAATTCTCATCCATTCAATTTTTTGTACGAAACGCGGCTATATCGCGTTAACGCAATTTTAGAAATACTATACAGTACAGCAAGTTGAAACTAAATTATTAGACACAGCAGAATATTGGTCGATAAAAAGCATCTGATTTCGTGCTGAGCTGAACTTTTGTCCAAAAATTGTTGCTGGCAGGCAGGAATGTATTACTAAAAATGTATTACTGAAAAAAACACCCAACATAAAGGAAGATTGATTCGCCTACAAAAATTTCAACAATAGATCTTCCTGCTTCACTTTAGTGCTACGGTGCAATAGCCTACACGAGATAACTTGTCATTTATGCTGCTCCAGGCGCTACACGCAGCAACTGAAATGAAAAATCTAAATCTTCAAGTAACGTTACTAGTGCAAAAAGCTGTGGGAACGTCTTTCCAACGCGTTCCCACTCCACCACACCCCTGCTGGCAGGTCTGATGCTAATCAGTAGTCATCTTTAGCATAGTCTATAGCTAATCCAGCGCGCTTCATTTTAAGCCTACGTGACATGTAGGATACGTTTTACGGTTAGGTTTGTTGTTTTGGAATTTACACTGTCACTGAGCGCTCTAATCTAGCCTGTAGTTAACTGCAATGTAAGTTCGTTGTAGCCTAAATTTAATGCCTTCGCTTAACTACAGTAATAACATGAGCTGCACTCATTCATAAAAGCTTGCAGGAAAAATAGTATAATCTGCAGCTTATTCAACTTTTGTCCAGTCTGCTCAGTCCCGTCGCCACGGGGGAGCGTTGTGGACTTAGCCCTCTAAACGAAACTCGAAGCCCCCCAAATTGAAACTTGAAGCACTATTAAATCAGTGGAGTTTTTGTCAATTTTCAGATTGTCAAGCCACCCCGCACAAACGCAAACCTCCCTCCTACTGAAAACTTTTAGCGACGGTTCTGAGTCTGCTGCTTATTCATCTTTTGTCCTCAAGAAACCCAATCTTACCCAAATGAAACAAGAATTTGAATATTACGTGCGCAGTGGCATGGCCAGCCCAAAATTTTGGGTGGGTCAAAATGTTTAATTTTAGGCGAGCAACAGTATTTTGTTTGAGATACTGCCTTTTAAAGCACAAAATGACTAGATACTCTAAAAAATTTGGAAGTGCCATGGCCCCCTGCCCCCCTTGGCTACGCCTATGTACGTGCGGTTTATATAATGTATATGTAATGTAAATACTTCATGTAAACACTTACGTATTTATATAACATCGGGGCCACATTCGTTATATAAAAACGTGTTTATTAGAACTTTCACTTATAGTGAAATAAACACATTCGGACTGCCCAAATTGAGCAAAATAAGCTTTGCATTTAATATTTTCGTCCTTATCCCTGAGCAAGAAATGGTTGATTTAAAAGTTATCAAAGAATCACCCCTCTGTGTCGGAAAACATCGGTCAAAAAATGTATCTGAAAAAATTTAGGGGGGAGGCTTCAGCCCCCTCAGCCCCCCTATGAACATACCGAAGCAAGAAATCATTTCCCCTAAAAAAAACGAGGAACCCTCACGGAACCCTTAAAACTCACGTAACCCCAATGCATGTTTTGCGGAACACTAGGGTTCCACGGAACCCCTGATGAAGAATACTGAACTAGAATATATTTATCCGCACACGCGGAAATCTGTATTGACGAGCGCAACTCCAACTACATATTTACTAGATTTACACAGAAGTGGTTTTTAGACCCAACAATGCGCTTTTATTCGCAGGTACAAAACTTAAGAGCACTTACAAAAGCTTAGAACTCACCACAACCACACGTTTGCCCACAGTTATCCACCATATTCCTACTACGTTCTATAACGTCATATAAGGACCACGATCAAACATCAACCTAACACTCGACCAATCAACCGTGTAGTGAATCAGTAAAATTTGACACCAAGTGAGTTCATGTAAAAAAAGCCTATTGATACAACATCCCAGATACACGATTGTTTATTGTTTGGCTAAGATAACAATCGCTTAAATACACATGCCATAGTTTAAATTACTCAAAATCAAAAATGTCCTTCAACTGCGAGTAGTGTCCCGACATTAAAACCACTTTTATGTCAATACAGCCTTTGTAAGCCTACTGCATAGCCCATATTGCCGCCCCCATAAAAGTGCCGCCAGCGTCGGACCGCCCCGCCGCCCCTTAGCTACGCCACTGGATGCACCGAATCACTGCGGGGGGGTGGGGGCGCCGAAAAGGCCCAACAATGTCATGAGTGCCTTCTTCAATACAGTACATTTGCTCCAGAAAGACCTCAGGCTCGAACATGGGGACACTGAACTTGCTTCTTGCCCCGGGTGCCATCTAACCTCGTTACACCCCTGGTTCCGCAAAATTCCTGTTGAAGAGCACTGACTGAGACGATTGATCCACTGAACTAACAACATTAAAGCAGGGTGTTATATTGGTGAAGTCTTATTACATCACTTAATGTTTGCTGGTGATATTTGCAGTGCTGGGAGTCGCAAATATTTTTTTTGCTCCGCAAAGCGCAAATCCGCAACGAAAATTGAATTCGTTTGCTCCGCATCCGCAAGTGTAAAGCGTTTGCTCCGCAATAGTCCGCATCCGCAATTTCAAGTAAACACTTTTGGATGTTTAGCAGTCGATTAAAAGCGAGTTTACCC
>Ga0210059_1007229_pt1 | contig 17684 bp, 9 predicted proteins | sample Ectturendosymbi2_FD_188042 | JGI IMG/M metagenome (GOLD analysis project Ga0210059, IMG submission 188042) | Ecteinascidia turbinata endosymbiont from Florida, USA - Sample 2 (SPAdes) (version 2) | ecosystem: Host-associated > Tunicates > Ascidians > Unclassified | place: Key West, Florida... | reverse complement strand
CCCGGCCTGGCCGGTATTTTACTGCTAATTTAGCAGAGGCCGGTAAAAGGCCGGTATTTTGAAAATCAGTGCCTGAAGCCGGTATTTTGAAAATAAATAATTTGCCGTAACTTCAAAAAGAACTAACATCGATTTTCTTAAATAATGATGACTCTAGTAGTGAATCTTTCAGGACAGTTCTTTCAGCGAAGTTTATTTGCTGCTGTTGACGCAATCCTTGGTGCGATTTTCGCGTCATGCTCATACCGAAATGTAATGAGCCAGCCAAAATACAGGCAAAGGATTAATTGTGGCTTAACTCTGCTTTCCCTGTGCCGCTTACGAAATACGACACAGCTAGCTTAGATCTGTCACTGTCGACAAATCAAAATGGCCGGTATTTTTACAAATGCATCTGGCAACCCTACATAGGCTCTATGCCAAGGGTGCACAACCTGAGGCCGTCGATAAAATTAAATAAATGTATTTTAATTCTTTTTAAAATTTAGTTCAAACTGAATTAGGCATATGCGTCAACCGTTTCCTGAGAAAGGTTGAGCGCAACCACATAGGCCTAAATGATAAAAAGAAAACTGAGTTTGGTACAAGGACAGGTTAAGACCAGGGGTGCAGTGGGGTGAGAACGATGTTTCCACTCCTTTTTGCAAAAGAATACATTAAATGATGGCTGGGATCTCACAGATGTTCTAGCGATACGCAGAATCGCACTGCCAGTCAAAAGTCGGCAGTGAAGCAGGAAGATCCAGAATTGAAATACTAGCAGGCGAATACTCATTTTATTTGAACTATTTGGTGCAGTCTTCCTTTATATTTTGTGGGAACGGCGTTCCCACACCTCTTTTTTCATCACTACACCCCTGGTTAAGACCAGGGTTGCGAAGTCGGAGGTAAAATGTCCGACTCCAACTCCGACCTTTCTAAATTTCCGACAACTTAGCATAAAGGGCATGAAATTTGGCTGTTAAAATCAATGGAAATCGTGGTGCAGAGCAAGATATCTTTTTTCAATAGGACCTTCAAATGAAATTGTACCATTTCAACAGGAATTCCCAATTTAGGAGTGTGATGTAAAAAATTATCCAATTGGACATCTGGAGTCGGCGTTGGACAAAAAAATCCGACTTCCAGTGTTGTTAGGGATTCGACTCCGACTCCACCAAAAAACCTTTAACTTCTTACGACGCCGGCTCCGACTGCGCAACCCTAGTTTAGACCCAAAATAACAAAACAGAGGAAATCAAAAGTGACATTTTATAGAGAAACTGGAAAACCTTGTCGTAAGACCAGGACAAACGACTGACATAAAATTCATAATGAAGCAACCGGGATACCGGCAATGACCTCAGAGCCAGAGAAATCGAGATTCGTTGAATTCATTCTGTTTCTGGGTTCTTGAAGTGCAAACAACTCCAAAGGCAATGCCGGAGAAATTCAGATTTTAACCTGTACTCTGAGACGCAAGACCTTAGTGTTATGTGAAGTCAACCACTGGGCAATGGTCTCTTTCCGTGGGTTTCAACAAAAAACTAAGGGAAAGTCGGCACCTACGAGCCACTTTTTAATATATCGAACATTGCTACAACATGCTGCAATGTTTTTGTTCAATTTTTTGCAGTTGGTGTCTTAGGACTGTGGAATGCTTTGTGGGAATTTACGGAGCAAAATAACTAGAAGCAAAATAACTAAAAGTTACATGAATTATTTCATTCGTCACTCAAGTGGATTAAGAGTTCCCATGCGTTTGGACCCATGAACCTGGTTCAGGACCAATGAACCATGCATAACACTGTGTGAAACTGTTAGTTCGTTGCTGAAAGGTTTGTATGTACCATTCTTTTCATACAAAGGTCGACATAATGAGAATTCTAGCCGCTAACTGAAACACATTAATGGATCTATTATCACTAGCCTTTACCAGGTACTGTATACAACACAATGCGAATCATTAGCACTGGGCTACACAATATAAAACACTGTACTACAAGGATTATGGATCAAGAAAAGGGACTGAATCAATGATAATTCACACGAATTCCTACTTAGTTGCCGCGATACGCAAGAGTGCAGGCTTGTACCTTGCATCACTGGATAGTATGTCAATGCTCTAAAGTCTAAATGCAAGCACGCGATGTACAGTTTCAATGGATGTGAAAAACTCCGCTGAAGCAAACACACTGGTTAAATGCAGCAATCTATAGTTCCGAAGCGAATTTTAAATTTTGTAGAAGTTCAAAACAAGATTATCAAATCCGTTCAAATCCAGTTAAACAGAATTTTTAAAATCCAAATCCATCAAAAAGCTGAAAATCCTACAGATTTAAATCCAAATCCGTGTTATTTCTGCCAGTCAGACTGCCACATGGGTTGAATTAAACTAACTTGCAGTCTCAAAGAATGATGTGATGTCTGTAATGCAGCATTGAAACTAACGTTGTCGACATAAAATTTACTGGAAGTTGAAAAAATATCTGGGGAAATTGAATCCAAAGATGAGCATTGGAATGGACAAGATCAGGACTTTAAAAATTTTTTTTTATTTGGATTGGATCCGCTCTGTATATCGCTTTAAAAACTAAGGATCAGGAGCGGTTTTGGACTCAGTAAATGGAAAAAACGCGCCATTTTTGTTGTTGAACACCTGTATTTTGCTAATTTTTTGCATTTTATTTGGACTTGGACTTGCATTTCATAAATTTTTAGGACTATAGTTGTACTTGTATTACGATATAAGAATTCAGGACTGGATCTGGATCGTAAAATATGGCAGTTCGCTCATCTCTGATTGAACCAAACCCATGCGATATTTCCCAGAAATATTGATGCATTACTAAAAATAGATATGAACGACTCAACATTATTGGCGACAAAAATTAAAGAGTCGTATGTAGACACTTGTCACTCGACCAGAATTTGTGACTTGGTGAGTATTAATTTTGGCATCAACACCATGCACATGTATCTGCTTGAAACAAGCAATAGATTGTCCTATGAGAATTTATGTGGCTGAGTCACATTTGTTGAGTCATGAGCCTATTCGAGTCACAAAACCATCGGGACCAAATCGAATCAGATTCGTCTAAAACTTTTTCGATGCGAGTGGTCACATGGTAGTAGCCTAGTAGGGTTGCCAGATCACTGGAAATTTTTTCAAGGACAGTTTGTTTTTCAAAGAGTCACGGTGAGCTACTTTCACGGGCTTCCGCAGGGCAAGCCCATAGCCACGGGGGTAGCATTCGTCAGTGACCCCCATTTTTTGTGCCCCCAAAGTTTTGGGGTCTTTAAAAGCTTTATTAAAACACAATGATAAAAAATCTTGCCCCCTTAAAAATGTACTTTTCACTCCCAAATCTTAAGGCCTGGCTACGGGCCTGTCGCAGGGGGGGCAGACCCCCTTGCAGTTTCTCATGTCCACTGAGCTTGCAGTTAACTCATGTCCACTCTTTCGCCTGCAGACTCACGTTGCGAAACTTGGAGCGCATTGTTCTACTGTTGCTCTTTGTTGCTTAACAATAACATGGCAACGAATCTTCAAAGGTTCACTTCAAGTTACGATCGTTACTGCATTTTTCCGGATGTGGTTGTTGACCTCAAACATCTTTGGCAGGTGATACAGCGAGACAGTGAATGCTGATAATGGTAAGACACGTTGTTTTAAACTTTGTGAAAAGAAGCAGGAGTGAATCTGTAGCAATGCTTCCGTTTCCACAAGTTTGAAAAATCCAATATAGTGTCAGATTGTGAGTGTCACCAATGGGCCTGAGTGAATAACTTAATCAAGCTACGCTTATGCAGGCTTATTTTCACGCCGTATTAAATTATACGTGGCTTTTTAGAAATACCGCTATAAAACGATTGTGGGAATACGTCTTAAATCGCTTAGTTCTGGCTTCTGAGCAAGTACAAAGTGCAAAGGCTGTGGCGAGTTTTTATAATTCATCTGCTCAGTTTTTTCGCCTGGGTGGTGTTCTAATTTTAGCAAGTTCGATAGTCGTGTTAAGTTACAGGTCTATTTCTCATTGTTTGAAACAGTTTCGCGAGAGTGTCTAAGTTTCTTGCTTTTTCACCGCTAATGTTGATCTGGTAGTTGATTGTTTTTAAATTATGATTGATATGTAGAAAGTGCTCGTAAAAATGATATTAGGCAGTTTATAAAAAAAAGCATTTCTGATAGCCAAGTGCAAAAAACGATTCGGACAAAAGATTTCAGAAGAGAGTTTAGTTCAACCAGCACAGACTAACAAGAGAACCGCAAACGTAGTTGTTGATAATTCAAATCCATTTCTTACACACTTGTGTGTAGTTCACAATGAAAACGACATTTATGCGCCAATTCAGCAAAAGCTGTAATGGATGATAGAAAGTACACCTTTGTGGCAAACCCGTATACAGCTCCACTTGAAAAAGATTTCAAAATAGATGCGAATGGAGCACGTGCTTCCATGGGACATTTTCTTTGGTGTGGAAACAGTAAAGCGTTTTGTGAACATCTATTTGCATTGCAACGTCAGCAACCTAAAAAACAAAAGCAAAATGTCCACGTTGTTCCCTCCTGGAAAAATTATTCGACGTCCATGGCTACTTTCACCCTTTCAACAAGCTTTGACGTATGGGCAAGTCAGGCTAAGCGAACCATGTAGTAAATTGAAAACTAAACAAAACGTATTATGACGACACAACCGTTCTTGAATCGTTTACTTTTTTTTTCACAACTGTTTAAAGATGGACCAAATCTGCACATTGTTCTGTTCATTTACATTGTTTATTCTTGATTCTTGAATGTTCAATGTAATCAGTATTTCAAAAATGAACAATTTAACCATTCAAGAATTTTCAAGGACAACAAGATATTTTTCAAGAATCAAGGACATAATGAGTTTTGATAGCAAATTCAAGGACAGTTCTTGGCGCTCAATGACGTCTGGCAACCTTAGGTTGTTTACTGTACTTTGTCTCCTGTTGCTGCCGTTATTCTTCTTCAAATGAAATACGATACCTTTTGTATCAAGCACTATTTATGTTTGAAGCTCTCCAAGAGAAAAACACCACTCACTGTTCTGCATCTGATCGGTGTTCGCATCGGTGTTTGGTTTCATTAATTCTATGTTTATACAAAGTGTGCGTTTTCTATCTGATAAAAACTGTGAATTCAGCTGATTGTGCTTCTTTGCATAGGCGTAGCCAGGTGGGATAAGGGGGCCATCCCCCAAAAAAATTTCTAGCATATCTTGTCATTTTCCGCTTTGCGAGGTGGTGCCCCAAACAAAATACTGCTGGTCGCCTTAAGTCAAAAGATTTGTCCCCCAAAAGATTTTGGGCTGGCTGCACCACTGCTTGCTTGTAGAATAATGGTTAAAACAAACCTAAAACAAATTCAAGGATAGAAAAAATTGTGTATATATCAATCAGGGAAGAGGAATTTCCAATCAGGGAAGAGAAATGTGTATACATCAATCAAAATCAGGGAAGAGGAAGAGAAGTTTTTAATCGTTCCAACTACTTTTGGGAAAAGCAAGGTTTCCAGCAAAACCATGCAAAATGCTGGTAATAACACAGGAAATTGTTAGTGAAGAAAGTACCTAATTAATTTTCTAAAAGTGTGTGCCAAAACGTTCACGAATTTCATGTATATGTTTATCGATAAATAAAACTAAAAAGGAAACTTTGCCGCACAATGCTGACATTCCCCCTAAAATATCTGTATGAATTGTGTAAATATTTTGTGTTTTAACTTTCAAATGACCTTACCAGTGACGGAGTCTCGAGACTCAACTTTTCGAGTCTCGGCCTCGGGGGTTTCAGGCGCCGTCTCGGTCGCGGCCTCGAAAGCTGCAGGTCACAAGCCTATTGCCTTGAAGCTTTCAATGCTGCAAAAACATGGCTTAGTAAAACGTCTGTGATTCAACATGTTTTTTGTTTGCTGTATCTGTAGCTAAGAAACAAATAAAGCAGGTAGGAAAAATGTCAGAAATTCGAAAAGATTCTGCAAAAATGTCAGAAATTCGAAAAAATTTTAACTTTGAAGTGGTGATAACATTTTATGAAAATTTTTAAAAACTTTTGGCATAATCCAAAAATGTTCAAGTCTCTCCTTCGGTCTCGAATTTCAAGTCTCGAGTCTCGGTCTCGGATTTTTTGATGAAATCTCGGTCTTTGTTTCAAAGATTTAACCAGATGTCGGTATCGAAGTTTATATCGCACACTACATCTCTGGACTTTACATAAAATTCCCAAGGTTTTGCTCCATGACTTACTGTAATTGTTTTGCAGTTTACCCTTTACTGTGTGCGGTAGAAATATGTAGAACGTCAATGATAATCTTGAACGAAACACGAATAAAACGAAACACGAAATCTGGGCCAACAGGTCAGATGTATACTGCAAGTGTCTTTTAATTCCCAAAGCACTACGCAGTGCTTGCGGAACCTCGAATTAGCATCGTACCGATATTAATCCGTTTAACAGACCCCGAGTCGTAAATTGTCAACCTATAGACACAAAGCAGCTCCTTTGTGTTTGCTGTAAAAATTAGTACCACCTCTTGTAGCACTTTCTTCAGTTGCTGGTTTCCATAAATCGCATTTTATATTTCAAAATCCCTGTGAAAATGGTCTCTACAACACACGGAAACTTTTTTGGAGATCATCCTGTACTGATAGCACACACCAAAAACTGTTTGATTTAAAAAAAATACTCTGCACTGCAAGTAGTTCATTTCAGGAACACCAAGCGTTAAGCACTAATTTAAATTCATTTGCGTACTTAACACACGTTATTTCGTTTGTAGCTTCGTTTGTGTGTATGTGGGTATGTGAACTTCTTTGAAATGATTCAGGTTACATTTGTATGTTTTGATGCGGCAAAACAACATTTGAAAGCCATTGTAAACAAAGTTTATATGAAACAGAAAATGCAGCATTTTCTGCACAAAGAGGTAGGCTATTTATAGAAACACTAGACTCAAAATTTTTTAAATAAAATCAGGCACAAGTTACATTTAAAAATCTTTCAAAGCAAGGGGCAGTAAAGCATTCAAGCTGACAGATTAAAGAACTGGCTTTTGGGAACAAACTTTATAATGACAAGATAAGTTTTGCTGAAATTTAACTTTGTTTATATTACCAGTGGGCTATTAAGGTATGGCGAGAAAGTGGTTCTTAAACACACTTTTTCCTTGCGTATATCAAAACAGTGCATCTTATTTTAACTTCAGTAGCATGCAGCGAATGCAGCCAGTGACAAAATTTTTGTATTGTTCGCATTTAAAACTTTTTAAGTCGTTATATGTTGTATACCCAGGGTTGTCGATGGGACATATTTATCTGTCCCATTCCCATCCCATAGCAATTTATGCCTGTCCCATCCCGTGGGATTCCCATTACATTATTATAATATTAATATGGAATACAATACAATTAAAACTATTAAATTTATGAAGTTCAGGTTTAGTATCTACTAAATAGGACCACATGTACAAAGAGACATGCAAAACGACAAAATTTATTGACTTTAAAATTCGGAAGTATAGTCTAAGTATGACAATGGGACGTTTCCCATGGGATTCCCATAGGAATGACATTTCCATGGACAAGCCTTTCCTGTGTATACCTGCAAGTTTAAATAGTCTATGCGTCATACTGAAACCCAAACGTAACGCCTTGCAGATACTTTTATATTCAGATGTGTGCCAATGAAGTACGTGTATAGGTTTTTCCACGTTTAATATCCATTGCTAGGTGGCGAAAGCAGCTAACAACGGAACTGATACCTTTCTTTTGGTAAACAGGTTTGTGTCTACTTTTTTAGTTAAAACTCTAAATAACCGCAATCGCTTTTTGATTGATAGCATGTCAGCAAACTATTTATTGTCTTTAATTTTTGTTTCTAGTAGTTTACATAGCAACAAACAAGCTGGATCAACGCTGATTTTGATCCTTGAGTCAGAGTGGTTACAACAAAAACGTTGAACCTGCACCACTGCAATTCATACCAGGCATAAGGAAGAGCATGCCAATCCACCTTCTAAATATTCTGAAGGAGTTAGTGAAAAATTTCTTGGTTGCACCTTTTGTTTGCAAAGCGAAGTCAAACGCTTGCAAGATCCCTGCGCCTGAAAGATCCCTGCACCTGAACTCGCTAACTCAGGGATGGGCAAACTTTTTGCGCGGAGGGCCACATGTTTAAAAAATGTTGCAGCCGAGGGTCGCACACTTTCATTACAAAGTAGGAAAATTTATTCAGTGTTTAAATAACCACAAATTCATATTACAAACAATTTCTATATTTCACATTCGGTACGTTCAATGCTATTTATACAGTTATAGTTAGAACTCAAACATAAAATGTTTTCATAAAATTCCATGTTTTTAGAAAAATAGTAAATGTTTCATAAAATTCTACATGCGTAGGAGTTTCTGCAAGTGCCGGCGTGCCGCATGAAATGGTCTCGCGGGCCGTAGTTTGTCCACCCCTGCGCTAACTCATTGGTGGAAAACACTTCAGCGCACAAGTTTGATCAACAGCCACATAATAAACTGATTGTGTACCACCCACTGAGTGCGCGCTCTGGCAAAGGAAATCAACACTTGGTAAATAACGTGTTTCTTTCCTGCTTGGAGAACTAATGAAAGCAGTGAAAATTTGTAATAATCTATTGAAAGGACAAAAAGAGGATGTTTGGAGTGCCGACGTAGTCTGATGAGTACAAACGTGGGAATAGCGCTTGATTGAAAGCGTACAGCATCCTGAAAAACAAGTAGCAGTTTACAAAACAGGCAAGCATCAGCTGCTACTTATCAGGAAAATCTGCAACAACACGGTACACATGAAATAAGCAAAGCGCCTGTACATCACTGTCTGTATTGCAGCAGCCACGTAGCTTCAGAAATTCGATCCTATCAGGAAACAATTGAATATTAGCCTTTTTTCCCCTCCTCCGCTGGAGCCGTATCGTGACTCTTATCAACTCTTTCGCGTTCGCTTGTGGGTTTAGATGCACGTAACAAGCAGGCAAAACAGCAAGTCATTGAATAGTTTAAAACGTTGTTCAACCACTAATGTTGAAAATAAAAAGGTTTTAGAGCAGTTGGATGTCAATTATCGTGATATTAAAAATCGCAAACCCAATGTACTTAGAATGTCGTATTGTCACATGTATCAATTCATTTACTTCATTTGTCCCGAGTCTCAGCGTCGCATTCACAGGTTTCGCATGTTACATAAAGCCGTTCTAACGTTTATTCATTATTTGTTTTTTTATGGAAGGAAGAATTAGAAATTGTTTACCTAAATGTGGTAAGATATTTTGGCACTGTCCTTTTTCAAACCGAAAAATCAGTTTCAAGAGGTGTAAAAGCCAGTATATTCCCCACTTACGGAAGATCAGTACCTTTTGGATGTAAATGGAGAGACGAAAGATCTTGGTATGTCAGCCCTAGCAGCCCCGATATCTGCCACAAATTCGGGCCCCAGCTCTGGTGACAGCGATTATCCTTTGATCAGAAGTAGCGATTCCGTTGACAGCGGCGTGTACGGTAGCAGCTACAACGTTTCGGTGGATTTTATTGCTAAAACCCTTGAAGACGAAAGCGAGCAAAGCTGCAGATCGGCTTCTGTATCCGGTTTGTCAAACCAGTCTCGAAACGTCAGTAACAACAACAGCTTGTCAGGGGCCAACCTTGCGAATGAGCTGTCGCAAAGAGAGAATGGAAAAGCAAACGATTCAGGCAAAACGTACATCTTCACTATAGAACAGGTTATGACGGTTTGGCGATCGACCGCTTGTTTTACATTTAGCCAATGACTGAGTCTGCGGATCTACTCATCATAAACAATAGATGTCACCTGTAGAAGATGTGGTGTGTATATAAGCTGTATAGCCCTATTTGCGAAAACATGTCGTAAAACAACAAAATTCATTGGAGTTCATTGAAGCTTTTGCAACTCGCGTATTCTTTTGTCAAACCTTATCCATCTCAGTGATACTTGACTTTGAGCCTCAGCAGAAGCAGTTCCATGTGATAGTTGATCGCAAACCTGCAACAACGCCAATATTTTTTAATTTTTTCAAAGCGTTTGCCAAATAACTTACAAGCGTAAACCTATTTTGAGTTTGCTAAAAAGATAGTCGATGGACATACACATCTTTGTTATTGCTTTTTTGTAAATGTACGGTGGTATTGCATATTGCAATGCAGGTGCTTTGCAATTTAAGGAGTGTTACATTTCATCATCTGTGGTTTTTCCTGTGTCCGTTGTAGATTTGTAGTACTGTACCAAGTAATTATTTTGCTATTTTTTTTTTGATAAGCTTTCCTCAATATAGTTCAGTTTTCTTCACGTTTCCAAATTCTTAGTGAAATTTGTGCATAGTTGTAGAATCCTGGCTGATCATGCCTGTAAAAATACTGTTTTCCCAGATTTCCTGTGTGTGCCATGATCTTCTGCAAAGAAAACAGATTGACCGCCTGACAGAGTTCATAGACTCCGTTCCGAAGCACTTGCTCTATGGGTCAGACGAAAACATATTAAAAGCTAGATCGCTTGTTGCCTTCAAGCGGCAGCGTTTCCAAGAACTGTATCGCTTATTGGAAAGCCATACCTTCCATTCTTCAAACCATAAAGTAGGTATCAAGTTTTGACCCTAGAAGTATGTTAGAAAGGTTACTTGAAAACCTATGTCAGGTAACACTTCAAACTGACAATCCCCACGAAAAAGCAGTTTTATCATGAAAAAGCGATGCTATATGCAAACGGTGCCAGCCAAACTACCGAAAAAATATTCTATTTCGCGTGAATCTAGTTTTTAACTGGCACTACATCTAGATAAGACCGCAACCTCCAAAAGTTTAAATGGTAGCAAGTCCTAGCATGACTTACTTAATTGTGTGCCCCTTTCCTCTTAAATATTTTTAATGAACTTAAACAGTGTTTTAGCCGCGTAGGTTGTCTAAATGCAATGCTGCAATTAATGATAAAACTTGCATATGCGCGCTAAACCTCAGCAGCTCCTACTAAGATCAAACTCGCATTGAACAAGCGATACAAAGAGTGCTGACTGAAACCTAAGTGATAAAATAAAAAAAACAGGAACAACCCACACTTTGCTATTTCGCAAACAGGTAGCTTTGAGTATTTGCTGTCCGCTTCCATCTCATTCTCATCTGAAAGCGGACATACTGTAGTGCTCCTGCCGAAAAAGCAACCCTTTCCCAGATATTTAAACTCTTACTCAATCTTAAGCTCAATTTAAACAAAGTTAAGGTCAACCCACTATTTATTTTTGCTGTCAAACCAAGTACATTCCACACCCTTTTTGCCGTAATATATAATACGTTCGAAGCGAATAGGTAAAGCGTTTCTTGTTTTTCAGTGGGTACAAACTACGGACTGAGTTCAAACAACTGGCTTGCAAACTCTTTTTCAGTTCAATCATGTTTTATTGACTTGGTAAACATCCTGTGTTTATGCACCAAATTTGATTTTACATGATGAGTATCCCTTTGTTCTTGCGCTTGAACAAATGCCACTTTTGAGGTTTGTTTGACCTGGAGCTGCACTTACCGCAATGTTTGAAGGAAGAAACAAAGTGCAGAACCTCGCCAGTTACTTTTATTTTTTACGAAATGTAACGCATTGATAAATAATGCGTTGTTTGAATAAGAGCTCCTGCGATATGTCACTTCTTTTCCAGTTTAAACTCTGAAAAACAAAATTTTGCAGCGTACTACAAAAGTTGACGCTTCTGTAAATGACAGTAATGTTTGTCTTCCTTTCAAAACAAATCCTAGTAACTACGCTTAATGCGAAGCAGAAATGTTTCAGTGTCTGATACAGCAGGGGTTTAGTCTGTCAGGGCAATAAATGTAAACCGGGTTCTTTTTTAAAAATATACACTTTTACAGTGTTGTCTGGTGCGTTTGTCAACAAGACATGAAATGGACACAAGTGTTGTTTCATTTGAATCCAGTGTTTCTAGATGACCTTGGACTTTAAAAAATTCACCACATTAAATGCAATTCATAACAATTCCGGATTTTAGAGTGTTGCTCTCACTTGTAAAAAGCTTTTAGTTCATCATGATTATCTGCTAGCATTTGTGTCACAGTATAGAATACGATCTTTCCGCACAGCGTATTCTTTTTACAGCTTATGCAATCTCTGTGGTATGGTGCCCACTATGCTGAAGCTGAAAAATCACGAGGCAGACCTTTGGGAGCGGTTGACAAATATCGCATCCGGAGGAAAAAACCGCTGCCTCGAACAATCTGGGACGGGGAGGAAATGGTTTACTGCTTCAAAGAACGCTCGCGAAATGCGTTGAAAGAATGTTACAAGAAGAACAAATACCCGACTCCGGACGACAAGCGACAGTTGGCCCAAATCACAGGACTAAGCATTTTACAAGTCAGCAATTGGTTCAAAAATCGGCGACAGAGGGACCGATCACCACATTCGAAAAAGTAAGGCATGATGAAATTAGGCACAGGGCTGCAGAAAATGTAGTCTGTTTTGTTACATACTTTTAGAAATGTCTGATTTAAGTTTAAAGCACAAGTGATTACAGCCTTAGCTCTTCTAGAACTGAAGGTGTCCAAGTGAGATTGTGTTACAATAGAATGAAGCATACTGTTCGCTGCAGGCAATACTGGCAAAATAATTTTTATGGTGGGAAGGGGTGAATCTCTAAACAGTTTTCCCTACAAATACCATTTCACGCATGGGCAAAATTTTGTTGTAAAATGTGTGGGGACACCATGGTGTGAAACCAATATTGTCACCAGGTAGATGAAGAAGTGAAGTTTTGTAAATACAGATTCCCAATATTGTTTATCAGAGGTGTTTTTGAAGCAACACTGATCAGGCTTTGCTTTATCCTTGCAGATGGTTTTCAAATTAATATACTTAAATATGTTACTGGACACACGGTACCATAATTCAGCAACATGATCAGCATTCCAAACTTTGACAAACGTACAGCGTAATCACATATAACGGCATCTACTGTTACAAGGAAAAGTCACGAACTTGGCAATACGTTATGTCAACATTCAGGATTGGCCGACAGTTTAATACTGATAGGCTGTTAATTGATACTTCTGTTAATCAAAAGAATAGCTTGTTTGCACATGTATAAAATAATAATTCTGCTAGACATTGAGCTATAGGCCAGCAGTTCCCAACCTGGGGTACATTTGCCTATCTGAAGGGGTGCATTTGCCTATCTGAAGGGGTACATTTATTGTACAGCAACAATAAATCAACTTTGAAACGAAAAACGGGGTCTACCTTCATAGTTCTGAAAATCTGAAAGTTCTATTAAAAATTCAGTGTTTTTTTGTTATTTTACTCCGCCATTTTGCTGTAAGAAAATTTAGGGATACATGCTCATCTGTCGAAATGCTGACGAGGTACATGGTCAGAGAAAAGTTGGGAACCCTTTCTATAGGTCAATAAATAGCTAAGTCAATACTTCTCCAAAGTTTTGATTGAAATCTTAAAGGCAGTCTTTTACAAAACCACCCATCCTAAAACTAAGTCTCCACAATAGTTTTGCTTTTGTCTTCAGCAAAACTTCGCAGAGATTTGCCTGAAAATGTAGTTTTCTAACATCATATACTTGCATATTTAAATGTTACGCTGTCTGTGTCCCAATACGTGACAACAAACGTTGCAACAAAGTTACATTTCTACACGAAACAAATCTTGGCTCTACTGTGGTCTCTCACACACGCAGCTGTTAAATTCTCATTTTTTCAAGACAAGTTTCGAGGAACCACAGAGGTACTTCGACACTTGGATATTCATAAGTGCAGTCAGAATCCTTGCAGAGTTATTAAGGCACAACACGGCAGGACGATTCCTCGAATACCCTATTTCACTTGTTTCAAAACAATGACCTTTCCACAAAAGGTAAAATGTCAGTCAGAAGCAGTATTAACAATCTTTCGCGGTCTCTAGAATCTTGCAAAAGGCAAAAAATCATTTCATCTAAGCTAAAATTTATGAAAAATATAAGAATCAGTGTGACACCACACCAATCTTGTTTCAACATCATCTTTGATATGTGCAGTGGCGTGCAGAGGTCCGGTGATGCCCGAGACAACTGCTTGATTGTATGCCCCCTACCAGGGTTCCCATTCTGTAATTTGTAATAAACCCAGATTGCTCAAGAAAAAACACCATTTGTCTACCAAAAAAAAACAGAAATGCCGAAAGACACATGAACGCAAATATATGAGGCAAAACGGTTGTTACAATACTGATTTACTTATAATTCCTTTTTTAAATTTGTGTCTGCAACGTTAAAATTAACAATTGTATCACTTTTCTGTTGCTCAAAACATTTTATATTAACCAATAATGCTGATAACATACTCCATTGTTGACATCTCTCACTTTTCAGGCTTAGGTAAGCTATATAGTAGCCGCTTGCTTTGCTGGCTTCCTGACAATGCTTGTTTTGCATTTGCCTTAACAGTCTTGGTTTTAGCAAGGGTGTTTTTGTTTTAACACGATTAACAACAGTAAAAATAGTTCTTCTAGTGATGCAGTAAAATATGGCAAACTGCAAATATGGCCATTAAATCATAAAGTATTGCAAACTCCGAGTTATCTGAGCCATCTTTGATGTTATGCTGATTATGCCAGAAATCAAAGATATTTATTGGACAAGAACACGTGTTTAGACTTGATATAACCTCCAGCCTGTTTTTTGCTGAGATGTTCTGGTCATTTGTCTTATGTTTCTATTAAAATTAGCGATAACAGCGTTCACGAGTCTATATGTTCGGACACAATGACCGAATTGACTTCATTTTTTTTTTTTTTTTTGTTATTTAAAAAAAGTTTGGTCTACGACAGGAAAACGACCAAAAATAACCTAGCTTCCAGCTGATCTTCAGGCACCAGATGGGCAAAATGTAGGGCCACATTTTCCATTTATCTTGGATCTTTTGTGAAATCTTGAGCTCAAAGGAGTCTAAAATTCCTTAGTTTCAAATCCTTAATCCAGTGGAAATTGTTTTTTAATTTGCATAAATAGGGCAACCAAAGAATTAGAACATTCTGTTGCAAACTTTTTTTCAACGAATTCTTCAGCTGGCGTCTGGGATAACAACCATCCACGCAAATGCAAATCCTTTATACTTGTTTATACTACCATTTGTTATTCGTTCGCGTCTGGTGTAATCCAGCCTTTACTTCTGATGTACGCGCAACTGCATGGCTGTCTGTACTGGATGGCAAACGCCCTACAATATTAGGCAATGATATTGATACTGGTGTAAAACCAACGGAAGACGTTTTGTTTCACCGATTTAAGTACTTTTTTCACCTGATAATCGCATGTGAACACTACAATGACCAGAATATATGTTTATTTTACTATTACAATTACTATAGGTCGTTGCCAAATTTTATCTTCAAAAAAACGCAGATTTGATAGGATCTTTCAAAATTAAACCTAGACACCCAGATGGACTAAAAAAGACAGATCTGGGTGGAAAAACCCAGCAATGGGAGCCCTGCCCCCTACCACATTCTAGTATTGAGCAGTGGCGTGTGGTGGTCGTTGTCACGGGATATACGCTGTTTGTAACGTCACAATATGACGTCATATTCAAGTTTACAAACCAACGTTTTGGCGAAGTTTGTTAACACAACACGCATATTACTTTACGTGCCCTTTCCTCACTCGTTGTTGCACAATGTGTTACTGTAACGAACATAAATTTTATCAGCGCTCCAAGTTAGGAGACCAGAGTAAAAAACAGCACTCAACGCTAAGACAGAGCAGTTCATAACTGCAAAAATATCCGGCAACGCATTGAAACAGAGGAGCAGAACAGTGTTGCCATTTTAGCTGTTTTGCTGCTAGATCTAGCAGGCTTTTCGCACTGTTAGCTGGAAGTTTTTAAATCTAGCAGCTAGCTGATTTTCTAGCAGGATTTTGAAAAACGTTTAACAGGTAACAAAACCCTGACCAAATATTTGTTCCAACCATTTTTAAAGATGAAAACGTTTACACCTTCTTCATCAAAAACTTATTTACGTTCTTTCTGATGCTTTATTCTGGGCAACACAAAGACCACCGGGCGCAACTAGCCGCCTTTAATCATTTGGATGTATAAATGTACCATTGCTATTACCGTTGGAATTTCTGTCATGACGCAGCGAAGCTGGTCAAGAAGATAATTGCATCATAATAACAAGTAACAGGATGGCTTGGTGAAGCCTAAATATTTTTTTCTGTGCTTAGTGAGCGCATTGGGCTTAAAAGACAACATTGGCAGCATATATTTTTATCCCATGACACATATGATTTTTCCAGGTGGTTCAGTTATGCCATGAAGTCATAGGCCTAATGTCTGGTCCATTGATATTGAGTGCAAGACCAAAAATTGATGCATAGCTTTACAAGAATATTTTAAACACCACAAAAAGAGCAGTTTTTTTTAGCAGAATTTCACTATTTTTAGCAGGTTTTACTGAAAATTTGTGACATGGCTTTTAGCAGGATCTAGCAGTTATTCGTGACTCGATTTAGCAGGTTTAGGTGACAACCATCTGGCAACACTGGAGCAGAACACACTCAGTGCTAGGTCAGCGCAGTAAACAACTTAACAACTGCAAAAATATAAGGCTGCGGGAATGTCTTGCCGAATAGCAATCGAGCGCAGAAGGTATGTGACTGGTATGGCGGACACCCAGAGTTCACATTTTGAAACTTGCTAAACTACACAAGAAGCAATAATGCGCATAAATTATGCAAAAAACTTTCGTTTTTTATTATGTGGCTGTTATATGTAACAACTGCGAGGCAGAACAGATACGCGCTTGTGTGAGACGTTGTGATCAATCTGCCTGAACTGCCAATTAACGACGAAGCCCGAAATGATGCACATATTACAAGCACAGGGTGTGCGGCTGTACGCACTCCCAGGGTTTCCACATCGACAAATGAAACGGGAAACTAGTGATGCATCAAAAAGTCAGCTAGATCAAGGAAGTTGAAATAGGACTGCTTCAAATTTGGCTCAGAAAATCGATTAAACGTCCATAATTATGCTTCATTCCTTTTCTCTGATTTTCCTTTGATCGAACGATCTGGAAAAAGTCACGTCACTATCAGTTTGATTGGGTGTGTTCCGCACACCTAGAGCAAAGGTTCCTGGCGTCGGAAGGATTTTTTCCAGAAGGGGCCAAAAGTGGTGAAATTTGTTTTTTCCCACTCGAAACTCAGAAAATAAACTTTATTTGCTGAAATGTTCGAAACCCAAGGGAGGAAAAGCCCCCCTGACCCCCCTTCCGACACCCATGGTCCCTGGTGTTGAAGAATGTGAGAATTACTGGCATTTGAATACGTGAAAACTAGTGTTGAGGAAAAAATCAAATTTCGAATAATTAAATCCATGCAGCATGTGTGAGTAGCCTTACAATAGCAGAAATCATCTAATTACAGCATTTAAATTTTTTGAATTTCACTCTCTGGATGCTCCCTGCCTTGGATGCCCGGGGCCGTCGCCCCGTTCGCCCCCCCCTCTGCACGCCACTGGGTATGTGTAACAGCTAACATGAAAAGCTTTTCACACAAAATGTGACAAACGTCACTTTTATTTTTGAAATCTCTCCAAATACAAAACCTGAAAAGCAAAATGAGGGGGGATATAGCACATAATTTTGCTTTT
>Ga0210059_1007228_pt1 | contig 17686 bp, 6 predicted proteins | sample Ectturendosymbi2_FD_188042 | JGI IMG/M metagenome (GOLD analysis project Ga0210059, IMG submission 188042) | Ecteinascidia turbinata endosymbiont from Florida, USA - Sample 2 (SPAdes) (version 2) | ecosystem: Host-associated > Tunicates > Ascidians > Unclassified | place: Key West, Florida... | reverse complement strand
TCTTGCCGCCATCTTTGTGGCCTTTAACTATGAAAAATAGGTACGCTTGCAAGTTTTAATCGTCGCAGAAGAATGAAAGCAGAAAGCAGGCAGATTCCTCAGAAGCTTGCCGCAAGGCTAAAGTTTGCTTGCTGAACATTTTGAATGGTCGCTCACTCAGTTTAAGCCGACCCCGTTCATTCACAGCACTGAATGAAGATATTTACGTTCTTAAAACGATGAACATTTTGCAAAAAAGTAGGTTCTCAAGCAAAACAGGTCAAGGCAAATACCCAAAAGTTGCCGAAGTTCGCAAAACGGACCAAGCGTTGTTTACCGAGAGGGAAGACAACAAAAACCATGTTCAATGAATCATATACAGTGAGAGTGATGCAGTACATCTGTGCTCGTTCTTTCTCTAGAGTCGTTGAAAGCATCAAATAACACGCAAACTGATTATGTCCCTTTCGATGCAGATTTACTTCGCAAGTTTAATTTCATAAAATATATTTCCGCCTTGAGCAGCAACAAATATTTCTGTTATTGCAACACGAATAAAAGGCCGAAGAGTTTACCATTCTGTTTAATTTTTAATATATATTTATTCACTTCCTTGTCTTGTTGTTTACGATTTGTTAGCATGCGTTTTTGATTGCTTGTGTGGTTTGTAGCGTGGCGCTTGACATATAAAGGCAACTGAACCACTGATCTGGTCCTTACCTCAGGTCCGGTTCACTGTTATATTTGTTTTTGTTTGAATTCTCCTATTACATAACTATTAATGGAATTTTTCATTCTGTTAGGGCACTTCGACTCTATAACCACAAGATTTTTCGGTGCCCTGGCTGCAGGTTCACTTTATTTTATCCTTGGTTATATTGGTACAAAGTGGCCAGACTTAAGACGTCATTTCTTTGACTAGCTTTTACTTGTTTCTCGCAATGCACTGGTCGCCATTTGTATCTCTGTCCTGCAGCCAAATACAATAAGCTCTATGATAGATAAAGCACTGTTTAAACGTTCACTGATTCTCTCCACTATTCAACGAGCGCGTGATTCCTAACGTCAGCCTTGCAACGCATGCGTTCCGTCAGTTTTCGGCATTGGTCTCGGTGTTGGCGTGGTTCGATCATCGAGGACTTTTTCTCTGTTGCGTGTATTTGCCTTAATTGGTGCTTTGTGTCGGTTTATTCCCTTTACAGATGTAAGCTTCGTTGATTCCTAAACACTACAACTATCAGTTTATCATTGCCAAAATACACTTTACACATGGCCTGAGCAACCCAGTTTATGACAATCTACATGATGCGAAACAGAGTATTCGTTGCAGTGCTCATGCAGCTTTACTACTCGCAGTGGCCGAGAGTTTTGTTTGGGGGAGGCCAAAACAGTCGGGCAGAGTTACGTGCGCGCTCTATTGTGGTGCAAACTTTTTGCAATTGTTCTCGAAAATTGCTTTCTTCACAAAAAATCAGGACAATTTCCTATCAACTCCTGGCCATGGGAAGTCCTGCAAATAGTGGGGAAGCCGACGTGAAAAAATTTCTGATTTCTGATGTAGTAACGTACGGAATATCTGACATTAGTGGCTACGCACTTTAAGCTGAATCGAATCAATCACTGCCAGCAGAAAAGAACCGACCTTACACTCCTGATTAAAGCCTCGCCAAAGCAGTCACCTCACCACATACCTAGTCTAAAGGAATAATTATACTGATTACAACAAATATTTTGGATGGCAACATCAACTACCGTTGCTCTTTACATCCAGAATAGTTCGCATCATGATGGTTTGCGTGTGTCATACTCATAACGATCAAATGCCTTCTGTGATGTAACAGTGCAAAAAACATCAAACAAGAGCTTCTGTAGGTACACTAGTTGTGTTAGCCGGTACAGTAATATAAATACCACAGAAAGAACGCAATCATCACACCTTGGTCAAAGTACGTATTTTATTGTGCGTGTTATTTATGTTTTACCGAACCGACTTTCCGTTAACGACCGCGTGGGTTATGAGCCACAATTTAAGAATCACTTTGGATCGATGATTCAAGCAAGGATTAATGGTAGGTCGAAGGTCGACAATTTGGCGAACTCGAAAAGTTGCATTTAGCAAGGATTACGTTAAACTGAAACTGGGTCGGCACGCCTCCACACGGACTTACATGAAGGTAGTCCATGCCATCACATCAGTTTCTGCGGCACGGGTGCTGTAGTGACGTAGCACTGTGCGAGCTAGCTTGCGACAGAACACCCTCCACAGTTTTAAAAAGAATTGGAAAAAACACTACAACATTTATTTTAATTGGGGGGTCATGGACCATGTGGCCCCTCCTTGGCTAGGCCCGTGACTACACGTGCCACATCAGAACGGAATTGAACATCAATTGCTTCTACAGTGGCTGTGCAAAATTGTTATCTTTCCACTCGTATCAACCCATTGCAGATAACATTACAACGAAATAATCAACACTGATAATATTGCTTCGAACGGATGTGATGGACAACCACAGCTTAGGCAAGAACATTTACGGCAAAAGCTTAGGTTGCAAACCACCCGCGAGTTTTTTATTTGGTCCAAGACTGATAAAATTCAAAAACTGGTCGAAAGAAATATTTTCACATACTAGTAGAACTTACTGATGCAGCATTGCACACAAGTATTGTGTTTTGCGGTCGTAACCTCCCCAAATATTGCAGAGCATCGTACGCTTTCAAGCCATCAAAGAGACAACTTGAGGCCACTTCCCACGCTAATGAAGGTGGTTTCTTAACTACAAAAATTGAATGCGGGGATATTATAACCACACAGAATATAGCTAGCAGAAACGCAGAGAAGAAAGTTACCAACGGTTCAATTCTAAAACCAACAAAACGAATGTCTAACTAGGCCTCAATACGCATGAATTTGCAAAAGATGCATTCCTGGGCTCAAAAAATATTCAATTCGTGTGCTGGCAACCAAATCCCAGCAATGCATACAAGGCCAATCTGAAGCAAGGCAAAATCTACTCTGTGCAGTTGAGCGTGAACCTCAATTGAATTTGCCAACGATGGGGTTCTACCAGGCATAAGCCCAAAAGGAGCTAAACAAGTTTACAAAAAACTGCCTTGACGTCAAAAAGGGGGTTAAGCAGTTTGAAAAACTGAAACCTAGACGATGGTTTTCAGCAGCGAAACCTTTTAATCAAATACAACACTCTTTCGATTTAACCATTCTCACCAATCTCAGTCTTTTCCACATTCCCTAGCACATTTTTCTACGCACTATTAAAAAAACATTGTTTGTTAAACTAACCCAGGGGTCGGCAACTTTTTTTAAACAAAAGATCCATTTTGGTTCATTTTCCAGCCGATATGACCGGTGAGGAGTTACAAAGCGCTGATACCGTTTTATTTTTCATGCGACTTCATGTGTACATAAGCGAAACTGTACTCAACGTAATTCTAATAGTAATCATGATCAAATGCAAATTAAAATTCAAGTTTTGTAAAATCTAGAGAGAGCCACTTAAACAGGCACAGGTTTCCGACGCCTGAACTAACCCTTAATCGATACAAAGACTTCTTTGCAGTGGTTTATTTGAAACACTGACACTCACAAAACACAAGGACACGGCATTGAAGCCTGCAACGCACCGCATTTTTACTCCCACCATGGTTTTCCTGAAAGTAGAACTGTTGAGTTATATTTCTTATGCAGGTGATATGGTTGTGTGGCTTTGGAAGCATTGATAAACTTTAATTTCAAATGGAACATATGCTCTTAATTCTACCACGTCAATTGCAGTGATCTCTTGAGATAAGTGCTTGGCTTCATTAAACAACTGAGATACTAAACACAAATTCAAGAATTGTTGTAATAACATCAAGAACAGTTGCTTTGTAATGAGGAACAACAACGCAAATGGGAAGCTTTGGAATTTGGCCAAAAACCGAGGTTTAATAGCGAAAGTAGGGAGAAAATGTTTTCACTGCACCTCTAAAACAAGCTAAAAACATGTTGCTTACTAAACAAGAACTGGAAATAGAGATCCAATAACCACTCGTTTTTGACAGCATTGCATTGTTTCCAATCATCTTTCTCCTTAATTTCAGCTGATTCGGAGTGATCTTTTCAAATTTGCAATGATTTTTGGAAGTTTAACTATGCAGTTCGTATTTTTGGCATATTTTTTGTTTCTGTCAAAACAACCGGTTAAGCGGTGCAGTGGGTTCAGCGCGCGTGCCACTAAAGCTGCGGCTGGGTTCGATTCCCGGTCGGGTCATACCGAAAGCAGCCTCGTGGCGCGGTCGCAATACTCAAGCGGAGATGGGCGCCGTAGGCCACTCGTGACACTCCAAAGGGAATACAAAGGGAGTATAATAAAACTGAACTGTCGAGATATTTCAATCCCTGAATCAAGCTTATGAATATCGGTTGGTTTTTCGCTGTTTCGATAACAATAAATCGGTGCATCTCTAGTTCAAACCGTTGTCCATTCGCATAAATAACAAGCCACGCAGAAATGCTGAGTAAAAAGCTTTCGCAAAAGCTACGCTGAAATAGTAGACCCGTTGCTGCAGAGGTTCAGGTGGGCTAACCCCCAAATGGAAGTTCAAACCTCTCTTTACACAACAATATCTAAGGTTGACAACTGTCAGACGGTGTATGACTTCCGATTGCCTTTGATTTGAGTCTGTAGGCCTCTGAAAAAATCTGGGTTGGCGACGGGTCTGCAAAACCTAGAGTTGATCGCACATACCATACCGAGATAAAATTCTTCTACTTCGCAACTTCCTGTTGTGACGTTAAAGAAGCGACTGACCGGAAGCACGCCGATGACATCATCGCCGACTTTGAATCTGGTAACTTCCGGGCCAACTGCAAACAGCGCAAACATGCACCGTCACTATAGATTTGACTCATTTAAAACTCCATGAGATACGCGTACTTCTGTATTTTAATCATTAAAACCATATTACTTTCACCGTTCAATTGCTTTCTCGCTGCGGCTACAAAGCAAAAGGTGAATCTCTCAGTAGAAATCCAAGACCCGATGATCAGTTGCTAGACCTTGCGCTGCTTCTTTCTGACAAAAGCCTATCTGATCCAACTCCATATAAGTTGGATTATACGTCATTTTTGTTACATAGTATATCCCTATTATAAAAGAAATGAGTTGGGTTATCGACTTGAAAGTTAGGTAGATTTTGAAACAGATACGAATTTTCATCACAGTCGCTTCATACGCAACCTTGTCCAAATATCCTCCGATACTGCACTAGCATAACACAGATTCAATGTTTACACCCAAAAACACCACAACCCAACATGAACCTTAGCGCCACAGATGTGGAACTACACATTCCCAAACGATGCAGGCTCCTCATACAGCGAAGCACTTGGAAAAGGTAAGGTGATCTCAGGGACATCCTGGCTACCAACAGGCAACAGGGTTACTAACCTTCGTGTAAATTGACGAAACAATTTGTAAACAGCCTTGCAAAAAAACAGACTGACGAAACTGCGTGAAAGAACAAAGTAATTTTAAGTACCTTTTGCTACAACTCCAGCAATGTCTCGAACGGCTACATCGTTGTTGTATTCTTTGGATAAAAACTTTTTAATCAAAGGGTGGTTGACTTGTTCGATGCAACAAGTCTTTACGGTAATCGTAACGAAAAGTGCTGCGGAATCCTCTTTCATAACGAACTTGGACTGCCGAAGAGTCACTTGAAGAAAATTCTGGCCAAATCAAACTCAAGATTTGTTGCAATTCAACGGCAAAACATTCCGCTTGGTTCTTATCTCAAAGCGAAAAAATCTAAACATGTGGTAATAACAGCATGTTACATTTTACTACACCACCAGATTATACTGTCAGACGGTGTATGACTTCCGATTGCCGGTAATATCATTTCGGTAACGATAATATCATTTCGAAGTTGTCCTTGCAATAAAAGTTGGCGTTTATTAGAAAAAAAAACTACGTTAAATGAATAAATATCGATGCAAACAGGAGACCTAATCCGTTTGACACATACTAGCTTGTATTCCAAAACCCTTAAATTTGATGATAATAAATAAAAAGAAACCATATTTTTGCAGTTAATCAGCAGCAATCGCTGTAGATTGATCAAATGCAAAGTTATAGAACGTGTAGTTCCACAACAAAACGTGTTTAATTTCAAAATGAAAAAGCGAAATGTTTCAGCACAGGACGTGTTAATGACAGGTTACTTGTTGTGACGAACATTTTGCTGTGAGAAATGTTGCGTTCAAACAAGATACCTGACACCTTAACTCACCACATTCTTGATTTTAAAACTTTTATCCAGAAATTATATACATTGGGCTATATTACGATTAAGGGTTAAAGTCATTTTCGCCAAATGTGGCACGATACAAAACCGTAAACCTAAAATAATTCCCAGCAGTATATTTCACCATTGAAAACTTAGTCACGGCCACGGTCTACATTCAAAAGTATCTTTATTTTAGTACTGCTACGCCCGCCGTGGCATCAGCATTGGCTCTTGCTCAAAAATTTTCCGATAGCTTAAAACCCTTCATGGACAGTGAAAGCTACTGCAGTGGCTTTCAGACAGTTTCGGCCATAACTCACCGGCCAACAGTGAAGGGTTTTAGAACAACTGCCTAAAAGAAACCATTTACAACTACGCTTCACAGCTATTGTCCAGTTGGTAGTTGTACTGTAGGCACTTGTCCTGATACCCGGTAGAGCGCTAACCAAAGCATCACAAGATGTTCGTGTGCTTTCGATTAAAAAAAATTTAGTAAATCAGCAATTGAACTTTTTGGGCAGTGCGACGTCATGAGGAGCTCCCAGAGCTCTTATTGGGTGCTGTGAAAAAAAAACAAGTGCCAATATACCCATTTTTACAGTAGACGGAAATCCGCTTCTTATGAGGCCCAGATTGACTCTGTAACGCGATCGGTCACCGAGGTATGGCCAAAATTCGGCTCAAACGCCACTACAGTGGATTTCGCGGCCCTTAAAAGGCCAAAGACTGCAGCAGATTTCCAATCTTGGAAAAATTATATAGTCAGGGTCTCGCACATCCTATTTATTGATAAACGATTGTGTGGTAATGAAACGCTGATCGCAGCAAGACGGTGACAACTTGATTGTGTGACAAAGGTCACGCCATATAGCGAGTAGTAACCTTCCCTGTTCTTTTCAAATATTCTCGTCGATAGTTATTTCAATACTGCATTGCTATTATTTTCGTCACCGATTTCGAGAAGCAATTAGAGCATACCACGCAGCGAACAACAAAGCAATTCAGTTTTCAAAGTTTTAGTGAGATCCGACAAAGAAAAAAAAGTTAAAAGCTTCAGAGTAAGTTGGATCTGCAGGTCGGAAACGAGGCAAACTATTTAATGGCTTTTAATTGTTTATATACTTTTCACAATTACGTGGTCCGATTCGCAGAATAAATGCAATGGCCGTACATGAAACGTGCAAATAACTTACCCGTTTCTTCTAAATTGCTAACAATGGCAGGCAGTTCCTCAAACAGATTTACTTAAACACACTGCACCTGAAAAAATCAAGCATAACAATAGTTTTGCAAGCCATAGCAACACACACGAAAAACTGTTAAAAATAAGGCCACGTGTAACTTCATTAGAATAATGATATGCACCAAATAAATGCAGTTGATTGAAAGCTTTCTTAACTCTGCATATACTTGGAAAAGTACAATAGTACGTGATAAGAAACGGTGTTGGAAAAGCACAGACAATTACAGGAAAAAGGTGGGTTTTCAACACGTTTTACCAAGATATACGCAACATGTCATTACAAATCAAAATGATGCATGTCGACTTCCACGCTCTCGCCAAACGATCGTGTAAAACATCTAACTGTTCCATATTCAGTATATACACATTTTTCGCAATAAATAAGAACGAGGGAGGATTTTGATTCACACAGTTGGTGACGATTATCTCATTTCATGACTGCTATTGACTATACACGGCTGAACCCTAGTCTACGCATGTGTTCATTGCTCATCGCACTGAAAGCGTTTTATGAAACACTAACCCGTCGCAAGTAGCAAAGCACGTTAACAGAGTATAATCGATACACTCCTTACATCTGCGCCATACACACTAAACACACAAAACTACCTCAATGTTGCTTTCATTGGTGCAAGGTAACTGCGAGGCTTACAACAGCTAGTACTAAGCGCTGTCGAACACCAAAGATCACGTAAAAACAAATCAATGAGATCCGGCAGATATGACAGACACCCTTACAATTAGCGACATATCATGATTTAGTTTACCACGTGAGTTCTTGACCCGGAAGTAGACAAACTTTATTGTTTTTAAGAGTTCTTTCCTCAACCAATTTCGCGTTTACTGAGGTTTGCGAGTAAAGGAAACAAGCAAGAAAGGAGAAAAATTTTTTACCAGAGGCAGCAAGAGGGGCACTGCCCGATTTTCCAAAGCTATGAAATATTGCTCACTCGGAGCTCAAGCTTCGTTCACATTTTTCACAATTGCACCAAAAGCAGAATTTGCACTCATGGTTAACTGCACGCGCACGAACAAAGAAGGAAGACTTCATGGAATACCGGACTCAGGGCAATACTTCAAAACGTAGCAGAAAGATTGGGTCACAGCCCGAAGGTAGACATACAAAGAAATACTGCCATAAATACTACAGCATTATGTGTTGGTAATTGCTCACTTCACGCCAAGCTCAGTACCGCGCACAATCGCAAAAAGTTTGGGTTATGCATATGACAAAAAACAGTTCCTCTCAAACGAAAAAAATCAAGCGCACCAACTCGTACAGATATGAGATATAGTATACGTACCAAAACATCTTTGGTTGATGTTGACAATGGCACCGCACATCGTAACAAAACGAAATGGTAACAAGAGAATCTGGTCACAACGCAACAAGAAATAGCAAATATGAAACCGATTGGTACTACGCACCACGCTAGCGATTGAGGCTGGTTTAACTGTAAGAAAGGAAGCGACTGCAACAACACCAAGTTTAGTACGTTTGCATACATTGATACCATAAGCCAAGTCATAAAAAGCGAAATGACATTGGCGAAACTGTGAAAGCGTGACGTTATTGACGTATGCAGTATTAAAATCAACAAATAATCTCGAACAAGTCAGAAGTGTAAAGCAAGTTGAGGGCAGAAACGCAAATGCCTTGTGTGCGTAATGGAGTCTTGGTTTTCGTTCCGTCATAGCCCGAATTGTGTTTTAAATGACCGAAAAAAATTAGTCAATTCGGTCAAAATTTCGAAAAGATAGGCTAGTGAACTAGTGAAAAGACATAAAAAACAGAATGGAGTAACCCGGAAGCAGCATTAGACTACATTTGTTTGAATTTCGGAATAATGTACACATTTACACGAAAATGATCACTTAATCAAGGGATTTCAGTATAGCCCAGCAGTCACTATGACGAATACATTTCAGCAAAATTTTGCCAAGCTGGTTTTTGACACATAGTACCAAGTGCATCGTTACTAACGCTGTAGCATTACAAGTGTGTTTGGCACTAAATCTCACTGATTAAGATCAGCAGCGTACGCGACAGCAACAGAAAAAAACAAAATCGGTCAATCATCGGAATCATCTAGATCACTTCTGGGCAAGCTGAACGCGTCGTTCTCTTCCCCGTGTTTCACGTCCTCTTCTCCACTTGCACGCTTTGCAGTGTATATAGTTCGATCAGCAGAAACTTGCGATTCACTTGACTGACGACTACGGCAGCTACTCCTACGCGATTGCAATATAGGCACTTCTTCGTCGGGATAACATGTAGCCTGCAGAAGGATGAACACGTGTGAATAAAGACCAATCAGAGAATGGTGGCATGCATACTGAGTCTGAAACAGTAACTGCTATAGCACGTAGGTCCCGAGATTCTGGCCATAATTCCAGCTTGAAATAACAATAAAACAACAGTGCTTCGACAGCACTGCAGCGTCGTCGTACTCGGCGCAAACAAATGCAAATACGTGGTTTTATCTTTTCTGTGTCTGACTAACCGGTGTTTGATATTTCGCAGTTAGTTACAACCGTTTTAGAATTGTGCAGTTTTATTTAAACCAAAATTGCAAAATTTTACTCCGTTACAAGATTCTAAAACGTTCAGTTCTTGACCAAACTGTTAGTATGGTTTATTTAGCTCTTATTCAAGCAGAGTTTCTGAACATATTTTATTTGAATAAGAGATAAATGATGAGAAGGAAAGGGTGTTTACCTGCAAACTTTTACCAACAACAATTGTTTTGAACTCTACATTTCAAAGCAAACCAACACAGATTTATCACACCTGGCTAAGATTGCGAGTGGGTTGGATCTTCTGCACTTGCAACGAAACAGCAAAAGATCTAATAAAATTAGGCATCATATCAAGATGTAATGCGCCTTCTTCTACTTCACTCGAATCAGAGGGTCTCCCTGTTATGAATATGACACCCAGGAAAGAAAGGCAACATCCAAACAAGAACATAAATATATCGATTTGACTTTGGTGAAAAAATTCCTGCAAAAATAGCATCAGTGAAACACTGCGCACAAAAAGTAGAATAATTTCGAATTAGTACACTTCAATCGCTATACGCACTAAAACAACTCGCAGTGGCCATCTAAACAGTTATTCGTCAAAAACGGACTTACATACTAGTACTGCAACATCGATGTGAAAACACCAGTTACCATGACTTGTGGGATTTGCTTACCTCGTAAAATACAGCCCCTGCAAGAATAGCGTTGATGGTGAAAAAAGCAAAATTAACAGGAACCACCACTGAAACATCGAAGAGCGTCATAGCCTGGTTCAGATATCTCAGCTGAAAACATAAGTAGCAATAAACGCAAAGGCATTCATATTGTAAAACATATTCTTGAGCAGGCTCGTAACCAGGGGGGCACAGGTGGGCAAATCCCCCCATGCAAAATGTTTCTCCCCCCCTGGAAAATGTGCTGGACATAATTTAAAACTATTGGACATAGTTCAAAAATTTGGGCCCCTCTTGGAAAACTCTTTGCCCCTCCTAGTGTCCCAAGCTGGTTACGGGCCTGTTCTTGAGGTCTATGTGCTTTATGGTTGGTGTTAGTTCAGAGTATGAACTTTCAGATTCACTTCTTATTAACTGTTACTTGCAGACTGCGACTTTGTCGTTTCATGTTTCAACATGAAACATGTTTCACACTTTGTTGCAAACTTACGCCTTTGTTAAAAATGACTTATTCTTGCTTATCTTAACAATAAAATAACCTGTAAAAAATAACAAACAAACTTTATGGTAGTATAATTCACTGTCAAAAATGTAAAGTTTCTACCTTATGTGGTTTTTGCGATATAAAAATTTTTAATGTGTGCAGGACTTTATGGACACCCTGTATGTCTGAAACATTTTGTGGAAAAGGTAAAAAACGTATTTAGAAGTTGGCAGTCACACTATATTAAAAGTTTTTATGGTGTACAGGAAAAGAATTCATATTTTGAAAGTAAATAATTTCAATACTACAATAACCTAGGCAGAATAGATTTTGCACAATTAATTCTTGTTTTACTTCAGTATTGAAGTGTATACACAACAATAGAAATTCTAAAAGCATTTGTCTTAACATGAGTGCCTATTGTTTTACACATAAAATACAAATATATTTCATTTTTTTCATTCTTCAAAATGGTTTTATTTTCCTTTTGTTCTGTGGGTTATGACTAATCTACAAACCACAGTCAACAATACAACATAGCCATGCTCTGAATTAGTGTAAACATCAGTAATTCTTAACAATGCAACACATTTTTAAAGTGAAAAAATAAAGGGCGTACTCACTTGTGCAACAGTAGTGATAAGCATCAAAAGTAGCATCACATAAAACATGGCATAAGCCAACTGAGTGTCACCTAAAAAATAATAGCCACTTAACTGGAACTAATTAAAAGGAAAAGTTTAGTAACTAACAACCATAGCACTCTATCATATCTTAATTTCAAAATCAGGAAAAATTCAACATGAATGTCTACTTTGTAAGTTGATTCAGTAGCAACTTCCTTTTGAGACTCAGCACAGATATTAACAAAAGAGAAGGTATTGATGTTGAAACAGACAAAAAAAGGTTGTAAATTATGAATACCAAATCTACTACAGTAAAATGCATGGTGATTTACTTGTAGACAGTTGAACTAGAGGGAAGCACCATCACAGTAACAATGGTTTTTCTTTTTCTCACTTTCATGATTTCAACTTTTGATTAATGCATGACATTTTCATAGCAAGCAAATATAAATATGCTTCAGTTCAATGAAAAAAACGTAAAATTGTCTCAGGTTAATGAGATAGCCAATATCCAAGACACTCAAAACGTAAATCAGTACCTATACCAACAAGGTCAAACAACCACTACATATTACACAATATTCAAATAACTTGAAAATGACAGTATCAAATCAGTTTTTGATAGAACATAAGACTTTGTGCTAAATACGGCAACAAAGATAACATGCAACTGTGTTCCCAAGGACAGCTAGTGAAAAATAGTATTGCATAGTTTGAGAAACATAAGCTCAAGAGTAAAAAATCAGAGTGTTACCATCACAAGTATAGTTCAACCAATAAAACCTTTTTGGGCTGATACCGATATTTTGCAGTTCTCTGGTCACACTTAACAACATTTCAATGTATATTGAACCCATAAGAAAATGGGAATAGCTCGCTACTAATGAGATCCATGGCGACACTTGCATTTTTGCAAAATAATGATTCAAAACCAGGTTTTTTTTAAGGTATTTTAGGGACCTGATTCGGGTCTTAGAATTGAAAATCGGGTCCCTAGAATCAGAGAAAATTATCATCGGTACCTAGAACCAGAGAAATCGGGTGCCTACAGGTCCATACCAAGTACCTAATATTTTCCTTTAAAAATCGTGCATAATTAAAATTTAACAATTTTAAGGAATATTTCAGGAAGTGTAGTTTTTCAGCATTGACTCCTCGCAATTAGCATCTTTTGTCACTATAAACAGACTCCGCAGTGGAGAAAACTTGTTCATTGGGTGTAAAGTTTGAAGGTGCTCAGCTTCAGGTATTGCCGATATCTATTGACAGAATTTTGCATGATACAATAGCAGTGTTGCTATATCGGCCCATTTACATCAGTGTGGCACTATCAGTTGAGCTCTAGTCACAAGCAAAGTAAACAGTTTGATCTTAATTCAGATGCTCATGTGAAAATCTTTCAACAGTCAAGATATGAAAAGCTCATCATATTTGCATGGATAAACATGGCACTTGCAATCCACTCAGACATTTTTGAATATTTTAGTGAATCCTTGTTATGGAGTTGACAAAATATATTTTGATCAAACCAACAACCCAGAACACATTCAACAAAACACCAATGAAAGAGATTCACTTGGTAAGAACTCTACTGTCAAGTAAAGAAAACCTTTATAGATATAATTTTTTGCACTAGGAATTGCCTTTCAGTCAAAAATCTATGCAGAATTAGGATTATTTCCAATTCTAGCCAGAAACAAGTCTGCTTCTTCTGGAAGACTTCAAAATTTTTCTAAATTCATAACTTGTAGTTTTCCTTAGATCACTTATGGTAATGTAACATAATGGTTTACAGGATAATTTTTACTAACACAGCAAGATTAATTTTAAAAACAAACTTCATATTTCAAAAGACTTAAATGTAGAAATTAAATTACCTTGTGCCAACTGCCTTGTGCTAGAAAGCTTATACTTGAAAATCAAGTTTCTGTAGGGTAAAATCTATTACTGCTTAAACTGAGTCATGACCTCACTGGGAATGGTTCTGTAACACCCAAACTACTAATAGCACCATGTGTTATCAAAACTGGAATTTCACAATTTAGCAGGTTTATAGACAAATTTATTAGTTTTGGCAACCATGCCACAATCTAGTTCAAATAGTTCACACCACACTAGAATCCATTACCCTTACTTTCCAAAACAATCAAGTTTAAACACTATTTTTCTCACAAAGAACTTTTTATGAATATGTTTGCAAAACATATGACACACACAAATCATATGGTAAACACAATTGCACATGTAAGCTGTTGATATCAAATAAATCCTGAAATATGCACATGAAAAGTACCTGCAATGGTTATCGCCAACATGCCTGACACTCCTTTAGCACAAATAACTGTAAATGAACCAAGTATTGCCACCAGCAAAAGGTGAAAGAGGACAAATTGCTTTGATATGTTGTTTTGCGATCGTATGAACAAAATCATCACAAACAATATTAACTGCAAAACACAGAATAGTTAGTCACAGTGCATCAGTATTATCTCTCTTTTAACACTTATAGAGCCGGTCTACGGTATATTTGTACTTGGATTTCGGCCTAAAAAACAGCAGTTTTCGGTTGCCTTACCAATGCCCTAGCTCCTCCGCCGATTGCGCTAGAGAGCTGTTCAAGGACTCAAATGTATCGACCAGTCTAGTACATTGCACTCCAAAAAATTTTTTTGGTTGGGGGGTGCGGAATTTTTGTGACTGACGTCATAAGTGAAGTAGTTTTGGGGTCATTTTGGCTCATGTTGCCTGGCCTAGAGCCCAACCGCTAGGCCAAAGTGTTTCGCTGAAGTTTTCATTGGAGCTAGGCTCGAGTCTAAGTCTTTTGAGCCTTTGATCGAGTTTCTAACGTTTCTGGTTCAAAACTTATGATCTAAAATAAACAAATTAATTAATTAGCCAATTAGTCAAATATTTTTACTAACTTACATCACAACTTTTGAACCCGAAACCCCAGAAGATCATCCAAAGTATCAAAAGACTCGGATAGTAGCCTAGTTTCCAGTAAAAACTTCAGTGAAATACTACCACCTATTGGTTGGCGCCCAGGGCCAGGCATAGTGGGCCAAGGTGGCCTAAAAGTCCTCCCACTTATGACGTCACTCACAAAAAACCTGGATCCCCCAAGCAAAAATTTTTTTTCAAGGGGTGACTAGAAGACTTGCTGCGTCTTTGGAGACTTTTACTGGGTCTGTAGAGCATACCGGACCGGAGAAATTTCCGCGCAAAGCCACGTGCCTTTAGGTGTTGTTTTTTTTTGGAAATCCCCGAAAGCAGCTGGACGCCAAAGAGTTAAAAACAACCCTGACGTGAATGATAAGAATGCTTCAGAGTTTCATAGTTTATCAAAAATAATTAAATTTCAAAGTTTATTTTCTTGTTGTTTCATTTATCTATTTGGTCACTCAATATTGTTGACCAAAGTAATTTGCTGTTGCATTTCAAGCTTGCCAAAATAGAGTAATCTTGTGACAAACAAATTTCATACGCACATCTTGTCTGAATTTTTGCTGTGACATACACACAATGTACATGCCATGCTTTGTTATACAAATGTATTACAAGAGAACCTTGACAATGACATAGTAAAAAAAGACAACTTGGATGGCTTTACTTACTAACAGCAAGGAATTAAATGCACATAGGCATAAGACACTTCCTATTTGCAACTATTACAGTGTAATGGTTTTATGTTAACACATTCATCAAGCATTGTACTGTATCTGCAAAAAAAAAAGTCAAGGAAAAGAAAATTGCCTCAGCTTTGATCTTAGATACAGAAGCTGATGGGAGAGTACTATGTAGGCATTAAGTCAGTGGTTGAACTTTCACTATGTTCTGGCTTTACTTATTACTTAGGAACATCTGCTGAAAGAAGCTTTGAGAGTTGCTTACTTCTTCCATTATTTGCAGTCAAGGTTTATTTCAACAGTTTCTCTGCTGGCCTATGTACATTATATGAATCTGATATCTACTCGATACTAGCTGTAACCTTTTATAATGAAATTTTGTGTATTTACATACAAATACTATGAAGAGATATAACAGATTTAACAATTTAACCTCTAGTTTTGGATACAATTGCAAGGTGTTTTATGAACCTAGCATGAACATGGTAAGCTCAAAAACTGCCAGACATCCAGCCTGTTTTTTTCAGGAAAGCTATCCAGCACTGACAGTGTTAAAATTGAACTATATACCAAAACTCAGCCTGCAAGTAAAACATGTTATAAAAGAATCAATAGATGTGAATGTGATGTGTCTCACTATCTTTTGCTTCAAAATCTGCTCCACCAGTTTGCAACGTCGTGCTTAATCATATGATACTCATAATAATGAATCCATGCTGATAGGTTCCACATCAAACAAAACTAGGCTCATTGAAATCGGCATTACACCAATAAGTTCCATAAACAATAAGCTAAAAGTTATGTAACAATTGACACACAGAAAGCAGAACATGCATAAATGTATGAAAATGCAAATGAATATATTATGAATTTGTTTGGTTTTCTATTGAAACTATCTTGCAACACAAACAGCCAAAACCCATTCAATACATTATTGGCCGTATGGCTTTGTACATACGCACTATGAAAACTCCAGCATAAGGAATCTAGTTTCGCTCATTTAACCACTCAATGTTTAAGGACCTGGGTTTTTATATATAAACCCAGCCTAGGCTGGGCTTTTTAAATAAACCTGGGTTTCGGAAAAAAAAACATAGCCTACACAAAACTCCATGGCAAGTGCTTCATACAACAACTCAAACATTTACTTCTACAGTGATGTATAAAATAAACTGCCAATTGCCCAGATGAATCCATAATGCATTGGCATCCAGTATTTCATCAGTCTTTTCTGAAAACTGAATGATTAGAAAGCTTCCAATAATGGCAAAAGAGGCACCAAATATATCACGCATTCTCAATGACTCATTATTGAACAATACAGCAAATACAGCATTTGCAATGACAGCCACACAACCTGCAAAACATAACATATAAAGAAATGAATTATGTGATGTTAGAAAAATACTTTACAAGCTGGGTATGTAAGACAAGACAGAGTAAATTTATAAGTAGCATGAAAACAATTGCATATGGTTAATCAAATGCAATACCCAATTAACACCTTCAACGCTGTTTTTGTACGATTCGTATTTCAAAATCCCTCATTGAGCCGTTATTCTCACGCTATTTTCCCACCACTCTGCAACTCCATAACTCGCCAGGTGATTGTGTTAGAGAGCTGTTCAAACCCTTGAAAGATACGGCGAGTCTGCTAGATCGCATTGAAAAAAAAATTGAAAAGTTTTGGATTTCAACTTTTTTGTGGGTGACATCATATGTGGGATAGGTTTTAGGTCATTTTGGCTCAGATTACCTGGCCCTGCGCCCCAACCGCTTGAGGGAATTTTTGACTCAAGCTTTTGTTGGAAACTAGGCTATAATTTGAGTCTTTTGAGTCTTCGATTGGATTTCTAGTGTTTCTGTTCAAAAGTTATGGCCTATAAACAACAAAAACTCAATAATTATTTAATTAGAGGATTAATCATTTTGTTGCTCTTCATTCTTGAAGAAAAAGGTCTGGAACCCATCATGTGGGTAAGAAAATGCTGTGGTTATGGATGCTTGCATATACAGTGTTATCATGAGCAAGCATGGAGGATAATCTTGCAAACAGGAAGCTTTTTAACACTTTGAGAGCCGGGGTACGATATATTCGTACTTTGATTTCAGCCTAAAACCAGCAATTTCAGTTGCCTTACCAACGCCCTAGCTCCTCCGCCGATTGCGCTAGAGAGCTGTTTAATGGCTCAAACGGATCGGCCAGCCTAGTAGATTACACTCGAAAAAAAATTTTT
>Ga0210059_1007227_pt1 | contig 17689 bp, 13 predicted proteins | sample Ectturendosymbi2_FD_188042 | JGI IMG/M metagenome (GOLD analysis project Ga0210059, IMG submission 188042) | Ecteinascidia turbinata endosymbiont from Florida, USA - Sample 2 (SPAdes) (version 2) | ecosystem: Host-associated > Tunicates > Ascidians > Unclassified | place: Key West, Florida... | reverse complement strand
TAAACATATGTCAAATTTCTCAAGTGGAGTTAATCGTGAAATTTAGTTGGCTAGCTCAAATAACTAGCTGCAAAGCCGCTGGCATTTGACGAGCTTAGATGGACTGACAAGGATCACGCTAGATGTGTAGTGTGTGCGTTATTGTGACGAGTGAAAAGTGAATAGCAGGTAACTGAGCAGTAAGTAATGTACCCTAAACCAGTGGTTCTTAACCTTTCTACGCACTCGTACCCCCTGAGCTTTCGTCAAATTTTCTGGTACCCCTTGTCTGAAATCAAATAGTAATTGATACTAACACAATTTCATTGCAACGTTATAACAAGAACAATGAATTTACAGTAAAGTACACCAACCATCAAACATAGTTAATGGCTCTTTTGTTTGTTTTTTTTTTCAATGATCGTGCTGCAGTGAGGCTCTTTGTTGGAGATAGCCACTCGCACGTCTTCATCAGGCTCTGAAAGGTTCCTGGCCTTACTTTTGAGGTGTAAGAGAGTTGAGAAACCGCTTTAACATACTGCGGGCCGAGAAACCGCTTTAACATACAGCTAACTGCGGGCAAGCGTTGAGTTGCGTGCACCAGAAAGTATCTAACTGCATTAAATGGAAATTCATTTTAATTTTTCTGCTGGCTTTCATTTCAACTGGATCTTCCTTCATTCCACCATTGTCATCCGTAGATTTTAGGTTCAAAACAAATGGGTTTTCCATCCAACCGTGTGAAACGGAAATCCTGGCTGAAAGTATCTGTGGAAGGATTGCCGTATAACACCTGCAAATGCTTTTATATTTTAATGACAGTGGGTAAGGATATTTTTCCATTGGAAACTACATCAAGTTGTAGAAAATTGGCATAGTTTCCTGATCAAATGAGACAAATACAGCTTGAAAGTTTATTAGTGAAGGCAGTGATCGTTTCCCTAGCTTTGATCATGTTCATCGCCGTTCCCTGAATGGAGGTGTTAAGTCGTTGAGGTGGCTGAATATATCTGAAAGGTGGCCTATGCCAGAGACATAATGAACTTATTTTCAAGGTGCTGTGCTATGTCACTACCTCGTATCTCAGGAACTGCTCGATTTCTTTGCGCAGCCCACGAACACGACTAAGCACTCGACCACGGGATAGCAATGGCACTTTCGTGTAGTAAAGAAGAACATTGTGTTGAGCTTAAGCTTCGTTACAGAAAACTCTGAACAGACCGTGATTCAAGGTTTGGCCTCTGGTAAAGTTTACTTCACTCGCAACAATCGACAACACATCTTTAAAATTTTCAGGGCATGTATGCCTAAAAATTTTGGTGCTTCGTATCCCCATGGGGTACGTGTACCCCCGTTTAAGAACCACTGCCTTAAACCTTCCTGTGAGCTTCTGTCTATTCACTTACTTCAGTGAGTTTAGTGGCAAAACTTTAGTAAGGTCAATAGGCACTAGCGTACGGAGGGGGGAGGCCACTGTGCCATGGCCACCCCCCTCAGACCCTAAAAATAAAAAAATGTGAAAACAGTATTGTCTGAAACTTTCTTCCAGAATCCACAAAAATGCGTATTTTTGGTGTAATTTTGCAAAATTTTCCCGGGGCATGCCCTCGGACCCCCCTAGAATGGTCGTGCCTTTCGCCCTTTTCCTAAAGTTGATTTGTGACGTCACACGATTGTGACGAAACTTGGCCCTCCCCTCGGAAATTTTCTGCGTTCGCCACTGTCAATAGGCGTGTAGAAATGAACAAGTCAATTTGGAATTGAGGTTTGGCTGAACACAAACATTGCTACTTAATCCAACACTCGGTTTGTTTGAGATGCAGCTATGCCGTGCAATATACAAAATTCATGTTGTATAGAGTGTTGCGGGAAGAAAAAGTTTGGAAAGCACTGATCTGGAGCTTGAAGGTGAAGTCAATGCAGCATATTAACCTCCCGAACAAGAATTCAATTTCATTCTGAACGGTTATTGCCAACTTCGTTAGTAGGTGCGTAGCAGCTATAAGATAGGATCTGTAAGACTGCTACAAGATAACAGTTGGTTGTCTTACAAACTGCAGTTATAACATGACTGGGATGAGGCAGTTCCGGAAACGTGAATCCACCGTGGAAGGTGGTGAAGTCTTGTTGACTTGTCACGGCCGACACTGCGGGGTTTTCGGAAGAGCAGACTTTAACACTCATTTCATCTTTTAAAACTGCCTTCTTAACCTAAGAGCTGTGTTGGTGGCGGTGACTCGAAAGGAAAAACATTTTTAGTTTCCTTGGTTCTAACAGTATCCATGGTTGGAGCATTCACAAACCGGAGACACGACATTTTGGTTTCCTTGCCATCATTTTGCGCCATGTTGGTCAAGGAAATATTCTGTATTTGCAATCATTGGCTTTCGAAGGTGGAAGAAAGCTCAAGATTCCCACTCCGGGCTTAAAATTACACGTTAAATCGGAAACCCACAATTCGGCAACGATGCGATGGACTGAATTTATGTGGATGGTTGACGGTTCAACTTCGGCACATCAGATAGTAAGCGAATCTCACGCGGAAAATGTGCACGAACATAGACATTGTGTTAAAACAGTTCGAGAAGTTCTTGCGCTAACTGCTACTCAACATGTGTGGTCGCAGGGAAGCGAGCATTGATGAAAGTGCCACTGCCGGAAATTTTATGCGAATCTTGCAACTGCGTAGCTAGACATGTTGAAATCGTCATGAAAAATGGCTTCTGCTCAGTAAAATGCAAAATACACCAGTCACCAAAAGAATTACAAAATGAGGTTATTGACGTTCTTAGTGGATTGGTGCGACAGTCTCTTGGATGAAGTTCATTATGAAGAGTATTTTTAAATAACAGTGGATGAAACGAAAGATGTATGTGTTACGCAAGACAGAAATGATGTCCTTCATCTTGAGATACTATCCTTGTCAAAATGGTTTTCAGGCAAGCATTTTTGGAATGCAGACCTTCTGTTGGACTAAATGCTGATAGCGTTAGCAAAATCACTCTGAAGTTTATTAAAGATTGTCGTTTAGATCTAAGCAACCCACTGTAGTTGAACAAGAGTATGACGGTGCAGCCGTTATGAGTGGTGCAATACGCGGCGTTCAGAAAACCATACGCGGCAAAACGTTCCCTGGCTTTTAAGCTCATTGTTCTGCTCATCGCTTGAACATCTGCTTGATCGATGCTTGCAAAGCAGTTTAGAAGCGGAAGATTTTTTTCAATATGGTGGAACGTTTATATAGCTTTCTACCTCTGTTGTTCATCGCTTATTGATGGCCAAGCGCAAAGGAAACTTGTACCAAAGAGCAGCCTGTAAAGCTTCAACAACTTAGTGATACTCGTAACAGGTTGCGAGGCTCTTTTGAATAGAATCTGGGCTGTAGTATCTTCTCACAAGGAAATCAAGTGTCAAGATTCTGGAAAACGAGCAGTTGAGGCAACTGGAATTTTATGTTTGCTTGATAAAGATTTGTGCGCATGCTGCATTTCATCACCGGCATGCGACTATTGCTGAACGATTTTGCCGATTTTTGCAGTCAGAAAATCTAGACCTCGCTGCAGCATTAGATATATGTTTTTGGTGGTCACAGAAGAGCTCCAAGAAAAACGCGAAGGTGGAAATGCTTTTGAGATGTTGGAAAGAAGTGCTGCGGAATGTTGTGCCAGTTGGAAAATTCCTGCAACAGAAACTAAACGACGAAAAATGTTGCCACAGTGACTGAAAAATTGTCGTTATAGAGAAAGGAATAACGTCGGAACAACCAGAGTCATCGTTCAGAACAGATATTTTTGCCAATTTTAGGTTGCTTGCTGATCGAGCTTAAACGCAAGTGTGATAGTGAAGCCAGCATCACGCGTCCAGTCCCTAAAACCTGGAAGTAAAATGTTTTTTGCAAAAAGTGCACAATTCAGAGAGTGGGAAAATGATTTCACTGCAACAGCGAATTCTTCAAATATGAGATGCATCAGTTCAAGCGACTGCTGCAACATGGGAAAGTCAGTTTAAGCAGTCTGAGGGAATTGGAAGTGTTTTTTTTATCCTTACCACGAGGCCATTCTGGAAAGCTTCAAGCTTCTAAGAACTTTTATGACCGTGCCTGTTACCACCGCGCAGGCGGAGCGGACCTTCTCCAAAGCGCATGTCATTAAGGCTTACGAAGTCGCATGTCTTCGCAAAGACTCAGCACTCTCGTGAATCTGCCTACTGGGCACAGCATAGGGCTAATGGTCTTAAACGAAAAAATGATCTCGGTAAACCGGGAAAATTTACTGTCACTCCTACAAATGTCTTATTAATCATGCAAACATGCGAAAAGAAACAAATCATTGTAACAACCGGTTTCCTCTAACACAATTTAATCCACCTGTTGCTGTGAACAGTCGCAATTCGTCGACAAACATATCCATTTTAAGGATTGCGAATAAACATCTCACGCCGTACCGTAGTCAAAGTAGAAGGTGCATAATTTGCAGCACGTTACGCAGGTGACTTTCTTAGTTATGTTGTCTTTTTGCGGTGTCGCTTCGTTAATGTAGCATGCATCTGCAAACAAGACTGCCGTCGCGATATTTTGTGGCTGAAGAATTTAAGCTCCTGGACACGATTCTTCAACACATGTTTCTGTCTAGTAAAACCTATGTCGATTGAAGCGCAGGTGCGTTTTCGCGAAGGCTTCGATTCGTTAACATCTTTAAGTGAAGCATTACGTAAATGTTTCCGAAATGCATTTCGGCGCAACCTTTCTAAGGATACCAGCGAGGTCGATATGGCGAGGCGTAATCATGTGACGTAGAATAAAGTGAAGTCATCCTGTTGCAGGCAGAACGAATCTCTTATTTTGAGGTCCTACAAAAACCATTGGCTGCTCTCCTCTTGTTGCAATATCGGCCCTCCTCCAATTGAAAATGTCTGGCATCTTCTCAAAGTTGCGGCTTGCCCAGTTCAACAAAACAACAATTAAAAGCACCAGGTTTCTGTAGGCTTTCGTGGAATCAGACGACTGGGCTCTGCTTTCATCTTTTCGCGATGATTCAAACTTGCATGCAAGTAACTTCACTCCACATGCGAAACAAGCGAGGAATCTATCGGCAAGTTTTTAATAGGAAATCGATCTCACGTAACACTGCGCATCGTCAATCTTTAAATCTTATTCAGATAGTATACTATTCAAGTATAATAATGTTTAAGGACTGACAGTGCGTAATGTTACGTGAAATCGATTTCGTATTTAAAGTCTGCGGTAGATTCCTTTCAGCACCTATTAAGGCCTCAGTAAGTTCAGCCGCGTAGCAGTGGGAGGGGTGCAAAAGGAGTTGTTGCCCCTTCCAAGTTTCTGGGAGCGCAGATTTGTTTGTGAAAAAAAAATCGAACGACCTTTAAAATGTCACAAAATACTCAACACTATTAATTTCAAAGATTCTATTTTCTCTATCGCGTCATACTGAAGTTCGGCAAATAAGCCGTAACCATGACAACTGTTGGATAATTCCGTTTTTTGTGAGAGATTAGCACTTACGCTGAAATGTGTACGAAGGGCATCTCGTATGTGGTGGCGAAAGACTTCGTGATCAATACATGGAATGTTTAAATGATGTCAAAGGAGAGTGGGAGTCTGTTTTTCAGCCAATTCCTTTGATCCACTCTGATCCGCTTTTCGCTACCTCAGGCGTGGACCTGTACGCTTTAGGTGAGTCGCAAGCATCTCTCACTGTTTCTCAGCAACACACACGTTTACAAGGCGATAATTCAGTGTGGTTATTGACGGAAAAGATCACCATGTCCAAGTGTTTTAAAATGTCTTTGCTTTTAAGAGAAAAGAAACGCAGAACTGCTTTCTCGTTTCAACATGTGGTATGGAGCTTCGTGTGTGCCTTTAATTTCATACTCAATATTTTTTTGCGATGTCGACTTTCAGAGTATGTGAGACTGCTCCTGCTTTTGCAGGTGGTGAAGCGGAATTTGCTTGCGGCCATTTTTCAAACTTTTTTGGTAAAATGCAGTACAGGGTGGTCCAAAAAAACGTCCTAACGTGTATTTATTCCCAACCTTGTGTTTCAGAAATTTTAGCTTTATTTTTCAGGCGGTGTAGACAGTCGGTCTAGGAAACTGTTGTGACGCCAATATGGATAATAGTGATCAATATACTATGCAGCAGCGGACAAATACAGTTGAGGAGGCGTACTTTCAGGCTCGTCGCCAGGATTTAGCAGCAGGGGGAGCCAAAAACCAGAAGGAGGGGCCAAAAACCAGAAGGGGGGCACATTTTTAAAATACAGTATTGGATGTATGCAGCAGCCGGTGGGCCAAACGTGAAATGGGGGGGTACCGATTTCAAATGGGGGGGGGCGGGCACCACTGGCCCCCCGCTGGCGACGGCCCTGCGTACTTTGCCACAATATCGGCCGTTCTGACGCAGAGGCAATGCAGAAGAGATTTTAGCAAGGACAAAGTACCTGATAGAATAAGAATTGAACGTTTGGTGGCCAAATATCGGGGGACTGGAATTGTCGCGAATGCCAATAAAGGTCACAGTGGTCAACCTCGTTTAGTGAAAACACCCAACAACATTAAGAATTTACGGGAACGGCTCGAGGAATCTCCCAGAAAATAACGCGCCGTATCTCACAAGACGTTGGCATTTCCAGATCATCACTTTTGAGGATCCTCCATGAAGAACTTAATTTACAAAATTCAAATCTTGCATATGCAACGGATGGCAATAAAGCTGAACGACTTGCGTTTTGTCAGGATATGAGTCAGAGGATTGAAAACAGCCCTGGCTTGTTGGGTTTGATTTTCTTCAGTGATGAGGCTCATTTGGCCACCCAACTTATCTGATCTTAACCCACCTGACTACTTTCTCTGGACTTACCTCAAGGAAAGAATCTACAACAACAATCCCCAGACTCTGCCTGATTTGAAGGACAACATAAAACGGGAGATCAGAGGCATACCTGCCAACATGATTGGACGAGTCATTGACAATTTCAACGTTCGTGTTGGAGCAGTTAATCGCCAGAAAGGTGCCTGAACGGAACATATTATCAACTATTGAAGGACAGGACACTAAAACTGTTTCAACGGCTTCCACAATTGGAGGACGTAATTTCCATAATTCTGCTGTTTGTTGAAATAATTTCAATAAAACTTCATTTGAGTTACAAATGAGATCAAAAACAAAGTAAGGCGCTTGTTTGGACCACCCTGTAAATACGTCCAGTCAATTTTGCATTGCTTGGGTGATAAGTTTGCTGGCATTGCTTAATAGTTCATTAAAATATTTCCTTGGTTGTTTGTATCGCAGACCGCGCCTTATCAAGAATGGGTTTAGTTGAAAATTAACGTTTTTTTGAAGTAGTGCGTTTAGGAAAAAGTCAAAACTCAACTTTAATGAACAAAATTTTTAAAATCGATGCTTTGTTTTGAGAAATCGATGCTATAAACTTTATAACATCGATATTTAGAGATGCATTTGATGGACATCCTGCAAATTACCGGTGTCAAACATAAAACAGATCTCGTGCAGTTAAAACTATCTTGGGTCTCAAAAATCACAGCTTTGTTTTTAATGTACTACTTGGCGTCGTTGGACAAACCAATTGTCAAATTTTGTCTTTTAGTGCGTTTAGTAAAAATTCAACGCTCAACTTTAAAGAACGAACTTTTAAAAATCGATGATTTGTTTTGAGAATTGTGATCTTTAGGCACAGACCACCCACCGGCTTCAGTGCACTCTGTGAGCAACGCATTTGTCGGAAGGAGATTGTGGTGATTTGTGGGCTGCCATGATTTAACGCACTGCTGCGCTTACATCGTTTAGGGCATATGTTACTTGTTCAGGTGTTCGAGATCCCTTAAGTGGAACCTTTCAGCATGAATGCGTTGGTTTAGATTGAAATCTGATCCCAAGCTTATCAATGTTTCCCCTACTCAAGGCCGAAAGAAAATACAACACTGTTCGTAACAAAGCTCTGATTGGGCAAAGATTGTTTCTACCTTAACCGTGGAACATAGGTGCGTTTTTCAGCAACTCAGCGATTATTGTCAAGCTCATCTGACCCGAAAAAAACGAATTTGTTGTGTTACGAAAAATTTGTATGATTTGAAAACCAAACATTGTTTCTCCCTACAAAATGGTGGAGGTATGCATACTGAAGGCACCAAGACGGCAGGAAAAATACGGAAATTCCGCCAGTAGCCTTTGATGGCGGTCGGTTGAAGATAAAAATCGCATTCTGCTTGAAGCTCACGGTTCTACATACAACAGAATAAATTAATGTTGCGAAATGAAGATAGGTTATCTTCAAATGTATTTTGTAATTCACTGCCACCTAGGGTCCAGAGGCCCATAAAGAGCAAATGACAAGTCCGATCACAAACATGTGAAACTCTGTGCAGTACTATTCCTAAACGTGCAAATTCTATTTTGAGCACGTGTATCTTTCGTGTCAAACTTTCTGACGATTTGCCCGAGTTGGCCTTCCTGTTGCATGTCGGGTATATGCAAATTAGGCAATCCTCCCCACTCACTCGAAAAATACAAAAGTCACGCAAATTTTGGAAAAGACTACTCGACAGAACACATTGAAAAAAAACAGCTACAAGAAGATTACGCCTTAAACGTTCTAAGTGTGTACAAAAAAAGTGTACAAAAACGACTTCAAGAAACGGAATTGCCCAAGGTGGGCAAGTAGCCCTGAACAGGGAAGTTTAGTCCGTTGACGACAACTTCTTTGTAGCACCACGTAACGCAATGCGGGGCGTGTACAACTCTTTTTTATTAGAACTGTTTGGTCATTCTGGAAAGCATGGCCATTTGAATTTTCTGCTTGTTTTTCTGTTGCGTATTGGATATGTCAGGTAAAGCACATTAGTATCATTATGCTGTTTGAATTAGTCCATGTGCATGGCTGCTTCTTTATCTGCATCATTCCTTTCTCGCCTCTGTTTCTAAATCCTGTTGAAATGGAACTTACAAGACGAGACTGGATCCCAAAACAAACTAATTGTTCAGTCTCAGTTTACATCTTACCGGTTGTGCGATTGTCGAAAGCAAACCGCGAGCCCATGTCCAACCCCTGACAAGTTTACAAGTGAAGTCGCCTCTGGACTGATCAGCGTCTTAATGACAAAGCTTTCACGCTGTTCTGAAACGGGTTGTATACGTTCCTGCAGTGACCGAACCATACGCTCACTCCACAATTTCATTTCAGTGATGCAAGTGCTGAATGTGTTTCAAACTAGTTTTCTGAGCAAAAAAAAAACGGAAGAAGATTGTCATATTGATGCTTGAGTGGTTTGACGTGTTGAAGACCACAGATCCCCGATGGTGATCTAAAAAATTTGGACAAAACATTGATCCACGATTGTCCCAGGTGGCTGTGGCCCTTCAACCGCTTTTTTTATTGCGCGACAACGTTGCTTCTGTTAAGTTTAATACTTGACATCTCGGTATTCATCATTCAGGTGCGGACTGTGAGACGTATCGGCTGCACCCTGTTTTTAAACGCTGGGATCAACTTTCAACAACATTACTTGATCCAGAAGAAGATTCAATTAGAAGTGCTTTGGTTGCAGACGAGAAGCTTTTTATTTTGATTCAAAGGTGATTTTTTCCGCACGTCTCTGTGGCTTGACGTTACTTTCTGTGAAGTTATCTTTGTTCCGGGTACTGAACGAGCCAGTTTAATCCATGCCTGTTGTCTATTCATAGGTGGCGTTTGTTAACAGAAAATTCATAAAAAAAACAAAACTTACTGCTTCACTTAATTTGTTGTTTTGTCGTCATAGAGATGATTTAAGTTGCTTCGTGATTTACACCGTGGCGGCAGAAAAACAAGCTAAATTAAATATATTTGGGGAGATTTTTTGTATCATCACCGGTATGCGAAATCGCAACGTAACTGCAGCCACAAAAAAAACGACAAACTTCCCAAAAATGCCTTTAAAATTTTTTTTCCATAATTCTTCGCCAGTGGGGGTGCACGTCATATCGCAATCGATGAAGAAGCCTGCAGTGAAGCTTTGCTTACTCAGGAGTCTATATCCTGCGATAGAAATCAAGATTAGTTTCAGTTTTGGCTGAAAACTGAAAATCGCTCTTCAGGCCAGCATTTCCTATACAACGCCAGGATCGACCTGTGGACGTCGATGGTTTTGAAAAAAATCGAAACTAAAGCTCGGCAATCAAGGAATTTATGTGCCCGTGTCTTAGTATGGCGTCGGAAAAAAGTAGTACCTTCCCAGAAAATGGCACCCAGCATTTTCTGTCTGCTGGAGTTTTGTATGAGACTTAGTGAGTTTTTAATTTGATGATCCCGATGGTGAAATGGAGACCAAAGAAGAATAGTATTTCTATTTTGGTGTTGTTAACAGATCTCACACCTCCGTTGCGTGTGTGTTTTGCATAGTGCAAAGGCGTGTGCAGTACATTTACCCAAAAGTCATTTCGTAGTTGTCGAGCAGCATTGCCATTTAATATAATCACTTTAACGTCGGTTACAAGCTGATCACAAAAAGTGCTACAGTTGAGGAAATGCGCAGCTCAATCCCTGCGACATGACCAAGCCAGAGGCTAGTGCTGTTACCTAATTTTCTGCTTCTTTCCATGCAGTGACTAAGAAATATGACATCCTTGATTTTACCGTTTGCTGATAGACTTCAACCCGGCCCACAACCGGGGGTGGGCGAACCCGAAATTTTCAAAAACATTTTGAAAGCGCCAGTAACGTTTTCAGTTACATCAACAGGTTACAACAATCATTTTGCCCCCGAAAATTTCGGTTGGTTTCGGTCCTGACCTCCACAGGGCACATGTATAAGGAAACGAAATAGAAGACGTCGATGGGAAAGATTTGTGGTGGTATTCGGTTCAGTCTTGTCGCCACGGGGGCTTTAGTGGGCTTGTCCCCCCAAACAAAGCTCCAAGGCCCCCAAATTGAAATATGAAGCACTATAAATTCTGTAATTTTTGTCAAATTTTAATGTCAAGCCCCCCCCTACACGAACGTAAAGCCCCCCTATTGACGATTTTCTGGCGACGATTCTGATTCGGTTATCTGTGCGGTCGCACGAATAACAGAAAAACTTTACTTCAACAGGTTCGAAGAATGGAATTTGCACGTGTTTGACTGCAAAACAAAGCAGACGCGAGTCGAGGAGGTGCACTGGAACTGGGAATTCGGTTTCGATGAACCGTCGGTTACCGCTATCTGCTGCTCTTGATTTGGGATCGATTTCCACTGAACCGTCGGGTTACCGCTGAGTTCGGTTTCAGCCGTCGCGTGCCACTACTCAATTACTTTTGAGTTGCATTGGAATCCCAAAAGTGACTGAAAATTGACATCGAGCTTCCTAAACTCGTTCAACGTTGACGACGTAGTACAAACGTTTCGCTAATAAGGCTTTTGGTGCCGCTATTGCGGTTAAAGTTGTTGCCGGTCTTTTATCGAACGATCTTTTTATATTTTAGTCATTTTATCCTCATATATCAGTATCGACGCTGCGTTTGTTTCGTAAAGACGTGATATATTCGTTACAGTTGCGGCGTGAAACGCAATTTGCGATCAATTTTTGGTCAGCAACGACACCGCGCCTATTTCCTGTTATATTTTTGATTTGATTTGCTGAATTTCCAAGCGACTGGAAGCCTCCATCAGAACGCTGCAACTGTCATCACTAATGCAGTGGAATTCGGCTGTAACGACAGTTCGCCTATAACGACGTTTTTTCGTCAGCCCCGGGAGAATCCCTATGTTTTACGTGCGTTCGACTTCGCCTATGGAGTCATTTTTTTGTCGGTCGCCGCAGAAGATTTTGTTCGTTTATAACGACAGTTGCAAGTTTTCTTTACACTTTGAAGTGTAACTCGGCTTTGTCCCGCCACAAAAATCTTTTGTGACCGAATAGGAACGCAGCTAAGCGGCCAATTGTTGAACCGTGACAGATGTGACCAGGGTTGCGGGGTCAGAGTTTAAATGTCCAACTCCGACCTTTCGAAAGTTTCCGACTCCTTAACGTAAAGGGAACGAAATTTGGCTGTTAAAATCAATGGAAATCGTGGTGCGCAGCAAGAATTCTTTCTTTCAACAAAAGTTTCATAAGAAATTGCACCATTTCAACAAGTATTCCCAACCTTGGCAGTGTGATGTAAAAAAAATGATCCAATTGGTCGTCCTGATTCGGACAAAAAAATCCGACTACTAGTGCAGTGTTAGGAATCCGACTCCACAACCCTGGATGTGACGTATGACATCAAGGATTGCGCCATCAGCAGAATGACATCAAGGATTGCGCCATCAGCAGCAATGGAGGCAAATCCTTACATGAGTTTTAGTGGAGAGTATTAGTGATTGCTGCGACTGTATTCAGTTTAATCGATTTGTCTTGGAAGAGTTGTGCGTGAATTCTCGTACAAAAGAAGCAATACCCCACGATGGAAAAAGTATGTCACCGTTGTTTCGCTCAACAACGAAAGTGGTACGAAAGTAGCAAAACTTGCAAGATATTTTGAGATATCCCAACAACGACGCTGGCTACGATTTTGAAAAATAAAGACAATAATTTATCTTCTCGGAGTACACGATGGAGTCCTGCGCGGGTTGGGGGCGCCCGCATTCGCGGGGCAGGTGCAGGAACCCGCACTGCTATGCGGGCGCAGGCCGAACTTGCTGCGGGGTGTTGAGCCCAAGAAAAAGGAACCAATCAGCTCAAAAATCAAAAAAGACACGGACGTACCAAAGTTGATTGCCAACATTGCGCTTAGCTTAGGACACTAGGCCTGAAGCAATTATTACACTATGATGTAACAAGCTATTGTTGCGAAACATTAGCTCAGACTTAACGGTGTGATGGTCAGTTGACCTTTACCATTTCCTAATGCTACCATCGTACTTGGTGAGGGGAATGCTTCATTCTAGCATCCGTTCTAAATGGATTGGATAAGACAGCGCTTGACGAAGATCAGCTATGTGGAAAAGTTTGGTTGCCAATGAAAACAATGAGTAACTTGATTTTGCTGCATGTTAGACTTTGTCTTCAGGCGTTATGAGCAGGGCAAGGTTCTGCACCTTTTTTGCAGCTTCGTAAATACTCGGAATTTATGCAGTGCGATGTTTCATGCTGGTTCCGGGAACTTATATTGCAACTTTTTTCTTTTTACATGCAACTTTTATCAAGTTGTTCGTAAAATCTAAGAGTGGTTGAAAAACAAGCTTTACAACTATTTCAGTATAGTTACTGTCCTTTTTGATAACCGATTCCGCGGAGGTGAGCAACCGCTACTTTAAAAATAGCGTCGCTATTTGCTGAAAATAATAGCGGCGCTACAAAAATATTAGCGAGCTATCGCTGCTTTTGGTGAACTTTCAAAATTTGTGCTGTTTTGCAGAAGTAGGGTTTATTTTACACTCTCACCTTGAAATGTTTTTTAAACTATCTATTTGTTGATTTCCCCTTGAACAACCATTATCTAAAAATAATAGTCATTGAGCAGTTATGATTAGGAATTGTTCATTTACAGAAAATGCACATATCAATGAAACAGACTGCAGACACACGCAGAGTGCATTTACTTTTGTAAGTGGATTGCTGTAGGTTTATTAATCGCTTTTGTTGCTGTTTTCTCGCTGGAGTCGAATATAGAACTCAAGATAATAATCACGCAATAAAAAGGTCAAAAAATCTTTTTAAGCAGTCTCGTGCTGCTAAGCCACCATCAGCTCCTCTCGTTTTAGAGCTGCCAGCCGGAGCTGGTTCACTTTCCCTACACCGCAATTCTTGGCGTTTCGTTTTTGTGAGGTTTATCGGCGTTTCAGTGCCTGCTCACCTCCCTTAGTGAAACGTTTTTTCGGCCGAAAACGCGTTCGAAATCCGCTTTGCGCCTCGTTTTGGTGGAGCTTATCGACGGTTAAGGTGTCTGCTCACTCCGTCTAATGAGGCGTCTCTTACTAGGCGTCCTTTCATGATCAAGCAACCTTCGCACCTATCCTAGGAGTGCAGGCATTGGGAGATTTCAGCCTCACGGCGGTACTCTCATCCCGCTTCGCTAATCTACTCAGCCTGCTATGCAACACTGGCCCTCCTATAGCCAGCGTGCATTCCTACAGCGATGGTCAGTTGCTTGTCCAGACGCTTCTTACTTAACGTGCAGTTCTGCTACTAAGCTCACTGCCTCAAAAGCGCACATACTTTGTGACTTTGCTGCTTTAAAAACTACAAAATTTAACATTTTGTATCACTTACCCCCCTAAAAAGGCCGAAGGCCCAAAGAAAGAGAAGAAAAAATGTTGGGCGTCACTGAAATGGGTCCTGCCTTTGCCCGAATGGCCAAACCACTTCAAAGATTAATTTTGATGTAATTTATTTAATTACTCCGTTTCTATTAACCTACAAGTTGTGGGTACTTTTGACCTAGCTAAAGCCACCCCTCTAACCAGGTTGCCATAATTTTCTACTCTTCCTGGGCTCACATTATCACTAGCACAGTAACTGACAGAGACTACTTTTGAGGTACTCTCTGGAGTCACGTGGTGGTTTACAGTCAGAGCGATTGTATTTCTTATTAACCAACGGCATTTAACTACACCATACAACATACTTCACACTTCATAAAGGCGCAATTTTACATTACAAGTTAACAGAAATTAAGCATGAACAACCATTGCCAATCCTTAACCCTATTCCTAAAAACCTAAGTTCATTTAAGCGCTTGGCAATGCATTAGCATTGTCTTGTAACGAGAGCTCTCTCAGAAACTCCTTTCGAGACCCCGGTAATTTCGAACTGATTCCACAAATTTTCCACCCGAAGAGAACGGGCCTCACCAATTCTGTGTTGGCCTGTTTTTCTCATCCCATGTGCAGTTTTCGTGACTTCCGTCATCATTCTGGGCACCTGTTAATGTTAGTTGGTTTTTGGAAATTTTGTGATTCCATTTCAGACAGTACGTTGGCTTTACGTCAATACTACTTGTACTGGCGCCTTGCAAAAGTCACAACAGGCTGTTCATACGTCACTTTCTTACTTCATTTATTTTGCCACTCTCAAGCAATCACTTCCTTTCCTGTTTCCCGAGCAGTCTAGTTATGACGTTGTGAACAATTCACATTTTCATTTTGTTGCTCTCGAGAAACTCTGTTTTTCATGCGCATTCTGTTAATCTTTTGCGTTGTTTGTAATTTCTCATAACTATACATTTTATGATGCAACATGTTGGCTTTTGCAGTCAGCTTTCGCCTTTAACCATTACCTCGGTGATCTGTCTGCAGCAATGCTGCAGCGCAGTATTTCTCCTAACACATTCCTTTAATTTGGTTCTGTTTTGTCATTTTTTGAAATGTTTCCGATTTTAACGCTATGATTTTACTAACTATTGATTTGGCATAGTTTTAAATGCTTAACTTTCACATGCGTACACAATGCAAAATCTTTTTACACATAAGAGCACCATATCACTTTATAAAACATTCTTCTGTTCCAATTTGTTAAGAGTATCTGCCATGTCTTGACGTTTGCGCAGTTCAACAAGAGTTGCATTGTCATTGAAAGTTTCTCCCGGTCGCCAATAATACAGATGCTTCATAGACTTTTTCTTCTTAACCACATGCCTGACTTGAATGACACGCTTGGTATTTTTGAGTCCTATGTCATACGTGTCTTGATTTACGTTTATTCGTATCCGTACACCTTCATTCTTCTTCAGAACCCTTGGAATCCAATTAAGAATAAGTACGGTTATTTCTTCTTCTGATAACTGTATGAGTGGCTTTGTAGAATTGTTCGTATCCTTATTGCCATACTCCAACAAAGTTCTTCTAACGCTTCTTCGATTCCGTTGAAATTGGTACAATTTATTTACAAATTCCATAGTTCTGAAATTATAGCCTCCTTTTTTATCTACTGAAAAGAAAAACATTTTCTACACACGCTACTAATTATATTCTGAGCTTTTAACTTATTATACGTAAGTTTTTCTGACCAAACATATAAAATATCCGTGTGAACACATCTTTTTATTTTCTCCACACGTATAGTACGCTTTGTCGGCTTACTGAACCAAATGACATATATTTGTTTGTCTTTTTTGTCCCTTATACTTATTAGCAATCTTCTAAACCAACCGCGATTCGCTCTGGTTAACCAGTTTAATAACAAGGCCACATTTTCTGCTTCACTTAGTCGAATCATAGGTTTTGATAACGTTTCCCACGTCGTTGTTCCAAATCTATCTGTTATCAGATACGCATTTTTGTGCCAGCGTTTAGCATGCCTAAACATTTCTACAAGATTAATTTTTTCCATAATGTAATTTCTGAAACACAATAAAGACATACAATCAATTTATCACAATATATAATGTTTACTCAAATATTTAATGCACCGATACATGACCATTCACTCTTTCACTTTGTTCATTCTGATAGCGTATTGTGGTTACTTTACAAATGTTTTCTTCCACATATGATTCAAAAACAATCTGATGTTCTCTACACTGTAAAGTGAATTTACTTTCTACTGCCTTTACAGCAGTGAAATCACGCATCACCACACATTCTTGTAACCATTGCATCACTTGAAGAAAAGGTTCCGAATGATACTCTTGTTTTTGGAAATTCTTTATATCATCATAAATATTTCTTGCTTGTTCATAAGCTTGTCGCACCGACAATACACTATTCATTTTTTTTATGATTACTAATACCTGCACAGAAAAACAATTATATCAGTCATTTTTACATTTCTTAGCTTATCTGTAACCATTTTTGTTACTCCACAAATGTAATGATATCAGAATCTGTATTATCATCACTTGTTACTTCATTCATGTTATGGTTTTCTAATACCATAAAACATGTCTTTTTTTTCGAAGTGCTTTTCAAAGCACTTTGGTAAAACACGCTGGTTAATTTTTTTTGTTCTGCGTAATGCAGACTTTTTACGTTCAAAAATGCCTCGGAACTCTCTTGAGGAAAAGTTTTACTCATAAGAGTTTTATACAGAGAGCAAATAATTCGTCATGGCTGATCAGTTACTTTGACATAGCCTACTGCTATAGGCTTTACGGCCTTTCTGCGTTTTCTAACCGACATGCGGTGTTGCGAAAATTCTAAGTGTGTCAGCAAAAACGGAAATTTGGAACAGTTGTGATATCAGTTTAACGTAAAAATATGGAAATTATGAAAAACTTGAAAATATAAAAACTTGACAATAAAAAATAGCAAATCTAGGAGTTATACATAGAGCCATAATCTCAGCGGGAAAGCGCTACACTATTTACTGCTAGTAAACTACACCAGTAATCCCGAACTTCGCTCATTCTACTGCAGCATGTTATATCCCAACAATGCCTGTCGAAAACATCTAATACCTTCTTTTTATCAGAGAAAGAAAAAATCTTCAATACAAAGTCAATGGTTACCTGCAAAATATCTGCCGCAGTTGGAAAAAAACTGACAAACTACGAGGACCTTGCTCTAAGTAAGACAAAAAAGCAAACCCAAGTTGCTTCGTGGTTTCATTAGCCCTGTGCACTTTGTTGTGCCCTGTGCACTTTGCTGATTCACAAGTAATGACAAAAAATTAAGCTTTCCCGCTGAAGAACAGCCTAGCATGTGCCAGCTATGCTATTTATTTAGCCATACATACATGCATATGCAACGAAGGCAGAAAAAATAGGAAAAGTAATGACGAGAAGGGTGGCTAACAAGTA
>Ga0210059_1007225_pt1 | contig 17695 bp, 13 predicted proteins | sample Ectturendosymbi2_FD_188042 | JGI IMG/M metagenome (GOLD analysis project Ga0210059, IMG submission 188042) | Ecteinascidia turbinata endosymbiont from Florida, USA - Sample 2 (SPAdes) (version 2) | ecosystem: Host-associated > Tunicates > Ascidians > Unclassified | place: Key West, Florida... | reverse complement strand
ATTAAAAAACTACATCAAAATTATGGTCTAAATGGAACAGCACTTCAGCTGTTCACATCTTATTTAACCAACCATAAGCAATATACTGTTGTGAATGGTGCAAAATCGAATTGTAGAAACATAGCTTGTGGAATTCCTCAGGGTTCAACTCTTGGGCCATTGTTGTTTATAATGTATATCAATGATCTACCCCTTTGTTCAAAATTCAAAACAATCCTCTATGCAGATGATACCTATCTGTCTCTTTCACACTCTAGTCTATCTACTTTGCAGAGTATGGTTAATAATGAATTACTAAAAGTACATGATTGGATGTCCCTAAATAAACTATCTATAAATTATGCTAAGCCAATGTATCTCCTGACAGGAAAGAATATACAAAGTAGTTTAGCAGAAGATTTCTTAGTTACATTAGGCAACCATCAGATTAAACGTGAGCAGTCTGTGAAATATCTCGGTGTTATTGTAAATGAAAAGCTTAATTGGTCATCACATCTAAAACAAATTGAAACAAAGTTAGCCTTTGCCTCAAGTGTGATCTACAAAACGAGAAATATTTTACCGTTAAACACGCTCAAATTACTATAGTTTTGCATACACACATTTAAGTTACTGCGTTACAGCTTGGGGGTCTGCAACCACGTCACATTTAAAGCCAATCTATGTGAAACAAAATAACATTTTGCGCAATACGACGTTCAGTAATTATGATGCACAGGTAAGCCCCATTTAAAAGAGATTGAATTTTCTGAAAGCGCAGGATATATATAAACTGGAATCGGCCAAATTAATGCACAAATTTCATGGTGGATTATTGCCCAGTATTTATAATGGTCTGTTCCAGAGATCTTCAGATTTACATAACTATAATACAAGATATGCTAGCAATCAAAACTATTTCATTCCCAGTGTCCATAGTAATATTGGCAAAAAGCTAATATCTTACAAAGGAGCTGTGATATGGAGAGAAATCAATGCGGAATATAAAAATCTACCTTTTCACCACTTTAAAAAAACTATGTGCAATTATTGGCTATCGCAGTACTAAAGACTCGGTTTCATTTTCATTTTCAAAAGTGCCTGTCAAATTTCGAAAACTTAATCAACAGAATATTGTGTTGTATATTAAATTGGAGCATCTATTAAATCAATATTGGTGAACGTTTGTCCTTATTTTTTGGTGTTGTTGTTTTATGCGTTTCTTCTGTTTTTTGTTATCTTGCGAGCTTCTGGGAGTATCGACTAGATAACCTGAGGGTTTTTTCAGTCTCCCAACTGCAAGCTTGGGAATGCTTTCAAGTGTTTACAAGTGGCGTTTGTTTTTTATTGCATTGCACTCGGTTTTTTCAGTAAACAATAAACTTATGATGTCACTCACAAAAATTCTGCAACCCTCAACCAAAAAATTTTGTTTCGAGTGCAGACTACAAGATTTGCCGTATCTTTCGAGGGTTTGAACGTCAAAAATCAATTGGAAAATATGCAAGCAATATTTTAGAGGCTAAGGCAACCTTTTATCCAGCTGGTGTCTAATTTTCTTTATATTTACTAAATTGGTATTTCTGTGTTTATTTATATATGGGAGAAAAAAATAATCTTACCTTGTTGTTCTTCTGCTTCCATCTTCTCGTTCTTCAGCCTCAATTGTTATTGCTTGTGCAGGGCAAATAGCTTCACACAGTTTGCATGCAATGCACCTTTCTTCACCAGATGGATAGCGACGAAGAGCGTGTTCCCCACGAAAACGTGGACTTAGTGGCCCTTTTTCAAATGGATAGTTTATTGTTGCTGGTTCTGAAAACGTTTTGGCCACAATAATACCAAAACCTCTTAGTAACTCTGTAGCAAATAAGGCATTAGCATTTGTATCAACAATATTCCGCAAAGAAGGATTGTCCAATTTTTCATTGACCAGTTTATATGACATCCATGATGTGCAGGTATGAAACTTTCTAGATACTCGCCATGAAGAAAAACAAAGTCTAGCCAACATTTCAGTTGAGAAACAAAGCCCTAGAATCCAGTTCCAAGGTGCCTGTCAAAAACATCTTGGCATGTCAAGATTCAGAAATGTGTGTTGCTACGGATAACAATTTTTATCTGAGTAAGCAGCATGGAGTGAAAGTACTTTGAAAGTACCATGGATCAATTGTTATTAGGAAATAACACCATGAATCAATTGTTATTAACCTATTCTTAGACCAATTTTCAAAACAAACAAAAGCACATAGCACAAGCAAAACAATAATGTTAAATCTACACCAGGGGTCTCCATACTTTTTTGTCCGAGGGCCACATACACCATTACACACTTGTTCGAGGGCCGGACTTCTTACGTCATGTGATTGTTTCTGAAAAGGTTGCATTCCACCAAATCACAAATTTTTAGTTTTTTATCATTGACAAAATGGCTTCGCGGGCCAAATGAAATGGCTTTGCAGGCCGCACTTGGACCGCGGGCCATAGTTTGGAGAACCCTGATCTACACAAATCATGAAGAAGCAACACAATAACCCATGGACCATAATGGAGTACTGCAGTTGCATGTGATGTCCATACAGGCACAAAGCATCCCCAAATGAGGTTGAAGAGGCAACGGTAGAACAGGTAATGATTTACTTTTTCATATGACTTAGCCAACAAGCAGAAGCACTACAAAAAGCCATCACACAATAAGCAAACCAACCATCAGTGAACATTAGAGCAAATGCTTGAATCATCACAAAAAGATAAAAGCAGAGCCCAATCGGCTGATTCCTCTATAGCCCATAGAAAACCTTCTAGAGCTTTTAAACATGCAAAAGCAAATGAAAATACAATGGCATAATAGCTGATCAGTGTAAACAAAGAGGGGTTTTCTGTCATATAGGACTGGTGAAGGGCCGTGGTGGTCATCTAGTCAAGCAACCCTGATTATCACCAGTGCCAGAAAAAAATGCAAATTTAACTTTGATTTCCTGCGAGCTGTTGTGGAGTTTTCTTAGCTTATTTTCCATTATTGTAAAGTTTTGCATGAGCTGAAACTTCAAAGTTGCTGTTTTTCTAATATAGAATTGCTGTTTTTCTAAAAAAGAATTATTCACATTTGAGACTTGATACATCAGCTGCATATAGCTCCTACCCACCTCTCTCATTTTGCATTTCAATGCCGACATCTGAAACACCCCATCATTAATTGCGGTTAAATGCAGACAAAGTGCAAGGAGTGATCAAGATCAACCAACTCCCCTGACACACAGAACACAATAGTCGGCAACAGAAATTGAATGAAATAAAGTACATGTCATGGTAGCATTAACAAGACATGTCACTCAATAATGCGTTTATGAACTATAATGCCACAATCTTCTCAATTAAAGAGCTGGTTTATGGGCTGAAAGTTACTTTACCGAATGTTACTTTGGTGTTAAAGCACTAACATCACATTTTGAAGGACAACAAACATATAGGTCAACTAGTTTCGCATTCACAAGCAGTCGCTTATCACTGCATTACTATACACTGAGCTTACATCCTATCTGCATAAAGTCAACTTTACGCTAGTGGCATGACAGGTTGCTCATGAATGCATAAAACATTGTTCTGGAACATTCAGTCCAGAGGCGGCTCCAGGTTACATGCGTCACTCAGGCCCATCATGCCATTTATACGAAGACCAGTGACAGATTGCAACCATTCAAGGCTTGCATCAATGAAATTTCCATTTGCTTTTATTCTGGCTAGCACTATTGTTGCAATATATGTGATGTTAGTTAACAATAAATATTTTTGTTCGTTTGAAATTGTTGTCTAATGGGAACTTGTCTCTGCAATGCAAATCCATTGCTTTAAAAAAACATTCAATCTGATGTGAATTACATTTAAAAAATGCTTATTTGTAGAGGGTGGCTCGGGTTCTAGTGGATGAGCCCAAGTAAACATCTGCATACTTGGCTCATTCATATTCCCAAATTACTGGACAGTCATTTGTTTGAAATTATTTTTGAATGCGAACTGTTCATTAGACTACAATTTGTAATCAATGCTCTATGCCAGCAGTTTTCAATCTAAGGGTAGCGACTCCCAGAGGCAGTGTTTCCTCTAAGGCAGCGTTTCTTAACCTTTTTCTACCTCAGCAACCCTCTTGTTCACGCCTAAGCAGTCCAGCACCCCCTACCATTGGCTAACACCTGGTTACTACAAGGATAAAGTAAAGACAAACGTATTCCTTTTACTTCCACATATGTGACCTTTCCCAGCACCCGCTGAAATTGATACAGCATCCCAGGTTAAGAAACCCTGCTCCAAGGTGTGCAAATGCGCAATGGCAACACACCAACCACCTATGCAGTTATATCTCATTCTTGCACACTAGCAACAGCACAGATTTAATATCGTATATATATATCGCACAGCCTTTGTAAGGTTGCACAACTGTATGTGCACTAAAGCAAACATTTGCTTAGTGTTTTATAACTTTTCAGAGGGAACACTGCCCAGAGGGGTCGTGAACCATTTTTGGAGGGGTCATGAGTAGATTTATACTTAGCCATCAAGCTTGCATTCTACAATATTATAATTCGCAATCCAAGACTCTGGCTAAGCCCGCATCACCACTGATTCATTTACTTTGCATGACAACAAAGAACTTTTTGCCAAGTAAAATACCTTGCCAACAGTGCTTGCTGCTATTGTAATTCGTGGAGGGAGTATGCTTTGAATGGAATGCCTCAACCTTTGGTAACCTATTATTGATGGGAGTGCGTTTCGAATCAAATGGCTCGACTTCCAAAAGCCAAGTAATGCGACCTGCTGCCCTGAAACTTGTTTCACGCTAAGCGCACATTTTTTATTAATTCCAAAAAATTTTTAAATATTGATAGTCTTGCTGCGAACAACTTCTTACGAGCATTTTAGATTTCCCAGGAATAACATTCCCAAATTCCCCACGTTTTCCTGGCCTGGTTTATCAGTTTTTTAAAGTGTTGAAAAACAATAGTTGGAGATCAAACAAGCTCAGTTTGGAAAACAAACACATACAGAACATGATGAAGAAAATGTACAGATGAAAGCGCATGCCTATGTACACAGATGAAAGGATCGAATTTAGTGTGGTTAAGAATATGTTCATATAAATAAATTACGAAAATAAAAAAGGCAAAAAAGGTAACAAAAACGAATTGATGAGGTACAAAAGAAAAACAAAGCAAAACAGAAAAAAATGGAGTGCACTTTTATGCTGAAAAGAATGGGATGTGCACAGTAAAGAAAACAGATAAAAAAGTAAATATTCATAAAATACAACGAGAATTACTAAACACCAGAATTCACATAATTTGTTCTGGATAAGTGAAATGTTTCTGAAGTTTATGATTGTGTATCTTTTTCATGCAGATGTTTTTAACACTAGGTTTACCAACATTTTTCTACCCCACTTTACCAACTGGCAACTGCAGAACTCTTCCCCAACGAGACACAGAAACAGCAAAAAATGACAAAAGCGCGTTTGGGTCTGATGCTTTAGATTAGTGGTTTTTAGTTTATGCAACCACACGAAGCCTTATTTCTTAGCTTGATGGTCATTAATTGCTCAGGCAAAAGGTCCTTTTCAAGATTCAAGAGAATTAAAAATGAATTTAAGGGTCGCAATATTCTAGGAGAGGTTTTTCACACTAAGCATTCGGTACATTAAAAGTGACAAACTTAAGCAAACAAATTGTGATGAACTATTAGATAATTTTGTTATGAAGAAGGCAGGACAAAACCTTTTTAACTGTTCATTGTGTTATGTTCAGCCTTACTTCATTTGATGATTGTAGCTTTATTTCTTTATACGTATTTCAATAATGACAGCATAAGCGAAATTTAAATCAGTCCAGTCGCCACAGTGGGCATTGGTGAGCTCAGCCCTTCCAAATTTAAATATGAAACACTACAAATCAGTTAAGATTTTATCAAACTTTCAGAATCAGAATGTCAAATCCCCTTGCGAAAATTTAAGTCCCCTATTCAAGACTTTCTGCGACGGTTCTGATTTTTAACTTCATATCTTTTCACGTGACAGTTTAGTTGCATTCGATTCTTACCAGTCTGAAAAAGTAAGAAACACGCGAATAGTGAACAAGTAAAAGCTCTAGAAGGTTTTCTATATAGGCCTTAGAGGAATCAGCCGATTGGGCTCTGCTTTCTTCTTTTTGCAATGTTTCAAATTTGCGCATATCGGCATTCAAGTAACTTCACTCCACAGGGGTAATAAGCAAAGAATCAATCACAGATATTTACCCCTTGCTATTTCACCTGGGGAGTGAAGTTACGCGAATCGTGAACCTAACAGTCACAACCATTTGGGTGCGTTTTACGTGAGGTGTTTTGCTCGTGTGTGTCAGATATTTACAGCCGTGGTAAGAGAGTTGCAACGTGGTCCTCACGTTGTGCTTTAAAGTCTTTATGCCGCCATGCATACTACATAGGTGCAGTGTGTTCGTTTTTTATTTTTTTTTGACACAGATAAGAAAACACAGATGCGATTCTTATAAAAAGCGTAGACCATGTGTTGTGTCCAATATTTCAAATGTGGCCATTTCGGTTGGTTTGCCTGTGGCAGTTAATAATCCTGTTCCCGCCAGCCAAGTGGGATTCCAACAATTCCGTGCAATTTAACGCTTTTGCGTCAAAGGCAGCAACAAGCGCAGTGATCATGGGCAGTTCAGTAATGATTGAGAACTTCTTAATGACCGTACTTTCAGAGCGTAATTTTCCGATTTTCACAAATTGATTGACGCTTTCCATGTTTTTCCTCGCAGCAATGGGTGAAGGGTCCTCACAAGTGGATTAGCCTAGGGCTTTGCATCAGTTAAATCCGGTCCTGTGTGTAGTACTAATTTGTATGACATCAATCGCAAACCTTTCACAAGAGCCCCCTTTAAAACAACCTAGGGCCCTGCAAACGATGTAAAGTATTTGTATCAGGTTTGCTATTTTAGGGTATATAGATTGCAAATACAGTATCAGCAAGTAGGCTATAGTATGAGGTGTCAAATTTAGACAACTCAAGTCGCATTGCCTAAACCACTTTCGGAGATAGTGCAAGTTGCCGCAAGTAGCCTATAGCCTGACGCTTTTTGGTTGATTTTGAGATGGTGGTTTTCAGAAGGTACTGTACGTTTTTTGTATTTTTAAAATGCACGATACAGGGTGGGCCAAAAGTAGACCTGCTCTTGATTGCTTATTTACATTTATGGCTGAAATTTTGGGAGGGTATTGACAAATACTGGATCGTTACGGTAAGAAAATTATTCTACTTTCATCACTGGTTAAATGTGTGATTCACCACAAACGGGATGTGCGTGAAGAACAACAATATAGATATGTGGCACGAACAAGCAATAATAGAGTGATCATGGCATGTGAACTCTATTGTTGCTTGTTGCCACAGTGCGAAGCTTTACACATATGCCGCTCAGGCTTACGATCGCAACACTACCAATGACAATCTGTCATAAACAAGAGGTTGCAGCCAAGACACTATGAGATATTCTTGTACATGCATCAATTTCTTCATAACTGTTGTCCTCTGTATCTGAAGTGCTGCTCAGCTGGTATGGTCTGACCAATAGCAGGTGCGACTACAACTTCAGCTGATTCATGTTTCTGTTCCTGATCATATGATATTTCATAATCCGTCATATGATATGTCATAATCCGTACACCAGTCAAGGGCCACATCAGCAATATCCTCCCCTGCACTGTTATTTAAATGTGTGACTTGATTGAAAAACAACCAAACAAGTTCAGCAATAAGAAATAACTTCAATAAATGCACTGTGCAAATGACCACTACCTGCATCACTGTACAACAGTATCTCTAATATACGCAGTAAAACCAGACACACAATATTGAAGCCCAAACAAAACAGGGTGTTTGCTACCAGATTCCAAACATTTCAGTCTGCACATGAAACACTCGACTTATTTAGGTGTGAAAAATGCACCTTGAGAAACACGCACATAATTAGTTTTGGCTATGTCCAAGCATTGGTTGTCGAAAATGACACCTTGGCAAACAACGGGGTGCAAAAATTTAAGTGATTAAACAACTGTCAAAAAAATGAAACAGAATCATGCCAACCATATTTTCGAGAAGTACAGTAGGACCTGACTAATTCATCATCATTTAATTCGTCAATTTGCTAATTGGTTACTTTTTTGTCGGTCCCAGCAGAATTCCTATCTTTTGTGTACATTTCTGTTCACCTCATTCAGGGGTGGCCAACCTTTTCATTCCATGCGCCAATCTTTTCCACACTTAATTCAGATGAGCCACACAAACATTCACTTCCTTTCAGTCCTTTAAAACGTGTGGCCATATGGACTTATTTTGAAGTTATAATAACGTACTTTTATTTGATAAAATTATACTTTATTTTATACAACAAACATATGAACAAGCAAGCATTACCAAAATTATCTAATAATCATGATGACATAATTAGCAGTTGTAGAGGAAAAGATCTCACACAACACTTTTTTATTTTAATTGATCGTTTTACTTCAGAAAGTACTAATAGTAATTTATGAACACGATTAACAATTTAAATAAAAATAATTTTTTACACAGGCAAAATAAACATAAATGGTTTTGAAGTGACTTTTGACTCTGCTTTCACCAAACCAGTAATATTAGGAATTAAATTCATAACTGAAAGCAACAAGCACTTCTTCAAGCTGGAATCGGATAGTCGCGACCTCAGTTTGTTTTTGATTATTTTTATGGAAGAAAATGACTTCTCGCATTTGTATGTAGTTCCGAAGAGACAGGCATAACTCTGGGCATATTTTCTCATTTTTGGAAAATGTTCACATGATAATGATCGTCATAAACCAATCATTCCCGACACACTTGGTAATGAGGAAAGTTAATCAAATTTCATTTTCAATACTGAATTTGTTATTAGTTCAAATAAGTTTCAATTGCATATTACTAAGCATCTTGGAATGTTGTGTTAAGTAAAACTGGGTTTATAAATGCAAGCATGCGTATTCAGAAAAATCACTAAAACGGCTATCAAAGATATCTTGTGGTAATTTGATTTTTTTCAGTGTATTTCGCAAAGTTGGCAACATTTTAAACACATTCACCTTGTTCTTTTAAATTTCTTTTTTTAACTGAGAGATATACAGTTTCAATTTCATCTTGAATGCATTAATGTCCTGATATCATTTACTTAGCTAGGAAACAGTATTTCTTTGCCCTGCAGTGTCAAATTGAGGAAATTGACATGGCTGGTAACATCAACCAAAAATGCTAAATCTAACAACCAGTTCTCATTACACAAACGGGCCCTTTTCTTGGTCAGCTTATCTTTCTAAGATAGAAAACCATGCGCAATGTGTTTCAGTTTCCAAAATTGTTTTAGAACTTGTCCGCTAGAAAGCACACACCTCACATGAAGGATAAGATCGCCATATTCCTCATCTAGCAGTTCACAACATTCTCTGAATTGTTTTTTGTTTAATCCTTTTGCTATAATTTTGTTCACACTTTACAACTGGTACCATAACATGCTGCAAACTCAAACCTTTTCCACACAGAGAATATTGGTGAATAATGCAATGATATTTTAGAAGAGGACGCCCAAAAAAACTTTTGAGCATGGCTACAGCTCTAGCAGCTTTACCAATCATTGACGGTGCTCCATCAGTGCATACACTCAAACGTTTACTTAAATCTAACTGTTGATTTCCAAGACATGACTTTACTTTCTCCAATGTGTATGATGCTTTTTTTTCTATGGAGCGACTCAAAGCCAGGCCTGCACAACTCAGAAAGCTCAAAGAGCCAAATTATCAACATAAATTTGCTGCGGGCCACAAAAGTCTATTTTACTGTAATGTAAAGATTTTGTTGCAGTATGGAAGAAGTTCTGGAACGACAATTACTTATTCGAGGTCACTCCTTAGTAACATTTTCAACAATTGAAAAAAACTCTCATGGGCCGCAAGAGAAGCTTTCAGGGGCCGTATGTTGTGCAGGCCGGCTCAAAGCCAGTAATTTCTTCAAAGGCGTTAAAATCATCACGTTACGTCGGGATTGTTAATACGTTACAACGCTAGTTACTAGACTACATTCCCACAGCGAGGAAAACCATACTTATATTTTAATTACTGTGAAGCCAGATTGATCTAAAAGAAGCATAGCATTGCTAGAAATGGCGTCCAAGAAAAATAAAATCACTAAAATTAATGAGTAGAAGTGGCTTACTTTCTTGTTATCAAAAGGATGCAATGTGCCGCTTCTAAGCATCCAATGCGCCACAGGTTGGCCATCCTTGACCTAATTCATCAATTTGCTCAATTCGTCACCTCTTTTGATCTCTTAGAAATGTTTAGTTCAGCTAATACGTCAATGCAGTTTCGCTTTTGATGTCTAAGCAGCTAGTACATGTGGGAATTCAAACAAATTAAGGATCTTTATCTGAGAATTGTTGCACCTCGCAATTTGTTTATCGAATTTATACATGAGGTGCGAAGCATGACCCGACTCCCCACTGAGAGAACACGGGAAGTATTTGCAGATTGTTAAAGATTTAAAAGGTGTTAGATTATATGTAGGAGTCCAGATAGAGTAGAGGAATTAATTGTTGTATTCAACCATAATGTCATAAACTTGTATTTTACTGCAAATAAGAGCACAATGTATACGAGTTATTATTATGAAGTGTATGAGCTTCTGTGACAGAGTTTTCACCTGTTTGCATAATTCGTCACTTTGCCGAAAACATCACTTTTTTTCTAGTCCCCTTGAGGTGACGAATTAGGCAAATTCTACTGTAGTAGGTTTTTTAGGAAAAGTCAATAAATCTCAAACTCGCAGGATGTGTAAATTTTGCAAAACTTGAATTAAAATATCACCAGGTGTCATTTGATGTCAACAACAACCCCTTGGTAAATCTAGTCAAGTTTCTATTTAAAGGTAAAAGTGGTTGAAGACTTAATATCGTCTGGTGTTGAAGACCACGGGCCAACAAATGTAAGGGAACACTTTCCTGAGAAAGAGTTAACTCCAGGTAAAAACAGGCTGTTATTTTTGTGCAGTAAGAATTATTCAGCTGATTGGAATAAAGTAGTCATCAAAATGCTTTGGAAGCAGTTTGTTGTAATAAGAGTGCAACCATTCAGCCTCTCAAATTTGCCTACTGGTAAAGTATAAAGCTTGGGAAGGCATTAAGATGTATAAGTACTGGAAAGGTTCTTCCATAGATTCCATGTTAGTTGGTCTTACTACTTTTTAAAACCTTATTTTAGAGCTTAATGAGAGGCTGAATGGTTGCACTTGAAGCACGTCCCCAATTGAGGATTAAGTAATTAAGGTAGCAGTGAATTAATAAATTATAGACAACTTTCAATACAGATTGTGTTGTATAATGTTTTAAGATTAGATAGAACTCCACAAGCTCTTGATAGTTGAGTTTTCACCTTTTGTGCATGAGGTTTCCAGCTAACTTATTATCAAGAAGGGCACCTAGGTAACAATAAAAAACAATCCAAGAAGTGTTGGGTGCATGAAAACCAAAATCAGCTCATTTGATGAGTGAAGTATATAGTTCTAGAAAGGTGGTCCCTGCTGCTCTGAGTGTTTTCCACAGATGTTCATATTTACTAAAGCAAGAGAAAGCTTGAAAAATAACTACAAGGCAAACAAGAAAGAACTCTGGAACTGTGCCACAGACAAACTAAGCTGTGATTGTCAAAACAATGGAAAAACAGAATACAATATTCGTTGTACACCCCCAATCTGACTGTTGGGCTTTATAGAAATGTTTCATCCAGGGTTGCAGAGCCGTCACAAAAATGACACTGCTCCAGCTTCAGCTCTGAAGCTCTTGGTTTTCATGAGTATGGCTTTGGCTCTGGAGCTCTTTTTTTTCATATCATGGTTTCGGCTCCAGCTGTGGTTTCTGTTCGTTTTTATGCCTTAATATTTTTAACTGATTTAGTTTGCCTCAAGTTGAATGGAAAATACAAAAGTAAATGATGTATCAAACTTATTTGAGTGAGTTAATCTGGCAGTTTTTTACAATCAGCACTCTTACCATGAGAAAATCAGTGAAAAAACAACACCCACCTGTTTAAATGATGCAGAGAACAATTATTAGCAAAGACGTAGCTCATGGTAACGGTATATAATATTATAAACCAGGGCTTCTCAAACTATGGGTGGCGGAACCTTTTTCAACATGGGGGGGTACAAGTGCATGTCAAAAAACTATAAAAAATTTTGTGATTTGAATTGACAACTGTGACATCACAAGCATTGAAATATGATGTCATTTTCTATCCAACATATAAATTACCCTATTTTAGACAAAATTACACCACCATGAAAATGAAATTAAAATAGGCTGTTACAGGGGTGACCCAGGTCAACAGTGTCACTCAGGCTCACCATATGATTTATTTGGACTGAGTAAAGTCATTCAATGCTTGCGTCACTGAAATTTCAATTTGCTTTCATTCTGGTTGGCAATATATGTTTGCTCTGTAATGTTAACTAGTTACCTAACAATAAATGAGAAATTCTCATGCAGTGCTCTCACTTTTGGGGATTTTGTTCCTAGATTAGAACTTTTGACCTTTTTTAGGGATTTAGTGTTTTTTGGATAAGTATGAAAATGTATGAAATGAACTATTTCAGTTTATTTTGCAAATCATACTTGGTTGTATTTTTAATATTTATCAGTGGCACTATGATTTTATGCTGGACCACCACACACTTAAGAATTTTTTTGTACTGTTCTAAGTATTTTTGGAGTTGCATTTGTGAGAGCCTTGTTCTCATGATAACTTTTCCATTGTTGAATAACATACATCACAGAGCAATAATTACGCCCATAATTCCTCTCTGCTTGGTTATTAGGCTCATTCACATTATTAACATGAGTTGCTGGACAATTTGTCGTTCGTTTAAAATTATTCTCGAAATGGGAACTGTCCATTGGATTGGACTTCAAATTCAATGCTCTATACCAGGGGTCACTAACGTGGTGCCCGTGGGTACCAAGTCACCCGCAAGGACCATGTAAATCGCCCGCAGACCTGTTCTAAACATAACATTAGCATGATCAATGTCTTCACATTAACGAATATCAATACTACAATAACTGAAGGTAAATTCAGCAAACTGTTTATTTTATTTGTTTGTGTCAAACTAGTAGCCCTTCGCATTAATTGGTACACAAGAAGTGGCTCGCAGTTTCAAAAAGGTTGGTGACCCCTGCTCTATACAAATCTATCGCTTCAAAAACATTCAGTCCAATCCAAACAAAAACTGTCCCACCACCAAACAAAAAACTATCCCACAAACTGTGGGACATGGTAATCAACAACTTACTTGTATCTAAAAGCAGTAGGCAAAATGATATTCCAACTCACATTCTTAAACTGTGTTGTGTAAGAATTCCTCATCCCCTTTCTTGGTGCAGATATTTAATCTTTGCATAAGGGAAGGAACTTATCCCCAAAGCTTAAAATGCGCTCAAGTGGTACCCATTTATAAAGGGGGTCCAAAGGATTTATGCACCAATTATAAAACCATCTCCCTCCTCTCACCCATAAATAAAATTTTTGAAACACTTCTCTACAACTGCTTGTACACCTATCTTGAGCAGAATTGTATGCTATATAGCCATCAATATGGTTTTAGAATGGGTCTTATCCACAACATTAGCAATATATGATATGCAGGAGAATATCCTGGAGAATCTAGAAAAGGATTTCATTACTTGTACTATCTTTTGTGACCTGTCTAAAGCATTTGACACTACAGATCATGATGTGCTACTGTGGAAATCGAATAATTTTTTTGGAATAAGAGGTTTACCTCTCAAATTGCTGGCTAGCTACTTGCAAGGACGACAGCAGTACACTGTCATTGATGGCTGTACATCAGCTACTCTAAATATAACCCAAGAGGTCCCTCAGGGCTCATCGCTTGGCCCCTTGTTATTTGCACTTCATATAAATGATTTACCATCAACAACAAAATTGACTCCTACACTTTCTGCAGATGCCACTATATTATCCATCTCTGGAATCAATAGCACAGAACTGCAGAACATAGTTAATACAGAGCTAGGTAAAGTTAATGAATGGCTGGACTTTAACCAGTTATCCTTGAACTATTCGAAGACCTCACACACGATTGTAAGTCATAAAAATAACCAACATATTGATTTTAATTCAACCCCATTTGGGGTGCTATTTTACTGGTGTTTTTCTTGCTTGATATTTTTGTGTATATTTTTTTACCAATTCACAATTTATGATTTGGTTTTCTTGTTTTGTTGTTTGTTTGTGTATTTTTGTGATTTGGTTTTCCCGTTGCTGCTGGTGTTCTTTTGTTTTGTAGTAACAGCACGTCTTTCCCAGTATTCCCACATATCACTTCTGGTGAACAAAGAAATTTGAAGGCTACATCTCTGCAGATTGGATTCCAAGAGTAGCAAACCAACCATCATCCAAATGCAAAAAAACACTGCAAAAAATTGTTGAGTTTGCTAGATGCGAAAGGGTAATGATAACTCGGGCAGTTTTATTTTAGCTGGGTTTATACTTTCTCTGCCATGCCCAGATCCTTGCGGATCTGAGCAACTCATCCACCGAGACCGGTTGCGACCCAGCACTCCCTGTGTAACTCATTAACTGTGTTGATCATCTAGCAGCTTCTTCCCACATATATACAAAACACTACCAATAAATTATTTTGTATTATGAAAAGGCAGATGTTGTTTTCCAGACATGCTCTGGCAATGCATGACATGCTACATTTAATAATTAAATAACATTATCTAGCTTGTATGTCCTTGTTGAAATGCACTATTAAGTCTATAATTGCTTCCCTCTTTTTTTTTTCTTTTTGTTCCTGTTACTTATCAGGGCATCTGACTAGAAAACCGTATGGTTGTTTCAGATGTCCTGGAAACAAAATAAACGCTGTTCTAATGTGGTTTGTTTTTTGTGGCATGATTTGTATGTTCCCAAATAAACTGATACTGATACAACACCACGAGTTGAAACTGGACAGGAACAAAGCTAATTTAACTGTTGAGGAGCATCGACTCGATAACCTTCTGGTTCCTTCAATGCCCTGGCGTCCTTGCATTAATTTGTGTTTTTTCTTGCTGAATATATTAATTATTGCCAAATAAAATCAACTCAAAAAAATCTGACTTATGTTTTAAAAAATGCTTAATTGCATAGGGCAGCTCAGGCTCTAATGGATGAGCTCAAGTCAGGCGTGAACGAAGTTGAGAGAATGCCTATTTGGAATGAAATTGTTTTCTTCAGGTCAACTCGCGGACAGATATACAGGGGGGCGATTGGAGCAATCAACCCCCTAAATCCTACGAAAGTAACTTTTTTCACCATGTCTTTGCTTAATTCAGAAAAGTGCATTCACGATATAAGGTCATTTTGCTGTCCATTGTTTTGTCTCATCAGTGTTGTGAGGTATACTTCGTCTCTCTTACAGTAATGAACCCATAATGAGATTTGGTGCGAAATACTAATACTATATCATTTGAATAGCCTCCTCTAAGCTTACTGGCTGGATCCGCCCCTGGGTCACCTGCAACATGAATGCGAAAGGCCAGATATGGAAGGAAAATATATCATCAGCAACAAGGCCCAAAGAAAAGAATCCAAGTTTACAACTTCAGTGAAGTGGAACCATGGGTGGTGGCACAAATATACAAAGCAAGCAAACTCTCATTCTCCGATATAAATAGTGTTGCAACTAGCTTTTCTGCAAAAATCCTTAGATTCAAGAAAAAATTTCACTAGATTGGAAAAAAATCTTTAGGTTTAACATTTTTACATTGAATTTACAGCTTTGCTTGAAATGATTTAGTTATTTACTTGATTGCCCAAAAACCTTCACATCATTTGCAAGTTTGTTAAAATATATCATGCTGAAGCAAGGACATACGGAAAGGGATGGGTTAACCCCAACCCCTTGAGCTTGATATTTCACAAAAAATGTATTACTTGTGCAAAGGCGATTAATTGTTTTTGCATACTTTTTGCTGGTTAATTTGTCTACTTAATGCAAGTATAATACCATGGAATGAATTTGCATGCAAATTTCCAGGAACATTGTAAATGAAAATGGGTCAAAAAGTAATACTTAGATTTCGGTGGTATTCTGCATTATTGTTTGTCTGCATCCAGAAACCACTTCATCACTTTTTGCAGACCTTTCATCCCCTACGCATGTTTAAGATTGTGCTTTGTGGTAGTTCACTTTATCTGAAACATTTGCATTTATTGTCTGCTAAGACTGATCAGCACAAGCGCTGAGCCCATTGGCTACCATACCAATTTCTGCAGCATAATAGAACTGCTGAGGCCTAAGCCTAGTGTGAGATGCAACAGTTGTGGACACTTTTGATCAGGGCCACAATTAAGACTCTTGCCAGACAGGCTGGTTTTGCAACCACAAAAGCTGAGGCTGCAAAATGCCGAAAATATCAAGACCTCCAAAGCAATTACCACTTTCAACTAGTGGCAATTATGAGACCACTGGTGTGTATGGCAAGTCCACTGCCCCTGTTTTTTGAGTGGTATTGCAAAGAAACTTGTTGATGCATCTGGCGACCCCAGGGAGTGCCAGTGGCTCCACCAGCGTCTGTCCCTGGCTGTGGCCAGGGGAAACGCTGCCAGCACATTGGCCTGTGTGCAAGTTTGGTCTAATTTTACCTGTTCTTTTTCTAGTTGCTTTTAACGTACTGACCACCATCACTGCCTACCACTTGCCCCTGTATAAATGTGTAGCTATTCCTTTTCGAATCCTCGTTCTCTCTGTAAGATTCATTGTTCCCTCAGTTGTGCAGTGTTATCTTGTGCATTGGTTAAATATCTTGTCAATCGCATAGCCTATGATGAGAGTACAGCGTGGTGTCATGTTCCACATTGCTTGAGACCTCTGATGCTAGGCTATTAAAAGATCTGTTGCACGAGCTCAAAAACAGAAGTTGTGTTAACATGGAAGCATTCAGGGTTGCCTGCAAAAGACGGAGCTCCGTCGGGACGGATCTTGTTAGCGGATCTTTGATGACGTAAACGGAGTGAAAAAAAATTAGTTGCAAAGGAAAAAAAGGAACAAATGCAAAGGAAAAATGTTTTCTCATTGCAGCTTAATATGCGCTTCACGAAAACATGTAATGTATGGAAGTTTTCGATGTTTAAAAAATGTATACTTTCACAACTGTTAAAACCTATTTTTTTGTCCCCGAACAGTTGTGAAACTCAGATAAGGAAAAAGTATTAAACTTCAGAATAGACTTCTTTTACCGTAGTGTAATATCAGCTTTTGCAATAAATTTATTTTTATTACCGTTTAGTTATCATTGCTGTGACGTGACTAGCACAGCGGATGCTCCGAAATTGTGTTCTTGCTTCTTAATTTTGCTATCCTCTCTATCTTTATTTTGTACTCACCGAGTGTTATTTGTATTACAGTATATAAGAATGGTAATAGTAATGGTTTATTGTTTCATATGACTCAGCCAATAAGCAGAAGCACCATAAAAGCCATCGCATGCAGTAAACCAACCATTAGCGAACATTAGAGCAAATGAGAATACAATGGCACAATAGCTGATCAGTGTAAACAAAGAGGGGCGCTGTGTCACATAGGATTGGCGAAAGACCGTGGCGG
>Ga0210059_1007224_pt1 | contig 17697 bp, 7 predicted proteins | sample Ectturendosymbi2_FD_188042 | JGI IMG/M metagenome (GOLD analysis project Ga0210059, IMG submission 188042) | Ecteinascidia turbinata endosymbiont from Florida, USA - Sample 2 (SPAdes) (version 2) | ecosystem: Host-associated > Tunicates > Ascidians > Unclassified | place: Key West, Florida... | reverse complement strand
TTCTACTGATTGCAGTAGCTTGTACAGGTCCGATAATTGCAGAGCGTCGTTTCCCTCGGGCGCCTGGCCAGCCTTGTGCTTTCTTAGAGTAATTGCACTGTTCTTTTCCATACTTGTTGTACTTTTATTCTATTTGAATCACAGACAGTTAATATTCGTATGCATAAGACTCAAAATACAACTCCGTGAGTATCAGAGGCATCCAACAAAATTTAACAAAACCTCAAAGATACCGTTTCCCAAGTTCCTGAACAGCAGCTGTCTAAAAACACGTCCGTGCAGCTCGACGGTCAGTGACCGAACCAGGGCCGGCCCTAGCAGATGCGGGGCCCAATGCAAGAACTAGCCTCGGGGCCCCTCTAATCAGTGATCTATCCATAAAACGTGGGACATGGTGGAACGCAGATATAACGTCCTAGCATTAGCATTGAGCACGTTTGACAACATTCGATGATTAGAGGGAATTCATCATCGTTCAAACGAGATAATTGTTTACTAACAATGATATTCATAAGCCGTTTCTACAATTCTTGAGTGCAAGCAGTATCTGGCAAAAATGAACAACCTGCCCAAACAGCATGGCGCGAGGCCCCCATAGGCGCGGGGCCCAACGCAGCTGCATCGGTTTCATCGGCGTAAGGCCGGCCCTGGCTATAACAATTACGTATAGCTGGCGTAATGTTCATCCGACCGCAACAATCAACAGTATGAACGACGTACGATCATTGGAATCAGGTTAAAAAGTTCCTCAACCCAATGAAAGCAACCATAGAAACATTAGCTCATGAAACTAATGTGTTTATTCAACAGAATGGTCACAGAGGAAATTATATTATAAAAACCTTACCGGCACAATGAAATGCAGATTCAAAAATTTCTAGAAGTAAAAAGAAGGCCGAATTAAAAACAGGCTTTCACCATTATAAAGTTGTTTTTTCAGATATGCATCAGTGCTGCGTAAAAATCTCTTATGTTCGAACAATAAGAACCTCACAAATCCTGCAATATTCACAACTAACTTCTACGACCAATTTTAGAGGACAGTTTTCTTCAAGTGCTGGTTAAGTTGTGAAATAACCAGCACAGCACACTTCAAAAACATGAAACGATTTCAATAAATCTGGATTCCATTCAATGCAGGTTCTACTTAGGCAATTTGCAAATTCTAATGTATGCCCCGATACAGAAATCCTACTTCCGCTTTATATATTCAAAACAAATGTACTGTTTTTGATTGTTCAATAAATATTTATTTAAAGGACCAAAACGCTATATATTGATAGACTATCTCAGCCATAACTCGCCAGGGGTGGAGCTAGAAAGGTGTTCTAAACATCTACGGATTCGGCAGGTCTAGTTTCGACTGAAAAACAATTTTCAGTTTTGGGTTAGGGGTTCTCTGAGGGTGACGTCCCAAATGGGGTGGTTTTGCGTTTTTTTGGCTGACTTTACCTAGCCCTGGCCACCAACCCAAAGAGCCATTTTAACACGAGCCAATTTTTTGGGGAATCTATACTACCATCCGAAACTTTAGAGCCCTGATTGACTTTCTAGCATATCTGGAGCAAAAATTATGGCCCCAAGCCCAAAAATTTGGTAGAAAATTCCACCCCCATAAACGGTGACTCTGGGTACATTGTATCCATGGCCATAAATGGCCATGACTCGCCAGCAGATTGAGCCAAAGAGCTGTTCAAACTCTCAAGACTTGTGAAGTCTTGTAGTTTTCAATACAACAAATTATTCTAGATTTTGATGTCGGGTTTTCTGTTGATGTTTACATAATAAGAAGATATTTATGCATATTTTGTTTACATTTGAATGACGTCATCATCACCTGAGTGCCGACCAAACGAGCGATTTCGTGACTGAAAGTTTTTGTCGAGTCTAGGCTGTAATACGAGTCTTTAGAGGGTTTGATTTACTTTCTAACATTTTTGGTTCCAAAGTTATGGCCAAAAGCTCCTTTTTGGGTTGGCGCCCAGGGCCAGGTATAGTTGACCAAAAGTTCACAACTCCAAAATACAAAGCTGCGCGAATGTCTTGTCGAATAGCTGTCGATCAGAAGGTATGCGTCGGGGATGGCGAACACCAGGGTCGGATTTAAGAAAAGTGAGGCTCCGGGCTAGTTTAACCATCGGGGGACCTATGACGTCATCATGTTCAGTCAATCGTGGCACGCACTTATTTTGAAAAACTCTCTAGCATTTATGATAGTCAACTCCCCCGTATATAAGGATCTGAATCGATTTTCATATATCTATACAGAACTGTCAGCTCTCGCCCTACGAAGTTTTTGGTTAAATTCAAGTCTTGGAATGTAAGTATACTTACATGTCGTGTATAAACTTGGAAGCTTTTAGGGCTTTTACACAGCGAAAACTCGCCTGACAGTGTCTTAAGCTGATCACATGAAAAAACGGACAAGACGGTTATTAAGTACAATATAATCAGCATCACGTCACTGAATCTAGCAATCTAGCTTGATTATTACGTGGCATTTTACTGCTTGAAAATTGACAAAATGTTTAATCTTAACATTTTCTGAAAATATTTTTAAATCATAGCTTACAGATCATTGAACAACAAACTCATTGTTTATGCAAAGCAGTAAGCTTATCAAATTTTCATGCTTTCAGTTTAACCTCCTAAGGCTTTTTATATAGTTATGGTGAGCGAGTATGTAGTTGCGGTAGGAGGGCAATTTATTGTCAAAACATCTTCCTTCAAGCCTTCCTGGCTGCGAATTCGTCAATGGTGTCATCAAAATCAATAAGCCGCAGGTGATCATTCTCTACGCAAAGAATTCTCAGGTTAGACAGTCGCTCTTGTGACAATGTTGAGCGAAGCACACTTTTGATTCCTTTCAACTTTGAAAATGATCTCTCACCAGAAGCGTTTGTCCCCATCAACATAAGAACAATCTTAAAACTGTTTCCATGTCCGGAAAAACAGCCTGGATTTTTATATGCTTGATTATTTGGTACAATTGTTGGTGGTTGAAACTTTCTTTTTCCGCATAAGACTGTTTGACGTACAAGTCAAAAGTCATACGTTCATCAACAAGACGTCGATCAACATCCTCTGGATATTCATTTTCTAGTCTCTTGGCACCATGGAGAACGTATTCCCTACTTGCTTCCAGATCAATTAAAAACGAAAGATGCTCGGCAACAGGTTTGTACACAGTGGCTCTTCTCTCCAAATTTGAGTGAAGAGCATCAAATACAGGAATAAATGAATGCATTCTAAACATATCTCCTGGAGGAATGTCGTCCAAGGCATCATTGGCCCTGCCATCATTCTGCTTCCGCGTTCGCCGAACACCCACGGTTGACAGTTTAAAACGTGTGAACTACAGGAAAATTGAGAATTCGCATAAAGTACACAAAAAGGTTTTCGTTTTCTCTGTGTGGCTGTAACAGGCACGCAGCTAGGAGTAGGGGAATTTGGGGCATTTTCCCCTCCGACAATTGTAAAACATTGCATTGCAAGTTTGACATTTGCAGAAACTTTAAAAGAATAAAGATTAAATTTTGTATTCTAATCATTTTTAAGAAAAGTCTTATTTGAATTTTTTGTTCTTCTGGTTAATTATCTCCTTACAATATTTATCTTGAGACAGGCCATCTGATCGAAAATTTCGTAAATGGTTGGTATTTAACCACAAATCAGGCCCGTATCAAGGAAGGGCGCAGGGGGGCGAAGCTTGTCTTGCAAAGTTTTTGCCCCCCTAAAAGAATGTGTTGGACATAGTTTCAAATTTTTGAGCATAGTTTAAAAAATTTTGGCCACTTTCAGAAACCTCGTCACACCCTGGCGTCCGAAGCTGGTTACGAGCTTGCCACAAATATGCTGGGATTGTCAAAATTTGGGATATAGTTTGAAATGTTCATATTTGTAAAGCATTTTTATCCTTTTGTTCGTGTACCACTCTGAAAATTTTCAGAAATGCAGTGTGTGTGTCTAGCTTTCATTTTATTTCTTGCTTATCTTATGAGGAAGAGAGTTTGCATACACTCTCGAAACCTCAACAATAAATATTGCATTGTTATCACTAGGGTCATTTAAATTCATATTTTTTTGTGCTTCAGGAAGCTATGAAATGAATTTTAAAACACAAATCGCATCCCTACGAAATCGTTAACAAAAGTTGTAAAGTCGTTAAAAAGGGATATTTTCCATGTTAGGTCATAAAGTTATATTTTGCATATTTTCAACCCCTATTGAATTAGGAAGCCATTAAAACAATCTCAAAATATCAGGTGAAACTACTATATCGCTAGGTCTTAGCTGCATCCTGCAAGTTGAACCCACTTGGGTGGGAACCCTGCGAATCTTGGCAAATACGTAGGTGCACCCAGTTATTTGGATAAATGTAATGCACTGCCTAAAGTTTCCCGAAAAAACAAACCAATGTCCATGCAAGGTTTCAATTTGCGTCAACTTTCAAAGCACACTATATATGTTTGTTCATATTTTGAGCTGTTTATATTAGTGGAGCTTCAAAAAACCGTGGGGCTACCATCTTCTATGCTTATTTTCGCTGGGAGTGCTTCTTTAATAGTAGTTGTATATGTTCTAGCTCAATCATTTTTGTTTGGTCATATAAAATATTTTCTGTAAAATACAGTCGTGTAATCATTTTTTTAGATCATAAGAAATGTCCCTAGTTATCACACCAGTGAAGCAAAGTTTGCAGCCAGTAGACTGTACCTGGTGACAGAAACAGCGTACTATGTTCACATTGTGTTACCTTTACGTTTGCCTGGGGTTACTCTAGGCTACTACTGTATTTAACAACTTTTGCATTTTATGTTAAGTGCTTATAATCGTTGCTTGGGTTTCACAGCCAAGATCTAACGTTGCAAGAGAAGTTCAAATTTGACAAGGGCCTCAAAGTTATTAGGGCCGTTTTGGCCCTACGTTTTCGGCTAGAACAGAAGAAACAGGAGATATAGGGGGAAACTGTCAATTCCATCGATTTCTCGCATTCCAGCCGCAAAGCGTGGAGAACCATCAACAACCTCACTGACAAGTCTGGACGCTCCTCTAGACTGTACGCCGCTTCGGCTAACTCCATCGCCTTGCAGTTGGGAAGAACGGGGCACACACGTCAGAGAGCCGGGAGTCTACCAGGCTTATCAACAAGGAGCTGTTCAACACATGGAGGGTCCCAAGACCAGGGGATCATAATCTGTCTGATCCTTTCAGGCGAGACGAGCTTGCTGCCGCACTCAGGCGCCTGCAGTCAGGAAAGTCTCCGAGCCTGGATTCCACCTTCCCTTAGTTTATACTCCACGCCGGGTCGGCTCTCAAATTCTGGTTTTACGAGGTCCTTACTTCCTGCTTGCGCCTCCTCAAAATTCTAAATATCTGGAGAAAAGCACTAATAGTTGCGATTCCCTAAGCCGAAAAAGTTGTGATCCCACCGGGCACCCAAGGAGCAACTGACCTATATCTCTACTGTGTGTCTCCTCTAAAAGCCTAGAGACAGTCATCTACGCTCGTGTCGAACCAATCATCGACCCATTGCCCCAAAGAGGAGCAGGCATGCTTTCGACACGGGAGGTCGACTAGAGACCAGGTCACCTTACTGACACTGGACATAGACATTAGCTTTTCGCCTAAGAAGAAGGCCGGAGCTGTGTTTGTCAAACTCACAGCAGGCTACAACACTGTATGACATCGTGGCTTCACCTGGCTGCTGCCACTGCTACATGATAGAGACATGGTCCGACCTGCCAACCACCATCTCCAGAAAGTATGCATATTCTGGCAATCTGGCAATCATGCATGCTGATGTAAATTTGCAGGCAGAGGCAGGGGTGCTGAACAAGGACACATCGACAACAGGTAAATAGGCCTATTTCCAGACCTGGAAGGTAAAGCTCAGGACTACAAAGACGGTGTGGGCAGCTTTCCAACTTAACAACAAGGAAGCTAAACGTGAGATCAAAGTCAACTACAACATTGAAATCCAGCCCTTCTGCTCCGAGCCCAAATTACCGTTGGACAAGTCGCTCATGTATCACCGACACCTTGAGTCATTGCGCAAGAAGCTGGCATCGCCCGTCGCGCTCGTGAGGTACCTTGTTGGCACTGGCTGGGGTGCTGGAGAAACAACGTTGCAAACAGCTGCCTTACACCTGATGCATTCAACTGCAGATTCCTCCCCTCCTGTCTGGTGTCCCAGACTCACACCCGCGTTACTGACTCCGCCATCAACGACACCTTGGGAATTGCGACTAAATGGCTGCGTTCTACACCAGCGGACAACCTTCCAATCCTCACAGGCATCCAATCTGCAGAGCTTCGTCGCAATAGAGCCACATTATCTCTAGCACGCCGTGCCATGGAGTCTGGACACCTGTTCCACTCAGCGCTCACCCGTCCATCGAGTACAAATGCACGGCGCCTTAAATCAAGACACCCATTTGTACCCGCCGCACAACAACTCATCAGTTTATCTGACAACAACATATGTGTGACACACTGGGCGGATCACCAATGGAATGCGGAATGGGTGGATAACCCTACAAGACTCCGCACTTTCATCCCCGACACCGGCACCCACCACTCGGAATCAGGCCCGTGGCCACGGGGGGGCATTCGGGGGCAGTGCCCCCTCAAATTTTTTTTGTGCCACCCCAAATGATTCAAACTCGAAAAATTAATAAATTTTGCAAATACTTGTTTTCAGTCTGTTTGATCGTTACGCCAACTCGCAACGTCACCACACTTTGCGTTAAAAGGTAACCTCATTGTTACAAAATAAATTGCATGTCAACCCTGGTAACAATTTCCCTTTGTGACGTCACAGTCACTGGAGACAGTCTTTCGAAACCGTTTCTGCAGTCTCTCTGTTAGCGCGAACAACATCATGGCACTAACAAGCTAGCTCTGGCTGAGTTGCCAGAATTCTAAATGAATTACAAATTTCGTGAATTATTAGAATTTAGGATAAGCATACTGCATAAAATCTTATGAAAATACGAACAAAGTAGGGCCTACATATTTATTTCAAATAGCTTCTTGTTTTCTTTCTTTTCCAACTTTTCGGAATGTTGCAAGTGTACGAGAATCTGATTTCACTGCGCAAATGGTTTGGTGGTACTGCTCAGTTGCGCATCTTAGAGGGAACATTGGACTGTTGTTAGGCTTGCTTGTAGTTAAACAGAACTTCTTGTTATAGTCAAACCAAACCCAGTAGGATAATGTATGCGAATTAGAAGTAGTTTAAAAAAGGTTAGGGAATTATGTGTCTGACGTAGAAATGCTTCTGCATGTGTATAGATCACTATAGCACTGACTAGAACAAGTCAGCATAATGTGCAGCTAGCGCGTATTCCGTATACTTAGTGTGTGGTGCAAGCAAGCTAAAGTTATCCCACACTCTCAACAAGCGAAACTACATCCCACCCTGAACAAGCGAAAAAAGTCAGTTTCATCTCGATTCAGAAAGGACGTCATTCATAACAAAACACATCGGAATTCACAATGAAAGTGAGAGTTTGAATTTGAAAGCATCTTACTTTGAAATCATTCATACTATCTATTCAGAGTGAATTCAGCCACCGGTTTTTGGAATTTAATATGTCTCTCGTCAAATATTTGCGTGCTCGTTTACCAGCATCGAATTGCTTTCTCGACAAGGAAGAATTACCTCTTTGTTCTTTAGTCAATTCAACGACCAAAAGTATCAGCGAAGGTCTTCTCGATGCTGAAACTACCATTGTGAAAAGCATTGTCTCATCAAAACTTCCTGATGTGCTTTCCAATGAAAACATCAGCATGAATTTGGACCAGTTTTTGAAATGGTTTTGGAAGTGCAAAGCAGCTTTTCCCACCATATACTTGCTGCTGAGCGTGGGCTTAACTGTAGGAGTTTCGACAGTCACATGCAAAGCAATCTTCTCCAGTGTGGTGAAGATACTCACACCTCATAGCAGGTGCCTGTCACACGAGCGTACAGGGGCGTAACGAGGTTAGACAGCGCCCGGGGCAAGAAGCAAGTTTGGGCCCCATGTTCGAATTGGAGGGCTTTAGGAAGTAAATGTACTGGGTTGAAGAAAATACTTGTGACATTGTTCGGATTTTTGGCGACCCGGAGTGATTCGGGGCCCCATAGTGATTCGGCGCCCGGGGAACTGCCCCCCCTCGTTACGCCCCTGCGACCGTATAAATGTCAGATGGTTTTGTTCGGATTTGAAAAAAAAAGAAATAGCTGCTGTGGCAAATGAAGACATCATTTCTGAATTTTCGACCAAAACTCGACGACTGCATGTTTAAAGTATTCTCTTGACACTGCAAGTGCCTCCATGTACAATATTAATATATTGTGCTATGTAGCAGGTGTCATAACTGCAGCTTTTGTGACAGTTTATGCTAAAATTTCTTTTCTTGGTTCTTTCATGTTTTCGTTTTAGTTGTAGGCCCTACCAAAAGACGTTTCAAAAACTGCGTGTGTTGATAAAAGATAGAACGTCCACATGCTAGAGTACATGTTTCAGGGGTGTAGTGGGGCAGGAACGCGTGGGAACGGCGTTCCTACACCTTTTTCACGTTTTGTTTTAAAATGAGTTTAAGGCTGTTTCAAAATGGCTATTTTTTGGATGCGTTACTTCATCCCTGACATGGTTCGACTTGCAGCTGTTAATGGGAAAGATTGATTGATTGTCGCAGTGACCAATAGAATGCATGTATTCATTACAGTTTTTTTTTCAAGGAAAATGTTAGGTACCCGGTATGGACCTGTAGGGACCCGATTTCTCTGATTGTAGGGACCCGATTTTCTCTGAATCTAAGGACCCGATGATAATTTTCTCTGATTCTAGGGACCCGATTATCAATTCTAGGGACCCGAATCGAGTCCCTAAAACGCCTTAAAATAACTGATTATACTGTACATAATCTTGTGTATTGTTGTGACTGTTTTTAGGAACTAGACAGAGTTTCTTTCGTAATGTCTTCACTTTAAATGCTGATACGAATAAAATTGGTTCAGTTTTGTTGTTTATGCCAAAATATAGTTATCTTTTCAATAAGTTAACAGTGCATTAAGCAAACATCAAACAAAGTTTTTACTGAGTCAAAGGCGACAAACAGATATCAAGCACTGGCGCGTAATCAGAAAAATATCTTGAAGCATAGGCGAATTTTTTCATGTTGGTTTTCTTTGTTGTTTCCGGGGAAAAGCGCATAGCTAAACAATTGTTCTTAGTTTTATGTGGACACCTTTTTCCGGAAAAAGTCAGCGTTTTTGAATATTTGAAAAAAGCCCTGGAGTCTTCCTCCCCTGCTTGGCTACCCATGGCACGTAGCATACCGGTGCAATCACAGATCTTATGTGATGAGATTGAAAACAGACAACTGGCAATATGCTGCACAGTTAATCTCCGAAAATTAACAAAATAATTTGTTTTAAACATACAAAAAAACAAAACTATTTCCCCCCTAAAAATGTATTGTGCCCCTCCAAATCCTAAAACCTGGCTACGCGCCTGCTCAGAATGACCCTCCCAAGAATAGCTTGGGGCAGTTTCACCGCCTCGGCACCAGTGACGAATGTTTCCGCTCCTGCTTGTGCAAATGCTATATGGCATCCTTTTGCGGCCTATGACTGTGGCGAAAAGAACAAACCGTCGACCATGTTGTCCTCCAACATCCAATCCATCGACCTCCTCATGGACTGCACGGTCTGACTGTTCTGGAAGATGAGAAAATGTAATGCTTGCTCAACACCTGGTTCGAGATCTAGTGTGGCCTAGAAATGGTTATGAAGAACTGACTCAAAAGAAGAAGAATGGAATTAATTGAGACATTTTGTTCTGACCAGTGCCGTCATATATCACAAAAGTGTGACACTGGGTGGTGGTACATAGCATTTCACCACTAATCATGGTTTCAGAAGTTCAGTAGCTATGCAAACTACAGTGAATGAGTTACAATGCAGTTCGGGAATTTGGAAATCCATGCTGTGACGATGAGAATGTTGGGCTAATGATGTGGGCAAAAGCACAAATCACACGACAAAAAACAATGGTCAACAAAACAGACTATAAAGAAGTAACAGTGTACCCAAGTGATCTATAGGCAGAGCCGTATCAACCGCACTCCATACCCCCCAACTGGGGGGGCACGCTGATACAGGCGACCCAAAATGCAGTCCCGTCACCTCTAGCCCCGAGAGAAAGCTTCCATCCCCCAAATTGAAATATCAAGCACTAGAAGTCAGGGAAGTTGCTGATGTTCTTTGAAAGAAAAGTGCTTATGCAATACAGTTATTTTGGGCCCCTTTGAAAACAAGGTATTTACACATTACAACTGCTGTTGGGGGCCGGCTTGAAAGCAAAGTAGTCTACTTATACATTACAGTTGCTGCTGGGCCCCTTTGAAAGCAAGGTACTTTACATATTACAGTTGCAAAGGGGGGCCCGAGGTTCGTGCCTCCCTTGCTTTCCCTTAAACACACCACCCTATATAACCTTAACAATGATCTTATATGAGAATATGAAACGGATTGAACATGTTCTGCTTCAACGATTTGCGTACTTTCTCACTGATGTGCGCATGTAAACAATGTAATAAACGTCATCTTTATATTATTGAACACATCGAAGTTGCTGATGAGTTTATCACTTCAAAACGCACAAATTTCACGCGATTTTTCATAATGACCTAGAAACACAGGTGGACTAAAAAACAGATCTGGGTGAAAAAAGACTCATTGGCAGCCCTGGTCACATGCGGCAAGACTCCTACCACCTTAACTTGAAGTGAACATTTGAAGATTAATTGCCGTGGTATTGTTACGTATTAAAGACCAAGAGTACAACAATCCGCTACTAAGTTTCGCAACCTGCCTCTGCATGCAAAGGATCGGACATGAGCGAACTGCGCAGTTGCGCTAAGCGTTTCGGCGGCCTCGCGGTCACGACTTTTCCCAGGCCCGTAACCAGGAGGCCACAGGGTGTCGAAGAACCCCTTAAATTTTGTCACCCCCTGGAAAAATATATTGGACATAGTTTTAATATATTCGACATAGTTTGAAAAATTTGGTTCTCGCTCAGAAATCTCTTCGCCCCACCTGGGGTCCCAAGCTGGTTACGGGCCTGCTTTGCCCTGATGGGCCTCGCGTTCATTTATCCGCCCCTGCCTACATGCCTAGTTATATAAGTACAGGTCAAACTTCCACTTGTTCAACGTATTTTGTGTAGTGAGTGTTGTAAAAAAATAGAGGCTACTATGTCTAGCCCAGGAAATCTTCTCTATTTTGTACTGCATAGCAGCAAGATAGCTTTGGTGCTTACCACCCAAGTTACATGTTTGCGTAGCCTGCTGTTTAGACAACCAGTTGGTGTTAATTGTGTAGTTATAAGAGTCTACTTTGGGGTTTTTCCCAAAACAGAGTAGTGCAGTTAGTGGATCATGGATGTTAACCGTTGCGTCCACGTAGGTCTAGGTCTATGTATGTTTGCTAACATTTATAGGCGCTTTCAGATACAAAATGTTATTAATCTAAAAGATGTGCCATGCACTGGAAGATTAACCGTCCAGACATCAGCAAGGTTTATGCATGCGTATTTCAGCCAATAAAAAGCCCAATGCGCACTCTTTATAAGCATATTTCACTTAAGCTCATGGCAAGGATTATCAATTTGCGCTATGAAAGAAAGCGTTCATCGCGGCGCACATATTCTGACCGGTCTCATGTTTGCTCCTTCGGGTAATATTGTTTTGATAACTGAACGATTGGATTGATTCTGCTTTCCCGCATTTTTTGCATTTGCATTCAATAACGACATTTCTAAATAATCGCCGTTAATTAAATGAAAATGATTTACTACCCAACAAAAGGGCAGTTTTAGGTTTTTGAAGGCCTTATCGTGTCCTGGTCCCCGACCCAATGGACCAAATTTTTGTCTCAAGTTTTAGTTGGAAACTAGGCTAGAATCCGAGTCTTTAGACCCCTGATTGGCTTTCTAGCATATCTGGATAAAAATAATGGCTCAAAAACCAAAAGTGTGTAAAAAATTCTACTCCCACAAAGCTAACCCCAGGTGTATTAGCCATGTCATTTGGTCACCCATAACTAGCTAGCCGATTGAGCTAGAGGGTCATTCAAACCTTCTAAAGATTCTCAAAGTCATGCAGATTACCTGTTTAAAAATTGGATAGTTTTGGACGCCGTTTTTTTGTGAATGACGTCAAAAGTGGATACGTTTAGGTCTCTTTGGACACTCTTTTCGGGTCCTGGGCCCTAACACCAAGGATCAATGTTTTGTTTGTTTTAAAAAATAGGCTGAAATCCACATCTTTGGAGCCCTTGATTGCCATTCCAGCATTTGTGGTTAGGAAGTTATGGTTTTAAAAGCACAAACAAAGAAATTCAGATCCCTAGGGAATTATATAACGTTTTTAGCATATTTGGCGTAACTTGCCAACTACAAACGTTAACAGAGCCATCAAGGCTCAAAGATGCAGATTTTAGCTAAGTTTCACTTTTTAAAAACAAACAACGAATTACCTCTATGGGGTTGGGGCCCTGGGTGGAAACTTGAGCTAATGAAGCTAAAACTCACGCAAATTTATGACGTCACCCAAGAAAATCGCTAGTCCAAACCTCCCAAATTTTCAAATCTAATGAACATGTATAGCCGGATATTTTGAGCTTGTCCAACCCTCTAGCACAATCGCCTGGAAAGTTATGGCAGAAAATATTCACCATTGTCTTGTGCCAAAATTTTGGCGCGCGCGGGACTTAAAATAATTTGTGAACAACCGATCAGCTCCTGACCTTTGAGATTTAGAATGAGTCTTTTTCAAAAATTCAAAACTAACGCTAGATTAAAGTAATTTTCTGATACTGGTTAATTATTGAAGCTTGAACTACTTGACTAGTGTTTCAACAGTTAACGCTTTATAACTTAAATTACAGTAGAACCTATAATTTCAAAGATGTATGTGTGATAAGTAGTGTCCGATTTGCCTCAAGTAGCAAAAACTGTTATAAAGTTATTTTGTCTGTTGCTGTGCACAAGTGCTTTGAAGTGATCACATGACAAATTCAAAACACATGACAGGTTTTGAATGCATGACCTACATAGCAGATGACCATAACGTCTAAGCTTTTAGTGGCTTTTTGTCTACGTTGGGTACAGTATAGGCAGTGGTGTGTTTAGGGCTGGGGGCCCGAGGCACGACTAAAAAGAGGGGCCCTCTGATGACGTCATCATACTCAGCCAACCGTGATAATCACGTTTGATTTGCCTAAGATACAGTCACCCAAGGATATGTTCCTCAGACTACGGCAAAACTGAAATAGCAGGAGAAAATGCAAAAGGGTGTTCGTGATACACAACTTGAAAGTTGAGAAGACATGGCTAAAAGTTACGCAATAGCAAGTTGGCATCGCCACCACTTTATTTTCGCGCCCCTTTTCTCTGCATTCACCATCAATAAACTACACAGTTTACCCCTTTGAAAGTTTCACACTTTCCACATTTGAAAAAATGCTTGGTAGTTGGTATCTTGAATTTGTTCACATTCATGCCTTTGTGGGAATATATGAAACTATAAACAACAACCAAGAAAATTTAAAACACTAAATGTGTTTTAAATTTCATCCTTTTAACTGCAAAAACACAGCATACAAAAGCATCCAATTAGAGACTTGTTTTGGCAAGCTTTGAGGCTGGATGAGTTAAGGCTGCCCTCATCTTGCATTGACATTAGTTGCTTGAAAAATATGCAATAGTAGGAAATAATTCATCATGTACTTTCTCGAAAACATTTCTACTTCAGCAAGTAACCTACACAATTGATTAAATCTGTGCTAAGAAAAAACGGTTCAAGTTATACTGGCTAAGAGCTGGCAAAAGAGCTTAAACATAACCTACCAAGTCTACCTTTTACTAGTCAAACTTCAAATAACCAGTGACTTCAAGCATAGGCTAAATCAAACCACCTCAAATACCTGAAATATATGTAGAAAAAATGAGTATTCATAATACTCAAAAATTACCATTTCTGCTACGTGATAAGAAGCATGAATGTAGCCTTGCTTATTAACAGTCTTTTCAGCGCTACAGCAATAATACAAAATTGCTTTGTAAACTAAGAAGAAAACGTCCTACAAATTAAAAGATTTAGTGTGGTGTGGTCCCTGCTGTAACAATTGCGTGTTGTCTTATTTTCTGATGGAAATGTTCACTAAGGTACAACATCACAAGAAATGAGAAATTTGTCCAACCTTTTCAACTCAGAGACATAAAAAGACTACTTTTTATTCATCTGTGGCATTTTTCATAAAATTACCAATATAGCAAATAATTGAATCTCCAAAAATCATCATTTGGTATAAAAACATGTGTTATCTCCAGAGCAAAAGTGTCTGTTAGACCGCTGCCAAACGCATATTTTCTTAGCAGTGACTGGTTTATGATGCTCTGGGAAGGTCAGCCTTTTAGCTTCGAAAAAATTTTATTAATGTCGTTGTAACTAGCCACAGTTCGTGTGTTTTTCTTTACTTGTTTTCAAGTGCCAACATTTCGCTTGTGAGATTTGTCTTACATTTACAGGACTGATGATGCGTTGGAAAACGCGAAACTAGTTTCCCCGTCAATAAACTGTGCCTGATTTACTTGCCGCCATCTTTGTGGCCTTTAACTATGAAAAATAGATACGCTTGCAAGTTTTAATCCTCGCAGAAGAATGAAAGTAGAAAGCAGGCAGATTCCTCAGAAACTTGCCACAAGGCTAAAGTTTGCTTACTTTTGGTATAAAAAGTTATCATTTGGTATAAGTAGGCCTATTTGATCTTATTTGATAGGGTCTTTTGAGAACTTTTTGGAAGAAATTTTAATCCGCAATTTTTTAGGTATAGAAGTTGTTTTGAAGCTTTGCTTTATTTCCTCATTGGAGATGGTGGTGGGTCGCTTTGAAAGGACAGTAGCCTACTTACACATTACAGTTGCTGTTGGGGGCCCTTTGACAGCATAGTACTTGAACATTACAATTGCTGTTGGTGGCCACTCTGAAAGCAAGGTACTTGCACATTAAAGTTGCTGCTGGGACCCCTTTGAAAGCAAGGTGCTTGCACATTATAGTTGCTGTTGGTGGCCCTTTTAAAAGCAAGGCACTTGGACATTACAATTGCTGTTGGAGGTCCTTTGAAAGTAATTTACTTACACATTACAATTGCTGTTGGGTCCTCTTTGAAAGCATGGAATTTTACATTATAATTGCTGTTGGGGGCCCCTTTGAAAGCAAGGTGCTTGCATATTACAGTGGCTTTTGGGGGTCCCTTTGAAAGCAGAGTACACATTACAGTTTCTTTTAGGGGCCCCTTCAGTGAAGTTTAAATGCAGAGTACTTACACATTTTAGTGGCTGTTCAGGACCCCTTTGAAAGCAGAGTACCTTCAAATTGCAGTTGCTGTTGGGAGCCCTTTCAAAGCAAAGTACCTGCACAGTACAGTTTCTGTAGGGGGGACTTTTGAAAGCAGAGTACTCACTTATGATCTGCTTTGTAATACATTATATGTGTGAATAATAAGCTTTCATCAAAAATAAGGAAACTTTACACGCGTAATACCTCAAGGGGGGCCCCCACAAAGGGGGGGCCCAAGACAAGTGCCTCACTCGCCTCCGCTTAAACACACCACCGAGTATAGGTTAACCCATGAATCTAAACCTCAATATGTTGTGTCTCTCTGTATTGTGCTCGTCACGTTACCACTACAACCATTTGTGTTGGATCAAACCCAGTATGGCCATGGCATGTATTTTGCCTCATGAGGCAAAGTAGACGCTTTATTTTTGATGTGAGCTACTTGGAATTTTTCGGAGTGTTAACAAGAGTCGGAATTGATATTTATAATTTTTGGGAGTGGGAGCGGGAGCAGGAGTTTTAAATCCAGAAGCAGGAGTGGAGTGGAGTCTGAAAAATGTAACTCCGCTCATCTCTGGTTCCCAGTCGCAATTCATATGTCTGTTTTTTTTCAACTCTTGTTCAGCGTCAACATTTTGCTAGTAAGTTTTCATATTGCTTGCAGGACTGAAGATGTGTTAAATACATGAAACTAGTTTCTCTGTGAAATCAATTGCAATATCTTGCGTACGTCAATACTGTGGCTTGCAACTATTGAAAGACAGATATGTGCCAGTTTGAATCGTTGAATAAAGGTTAAAGCGGAGCCAAGCAGGCAGACTCCTCACAAGCTTGCTACCAAGCTAGACAATGTTTTATTATTGTTTCCGATCGGAGGAGATCATCCCAACTGCTACTGCTTGCCACAAACGTTGACATTTACTAAAGCAAGAGAAAACTTGGGAAAAAACTACAAGGCAAGCAAGAAAGAATCACGAACTGTGCCGCAGAGTTGTTCGCAAAAGAATGGAAAAACAGAATATATGTTTCGTTGTACGCCCCCAGTCTAATTTTTCGGCTTTACAGAAATGTTTGTTTGCGCGCTTTGTTGCAGTCAGATTGTTCATATTCTTTTCTTATTCTTTGAACACTACAACCGTATTTTACTTTGTGACTGAGTGCCCGGATGTTACAGTGTTAGTTTGAGGTCATGAGCAGGGCGTAACAACTATGCAACCTTGATTGTTTGCGGTCACCAAAACATTTTTGTCATTATAGGGTGTATTACATAATAATACCATTGTTACGTAACAGGTTAGTGAATGGAGCACAAGTTTGAAATTGGGACTTCAACAATAAGCATGGCCTTTACTTACATCTGAAAGCCTGAAAGGGTGGTTTGGACCCCTTATTGGCTGTGATCCCCTTCCAGAACTATTTTCTTATTATTCCCACTGCAGGATCCTAGTCTCTTTTTCATTAGTTAGATCTTCTCAATGTTCTGGTCTTCCACCACCAATGCCTCCTCTAGATCTAAGCAGAGATGTAGCCGAGCCATATTTGTCGAGTCACGGATCAAGAAGTGAGTAAGAAAGTAAGTGTATTGTTTTTTTGCGACAAAACGACGGTTCGCATAGTCAATAAGTCACACAGCATTGCGTATAGCATAGGCTAATGCGGAAACTGTAGCATCATCCAAAGCAAACCTCTACACAAGCAACAAAGAATTACTGTTTCATTTGTCACAAAGGATTGGTGAAAGATCATGAGGTCATCCAGTCTACCAACCCTGCAACACAGCCTTCAGTATCATCATAAATTGTCAATGAAATGAAAAGGTGACACAAAAACAAACAAAAAAACAACATATTTACAGATGAGTGCACGCCCATGCACACACAGTCCCATAATGAGATAATCAATTTCGCAGGTGTGGAGAGAACACTGAACTTGATGTACATTTGTTTGACAATGCAAATGTTTATATGACATAAAAAAATAAATAATAGCAAGGTGGAAAATATCAAATGACAGACATATGTAGAAGACCAACCCCATTATAAAGGGAAGCTTTGCAGTATCTGTTAAGTATAAAATATCTAGCAAGACAAAATGAAAAAATTATACAAATCACAAAGAACGGACCATACAAGATGAGTTTAAACAAATTCCTTTTGTTGATTTGCACCAACAAGCCCAGAGAGTAGGTAATTTTTGAACAGATGTTTGAAATCAAAGTAAGATCGAAACTTGATATGGTCAGGTATTTCTGACCATACCTTGGGTCCAATGAATTTGAGGGAGCATTGCCCTTGGGAAGAGTTT
>Ga0210059_1007222_pt1 | contig 17700 bp, 12 predicted proteins | sample Ectturendosymbi2_FD_188042 | JGI IMG/M metagenome (GOLD analysis project Ga0210059, IMG submission 188042) | Ecteinascidia turbinata endosymbiont from Florida, USA - Sample 2 (SPAdes) (version 2) | ecosystem: Host-associated > Tunicates > Ascidians > Unclassified | place: Key West, Florida... | reverse complement strand
AAACAAATGATTATCCCTGGCAAGAACTAGCTGGTCCTTGGCATAAACAGGCTTTAAGACTTTTCACTTTAGCGTTTCAGCTTAGGGTTTTTGCTTTACAGTTTCAGGTTATTTTACGTTTAGAGTTTTAGATCTAAGCAAGAAAGGTTTTAGGTTTTGACTTTTAAGTTCAAGGTTTTAGGTAATAGGGTTTTACAGGTTTAAGGTTGCATAGGTTAGCCAGTTTTCTTTGTTTGATTCAATGACGCTAATGTTGTATCTCCAAATTTTGTAGTTTGTTCATTTCAATTGAGTTTATTGCTTTTTAACAAAACTTTACATTTTTATATTAACCAACTTTAAATGTATCAAAAAACAATTTTATCCCAAGTCTTAGCCGCAAGTAACATTCAACCATGCTCTGAATCACATGACTGCAAATCATTAGAATCATAACTGCTCAACTTGGCTTGTGTACCCATAGTCAGAAGTGAGGTAAATCTCACTTTCACTTTGAGCACTTTCTGCTGCATATTCACTATCAGCAGGTGACCTCTACTGTACACTATGCTAGGGTTTTGATGTTGCCAGCTACCTTGCCAGCAACAGTTCGTCCTATGTAGCTGTTCCCAGCCATTTAGCAGTTGACCTTGTATAGCACTTGCTGGCTAGCTGGACATTGCGTTTTAAATACACAGTAGCACATGTTTCATTGGCTTCTCTACAGTATATTACTAACTTTCTATTAAAATCACAATAATTTGATTACAGATATTCTTTAAACAAGTTTACCTACAACTGCATGCATTGTAATATATTATTTTTTAAACAAAACTAAACAACCATTAACTTTAAAGCACGTTAACTACATTTAAAAGTCATTTGCAATCCACTTCATTTGTGAATGAACTAATCTAATGTGTTAAATGTACTTTTTTCAAGTTTGTCAATAGAATTATTTTCACAGTAACTGGTCATGCAAACAAAGTTTGCATATTAGGTAGGCTATCAAGAAACTGCTTATACCTTGATACCAAATAATTAGAATATAAAACAACTAGATCACACTGTTTTTCATATCAGCCAAGTACTGTAACACAAGTACAGGTGCCCTGTAAAAGGCAGAGCTCTGTAAATAGCGGAGTTTGGTTGCGGAGGAGCTCTGCCTTTTACAGGGCACCCAAGTACACTGTACTGTACTTGTAGTTGTATCAATCAGTTTTAGAAAATGTTCCAAAATGATAACATCACTCAGTGTTGAACATCACTCATTTGTGGGACCATAAAAGCACATCTAGAATTAAAGCAACCAAACTGTGGAGCAGGATTCTCAAACAAGGGCCACATGTGATGTAGCCCGCGATGCATTTTGGGTATTTTCATTAACCAACATTTTAAGTTATTTAGTTTTGCTCAGCCAGCAAGTGAACAAGTTCCTTTTAAAAGAACGTAGGGACAGCTAGAAAATATTTGACTATAACTCCCGATACTTTTCGCAGGAAATGAAATATAAGATGTAAAAGCTGTTTCTTGTAAAGTTGAGGCTGCCATTTGTTGCGCCAGTGTCATGGATAAATCAAATGCGGCCCTCAGGTTAGTTTGTATATCCTAATTTGTCCCTCAAATCAATTTAAGTTTGAGACCCCCGCTGTAGAGCAAAAAACACGTTACAAAAAAAAACAAACAAACCAGGTCTTCTAAGAAATTAGACTCATTCAATTAAGAATTACGCAACACAGTGACAGCAAACCACCAGCCACCACCTACTGTAGCAGAAAGTAAGTACTGAAGAGTCTTGGTCTCAAATACAAAATTGTCTTAGTAAAAAAATAAAGGTAATAGCGAAAAATTATTCAAAATGTGTTCCACAAAAGTTTAATTTTACAGATTGACAAAAAACACTAGTTTGGTCACCACAAACACAACGCCCGCCTCACGCAAAATGTAACACAATGTTAACCTTTTGGGGATTCCCCATAAACGTAAAACAGATCACTATCCGATGTCAGCGAAATTTCTGACCTCTGCGAAATTTCTGACCTTATTTCTTTTTTCTGAGAAACAAAATAACTGAAAAACAATAACAGTTCAGAAATTTCGCAAGTCAGAAATTTCGCTTGATACCGGTTTGCCGGTTGGATATCCGGAAGGATAGTGAGTTTGCAATCGGATACGGGTATCCAAAAACTGCTTTAAAACGGGATCTGAATATGGACAAGGATATCCGAAATGCTTTTCTCGATATTTCGAGAATTCAGACTCTTGGAAAAAGTTGCACATTACACCGTCATTTACTTAGTATCTTCGGAAACATCTCTTCAGCCTTCTGTGCCATGACTCCAGGTCTGTCTGTGGTGTAATCCGAATACCGTAGTGTAGTCCCATACCCTACTGATTGAACACGCTAAGTTTGCCAGCATGAGTCTGTTGTTGGTGTAGCAAGGGCTCTTTCAGTATACATTATAGTAACTGTTGGCTAAGTACCTGGTCTAGGGTTAGCTAGAGAAGGCCTACTGTGATCTGCAGTCCAGACTAGCTAGAGCAGGCTAGCTGTTTTAATGTGGTCTGTAGTCTAAACTAGGCCGTGCTGTCTTTACGCCTAGTTTACGTGAGCCTGCATTGATTGGTCGTTGGACGATACCAGGCCAGTTAGCTTTTTTCTTTCTTGAACACGATACGCAAAGTTGTTGTTTTATGACATTGACTTGTTAGAGACTGAAGCGAGTCATTTTAAAATTTGTGGGATAGTTTAAGCTAGTTTGTTGTTTCGAATTCGGTTTTCGTATGTAGACTACCATTGCTAAGTAGTTAGGTGTGGTTAAAGTGCAACAATGGGTAGGATTAATAAATGAAATAATGAATGTGAAATCATGGATTGTGTTAAAATGGAACAATTGTTACTAAACAAATGACTAATAAAAAGCTTAGTGTGGCAAAACTGCAGCTTGGTTTTTGATGCAATTGACTTCGAAAAGTACTTACGTTATGCAATATGTCAAGTTTGCAAGATATGTCAAGCTTGCTGTTTGTAGGCACAGGCATGACGGAGCAATATGGGGCAACGCATTTAGGTAATGTCTATTGCGCTTCATAAGGCAAAGACTGTGCAAGTACTATTTTGCCATCGGTTGAACGCAATTGGTTAAAGTGGTCATGACTCATGAGACAAGTAGGATATGCAAAGAGACAATTGGTTGGGGTCCAAGAGTTTATTGTTAGGGTTTAGGGTCAGGGCATGATCAAGGTTTAGGGTCACACTTTAGGTCTGGGGGTTCAGGTTTTAGCCTACAGTTCACATAATGCAAACAAGAAGATGTTAACTGCTTGTCAGCCCTGAATCCATTACAACACTTGTCCATGCAGGTGGGACTCAGCTGGTACAGATGTCACAGTCAACTAAGCAGGCCATGCGTTCCAAACTTGTCATGTGACTACTTCAGCCAATTGTGTTCAGCTAAAGTGGTGAAGTTATTTTGCCTCACAAGGCAAAATAGACACTACATAAAAATGTATGTTGTGCATCAAAATGCTTTTTTGGATAGTTTTCGGATATGGATAGTATGATTTCAACCAAAACTGGATTCGGATCGGATATGGATATCATTTTTCAAAAAGAGGACAGGATCGGATAACAAAAACAAACACTATCTGATCATCTCTGATGTATGGTCGACCAATGGCATATAACACATGGTTAAAAACGGCTAGCCAGTCAACGCTTCAAAACGGCTGGAAAGCTACGCTTGATTGATAAACGGGACTTATCGCGATGTAGTCCGTCACAAAAGATCTCACGCTTGACCGAAGTGCAAAAAAGTCGGCAGAAGCGTGTGTGGTAGATGATGATGTATAGCAGAGGTAGTGCTGAGATCAAGTGTAGTGTGCGTGGCACCGGATCCGGAGTGCCGGAGTCGACTCCAGCAGGATTCTGCGTTTTTCTTTTGGATCCGGAGTCAAAAATTTATGAAAAAACGTACCCGGATCCGGAGTCAATTTTGGCAGTAGCAGGGGTGTGTGTGGTCATTTCTTAAGTAAAACATGCGTAAATTATGGTTGAATCGATGATTGTAGCCGGGGTCTGAACAGGAGTCAGATTCTCAAATTTGAAAAATTGCCAGACCTGGATCCGGACCCAGATTAAAAAATTTTGGAACAGGAGCAGAGTTGGAGTCTGAAAATGTGACTCCGGGCACCTCTGATGTAAGCTATAGATCTGCCCAATGGCGTATAACCAGAGCTGGGCAGTAGCGAGCTACTGAAATAGCGAGCTAATTTTCCAGGAGCGATAGCCGAAGTGCCGCTCTTTTGAAACAAATAACGCGTGGTGTAGCGAGCTATCACCATTTTACCACTAACGCCCTTCGCTACTTTGGCGTGAGTGGTGGCCAATGGAAAAAGTTCGCAAGAGCTCTTCCGTCCGCGCACATTGATGCTTTTTTAGCAGCTGCTCGCTATTCTTACTGCTTTGCGGTAAGCTAGCAGCATTAGGAAAGATTTCGCTCAGGTTGCTTTGGACCTGATCAATCGATTCCACGTTAGTTCGGAAAAAACTGAGCATCAGCGACAAACTTAAAGCAGTGGGGACTTGGAAGCATCAGCCACTGCTAGCGGTAGCCTAAAGCTGCGAATAAGAGAATTGAATGCTTGGAAAAAAATATGGCACTGGGTTCAGCATTTCGCTGCATATGTAACTACGGTTTTGTTTTGAAGTATATGTCAATATGACAGTTTTTATAGCTTGGTTCGACTTCAGTATATTTGGCTGTGTACGTAACTTAAGCAAACTTATGATCCTGTCTCAAAGACAGTGGCGTTACAAAGGGGGACATTTGCTCCCGGGTGTAGCATGTGGTGTCCGTAAATTGAGGTTGGAATGTCACCTAAGAATTACCAAATATCAGCAGATATTAATGATTACGATTTGCAAAATGTCGAATGCCAGTCGCTGGCACCCAGTTGCGAAGTCTCATCAACAGTGGCGGCTCGTGGTGAAATTGGCCGGGAGGGCTGCGAAATTTCATCTCTGGATGAACATATGGGATTGTCGCCCTGTTTTTTATAACTAGCGTTTTCATTCACTCCAGCAGTCCTAATCTTATCAAACTCGTAATTTTCAGTTGTCCTTATTCATACATAGAAAACATTCACCTTAGTTTAATGAAACCAAACCCTAAAGCGTAAACACGAACACAAAAAAATTAAACCGGTTCCATCAAAAGCATGACGCATAACCACTGCCATCAAAGCTGCAAACAGCAAAGGCGACAATCGAACCCTGCACCACTCGCACACTAAACTTGGAACATTCCACTCGACTACTAAGGCGCTATTGTTAACAAGACAAAGCTTAGCATTATATTCAAACCGTGTCATGGCAGCAGACCTAGGCTAGAGCCACTTTCTTTGAGCTGGTACTTTAATCATGTTCTTTCAAACGCAGTGTAAATTTTCTAAAAAATTTCGAACAGTTTATGATTTACACAAGATTTCTCGTTTTTTAACTGGATTGTTATGCTTTTCCAGTAAAAGTTTGTATCCTGAATCAATTACAGCTGCAATGTTCACCTTACCAAAAAAATTAGGGTCTTCTTGAACGCTTATATAGGCTTGCCAGATTTCTCATGTTTCAAAATTTTCATATTTCAATGTTTTAAACCAGTCACATCTTTTGTTGTCCAAGAATGAGATCCACCAACTACTGGCGTACATCTTCAAACGCCAACCCTAGAAAGCTCATCAGCTTAGCCTACTGTTGCAAGCTGCACTGGTGCAGATAAACGAAGGGCTGTATTTTCGCAGCCCGAGATTGGCGACCAGATTTGAATCCAATGCCGCCAATATCGCCAAAGTACTAGTAAAAGCATTGTTAAACTTAATTATAAAATTCAATATCCAAGAAATTCAGGTAGTAAAAAACAGTCAAGATCATATTTCCTCCGTTTTTTCTTTAAAAATTCATCGTCAAAATATCAAAAACGCTTTGCGATAGGCGGATATACCACCATGTTTCTTGTAGCCAATTGTTTGGTTTCTTTCCTTTAGGGCTGTGCCGAAGACAGCCCCGAAATCGCCAAATTCATCGGCAAGTGTGCTGAAAACGTCATCGCATAAGCGGCGTCGTTGGAAAAGAGCGAAACATTGGTTTTGTTGGATTCCTAGGAAACGTTGAGCCAAAATGGTGTCGGAAGTACCGAAAATGATTGTGTTGTGAAATTTTCGTAACTAATCCAAACTTAGGCGAGTTTGGCCGTTTGGCGGAATCTTTTGCCTGACATTTTTCAGGGAGGGCTGCCCGTCTAGACGAGCCGCCCCTGCTCATCAAGATCACCTAGGTTCGAAAAGCGAGCAATTACGGACCTTGGTGATGTTTTATGACGGAGCTTCTGTCTCCAGCTATCAGCGCCCGCATGTGTTTTGCGTCACAATGCTTTCAGGTAGCCAGGGTTCAAACTTTCCCACTTCACTCTCATTCTATAGTTGCGTCACAATTGACGGGAATCCAGCATTCACAGTGCATGCAACCGCGCATGCTTTTAGAGCAGTGATCAATCTTAACAGTATGTTGTTACGACAACAGACCTGATGTTCAGGAAATTATCTGATCTTTGATGGCTTGACAAACTTCATGTTGAAATGGATTTGATGTGGTTCTGAAGGTAGTTATGATAAATCCTGACTTCTTTCGCAAAATTCGCATTGCAAATGGCCAACAGCATTCATTCATGGGTGTCTGAAGGGGGGCACAGAGGGCTTGCTCCCCTGGATTTTGAAAACGTAAGCAAAAAAAGGTTGTTTTCTTAGTTTCGAGTGGAAAAAAACAAATTTCATCACTTTTGGTGCCCCTAGAGTAATTTTGGAAAAATCCCCTAGTGCTGCCCCCTGGAAAAAATCCTTCCGACGACATGCATTGAGTATATTAGTTATAATATAATGGGCAGGAACGCAATATATATAATTCTTTGACTTGGTCTAATAAAATGACATTTCAGAGGTGCAACGCTCCCTTCCAAACCCGAGGTATGAGGAGTTTTCTGGCCTCGGCTGTGTTTGAAGTGCGAGTGCATTTACAACCCAGCGTAAGTCACCTTGGACACGGAAGGGCGAAATGTTGCGAAACTTCAAATGAGAGCCACCTTGCAAAACTTCAGGTCTCCCGCAAAGAAGTGCAAGGTAGTCATAAAAATGTGATTAACAGTAAAACAAAACAACTTCTCTTTAACGTGGCGTAACATGAATGTGGTTTCACATGAAAAGTCTCATATGAATGTGGTCTCAATTGTTTGCACACGATCCGCAACAAATCATTATTATAAAATCACGTTTAAAATTTTATAGGTTTTATAGCGTGCAGTAATACTGCGATGGATGTTGCGGTGCCAGAAAGTGAATGTCAGAATGCTTTTAAATACTGAAAAGTAATACCACTGCTTTCTTCATGTTCCCTTTGATACGCTGTTTCTCAAAAAGCCACCGGCCGGCTCACATTGGATATGTAGCTGACCAAATCCAATGTGTAAACCAACATGAAAACAATTTTGTGCTAGGTCATGCCAAGAACGATTTAGGCATCTAGCGATATGTATAAGAATTTCTTACCACAGCAACGCGAAATATTGCCAGAGCTGGACAGACACCAAGCCTTCAGCGGAGATGCTAAGGTTGCTGCTTTAACCGAACGAGGTATCATTAAGCTACGGGCTTAATTCATTGGAGTCCTCACTCATATCATGTTTTTCATTCCGTTCACACGCATTTCGATCCAGATATTCAAGTTGGGGCTGCGGTGAACACGTGGGTTCAGTGCAGTGAGTCATTTCGAGAATATGGGTCAACTCGTACATTATTTTAAGTTTTGTAACCTGATGCTATGCTGAAATTAGTTGTGCTGGTAAAGAAATTCATTATTTATGTAAAGACATCACCAACTTGTAATCCACGGGGGTGGGAACCGAATCGTACGACAGAAAAAAAAATCTCGCTCACTTTTTTGCTTCGATGGGCGATCGCCCTTCCGCAGTCGCAACAGGAGGGGGTGAGAAGTTGTAACAGAAGTGGTATTTTAAAACAAATCTGGAAAGGTATCATTCAGGATTTCACATTTCCTTTCGAGACGCAAAACCAGTTACAAATAAAGTTCAATTCTAATACCCTCACGGTTGCTAATGGAACCAACCACACCAGACATTTCGTACCCTTCCACTGCCAGACGACCACGTTCAAGCACACCGTCAGTTGCTCGCCAACACTGAGTTGTTATTTATATACCACGACAAATAACGAAGGATGTGCCGCGATCGAACATCAACGCACGAGTTGGATCCTGACAAACAACTTACAGTAAAGCGTTACTCCGTTTACAGGCGGCGCCGTAGATGCAAGTTTGTTCCAAGCGTGAGTCGAGAGGCAACAAATGAACTAGGTAGACGCAGATTTGATCAAACTACGTTCGCGACAACTTTCCTAGCTTCCGTACGGAAACCGGTTACAGGATCGGCAGCTTTGAAGAAGACAAAGCTGTATAGGAAGAGCATTGTGTTTACATCCCGTCGTTTCACACCTTCGTAGTATCGCAACAAACAAACAAACGTAAATTCATTCAGAAACCGCAACCAATGGCATACGGAGCACCAACGAAACGCGACTATCCATGTTTTACAGCTCGGTGAATTATGGAGGTATTGCTGGACAAAGAAACCAGTCAGCACTCAAGTGCACCTCCATCAAACGCAGTGTGCTCAAGTGTACAGAAACAACGGCGGTAGCAATACCAGTGTCTCTACAGACAGCAGAACGTTGCAAATCGATCTTTGTCATTGTCGCTTTCTCGTCTCGTGAAAACAAACTCTGATCCAACCCAAAGTCAGCAGCAAAATGACAGCTCGTCATTTGAAATTACGTTTTAGAAAGCAGCACAACAGACTTTGAAAGGGTGAAAAACAAACAAATACAGTACTTTTCAGCGAAACCACAAAATACTGTCACTGTTACGAAGATTCGCTTGTTTCGCGAAACTACATCGGGGCGCGCATCCACATCGATATAGTTGCTGCCGAGAAATACTGTTGCTCATGGACGTCATAACATGCTTTCTTGCATCCTCAGCCACTGATGTCACTGTTTTGGAAAGCTGCTTCACCGCCAGGCTGCATCGATCGTGGAAGGCCAGGTCGCGTTACACGTGGTTTGATTGACTGAAAATGATTGACAGAAACTTTGAGCGAGAGGTCAGGTGGAGGGAAAAGGTGCAACCGCAATGCCGCGTCACATTTAAGTGAAAGTAGTGGTTTGTTTAGTCAACGCCCAGCGGGGAGACGTTGGATTTCGGCGATTTTCCCAACAACGAATTTCTTTAAGTTTGGTAATGTCAGGAAGTAAGACTGATAAATCAGCAAAAAAGACAAGAACATCTGAAACATCGAGCCAAAAGCATGCAACGCGTGCTTGACAGATAGCAAAATAACGCGAATGATACAGTCGCTTCTGACTAAAATCGCAGTAAAAATAACAATCACCCGCAAAAAAAAACAAAGAACGAGCTGATGACCTGCATGTGCAAGGTAACGTGCAACTGCTGAAAGCGGAACACAACCTCCACCAGAAAGCGTCCAAGTTCATGTGTGAAGTGATAGAAAGCGTCACTCTCTGACTTGGCAGATGTTCGGTGAGTAACGTTTGGCAAAAAATGCACGCGGACGAAGGTCCGCGTTTGCACGATCATGAACAGATGGTTGCTGCGACGTATGTCTAGGATGCGCAAGGCCAGGCGGAAGCAAGGAGGTAAAGACCGTACGACAACCAACGAACAACGCGAAAGCATGCAAGCGCTACACACGGCGGCAGTGAAAGAAGAACGGCCAAAAACAGAAGTCACACCGAAAAAAAGGGGAATGTTCGTCCGCGGGAAGCCGGTTGAGACGCAAGAAAAATATCCATGGCGCTGCAGTCGTCACGGCAACTGCGCTTTACCGAACCAAAAACGTGGGCTATTGATCAACAGTCATTATCGCCTCCCCATTGCAAATCGGCCGGGGTTGAACAATGACGTCATGGTGGTGATGACGAAGGTGACGGCGATGACATCATGCAACCGTTTCTTTAGCGTCGCCGGTTTGGCCATTGCCGGTAACAGCGACAGCAACGTCATCTGGTTTCACAGGCGCTTTGCCTCTGTATAAAAAATACCGTGGTGATCTTTTAGATTCTGAAAGGAAAAGAACCCTTTGAATGCATCAAATAACTTGTTGTCCTGTGGTTTCAACCCACACAGTCATTCTTATTCAACAAAATAAGGCACTTTATTGTTTATTTTCATCACGATTGCCATGTGCTCGGTCTAAAACGTTGTTCTCATGGGCGTCGGAAGGATTTTTTCCTATGGAGGGGGGGGGGCACCAGTGGATTTTTCCGAAAATTTTTCTAGGGGGTGGGCCAAAATTGGTGAAATTTGTTTTTTCCCACTCGAAACTAAGAAAACAACCTTCTTATGTTATAATTTTCAAAATCGGGGGGCCTCTGCCCCTCCTCCATTCCGACGCCCGTGGTTGTACTAGCGACAGAAACATTTGTGTTGTACCGAGGACCGCTTCTGATACACCGTAATTATGACAGCGTGCGTATGTAGTAAGGAATTCAGCATGCGTGAAAAAACTGCACAGTCGAGAGCAGCAGCAATGCAACGCTAAGTGAGAAAAAATACAATCAACGGACTTGGTTTCTCTTTTGCACAGCTGCGAAGAGCGGTAGCGTTTCTTTCAAACAGGTTTGAATCATTGTACAACAACCTCACGAAGTTAACTGCAAACTACCAAAAACGCAAGTTGTGCCCACCTGCGTTCGAAATATAATCGTCCGTAGATTATGCAGCGAGCGGTGAAGCAAGACCCCGACGCGAAACATGTACACCTCGTTATCTGAATCACGTACCGAAATCTGTTGCAACGCTTTTAACGAGTTTCAGTTTACGTATGGCCGTTTTATTGAGGATTAAATGATTTTCTGGGTCGTTCGAGTAAAATCTGCATCTGAATTCACGAACAAATATTGAACGTCCCCTCGCTGCTCAGTTCTTTGCCAGTGGGCGGAGAAACTGTACAAGTCAAGCAAAATAACTGACGTACTCGACGTTACTGGCTTCCATAGGCGAGTTGGCTGGGGTGGGCTGTTCGTTCTCCATCAGCGGCGCCTTGGCAGCGTTCGGCTTTTCACCGTTAAGCGCCTTTTCTCCGTTCAGAGGAGTCTCCTCGTTCACAACGCCCTGCTCCGCCCTGCGGTGAAGAATAAAACCGACGATACGTACACGGTTGCGGGTATGTACAAAATTGCCGTGGTAACCAAACAAAATATGTAAAAGTTTTGGGAAAAAATAAACGTTATCACAACGGGAGCTACCAATTAACAGCCACGTTTTGATCGCCAGCCTATTCAGTCAGGTCAATTTGAACGTTTTATTTAACCGACTCGGTTAAACGTACAGTTAAAAAGGTGCTCCTGCATTCTCAGAGAGAAAATGCGGGACAGTGATGTTAGTATCACGTCACCAAAAATGAGTGGCGACTTGCCTACATTAAAAACGAGTTGATTTACAAACGGCGACTTGATTACACAAGTATGCGCAAGGCACATGATACTTTTTCCTTGGCACCACACAATACCTTATAGAAGTACAACACGAGCTGGGAAGTTTCCAATTCCTGATAATTTCGTTTTAAATTTTTATTTGCTTTGTTCCCTTTTTACAATTTAGTATCTCATGTCGTCCCCGAACTTTCAGCATCCCAGTTTCCCAGTACACTTAGCAACAAGGCTATATACCGCGCTTGCAACGGACCAGAATCTGACAACTTTTTGAACCACGGCTTCACACCAGCAGCGGAGATTAAAATATCGTAAGTGGGCTGTGCACTCTCTGGTCAAAATAGGATGTGGATTATAAGATTTTTTAAACAGTTGTTGAAACCTGCGCAAAATGTTTTATTTGGGATCTTACACGCCAGTTACAACGCCTACTAACTTTTGTATGACAACTCCAGGAATGTAAGTGTTCGTCAGCATCAAGATACCTGACGCCTTGATGGAAACAATTCGTATGCTTTTGTTCAACGATACACATCTTCATGTAACTTTCTATCTGACAACTTCAAATGTCTTATGTTTTTCACAAATCTCCATTTTTGCCCCATACGTAACGTTATTGCTGCGACGACGACCAATTGCAGTAGTTGCTGGTGCCTTGTTCAAGTCTTTATTCGATCTCTCCAGTATTGCCTGTGAGCACCAGCCAACACCTACCCTGTGACATTTTGACCCAGCGTATCTGCATTCTTTTGTTTGTTGACAAACCCCTGTGATATGAACCGTCGGGCCATGTGTCCGAGCCAAACACGTGATCAAAGCACGAACTAAATCGATAGATACACAAATGCCTATCTATTAATTGGTGGTGTCCTGCGCTCTTACCAAAAGTAACATATTGAGGTTGGGGGCTGGTTATGTGGTGGTGAAAGCAGGTTTTCCCGAGTCTTAGCAAGTGAACGCGTGCTACCGGAAGCAAACAAGTACAAGGGACCAAGACGGCAAGTATTTCTGAAATGCATTTGGACTGAGTAAAGTTTTGACAATCGTGTCAAGTAAAAAGTTCCTTGAGTTAAGTTCTGACAAGAGTCCAATATCAGCACTTGGTACTATTTCCTGGATACCAATGACCAGGAACCCTTTCCTGACCTTTGATATGCGACTTGAGTCCAGTGGCGCACGCAGAATATTTTCATGGGAGGTTTCATTCAGTGGCATACGGTGGTTATTTGTATTTGGTGTGCGCTGTTTGTGACGTCACAATTTGACGTCATATTCATGTTCCCAAACCAATGGCGAAGTTTGTTGACACAATATGCATATTCTTCTACACGCACTCTCCTTATGTTACATGTCATTGCACTGAATATAAACTATATCAGCACTCCAAGTTAGGATATTGGAGGAAAGTACACTCAACGCTACGACACAGCAGTTCATAACTGCAAAAATATCAGGCTGCGCGTTTAAACAGGGAAGTAAAGCACACTCATCACACCAATACGTCAGAGCAATTTACAATTTCACAATCAGGCCGCGCTGATGTCTCCTCAAACACGAGCAATCGAACATAGGTGTGCGGCTGGACTGGCTGGCGCACACCCCGGTTTGCAAGATTGAAATTTGCTGAATTACGTAAGACTTGAGAATGCGCATAAAGTACCCAAGAAAACTTTCGTTTTACTGCTATGTGTAGAAGTCCAGCAAACTTTCAGTTTTACTTTTTCTCTGCTGAGTCAACATCAATGCCTGAATCCTTCTATGTTAACAACTGCTGTTTTTGAGCTCGTGCAACAGTTCTATCATGCTACAGAAATTGGTAATGTAGCCAACGCGGTCAACGCATTCACTGATCAGCCACAGCAGACAAAATAAAGACACTTGTTTCGGACCAAGTGGACTATCGTGGAATACAATCTAAAACATGTGTATTGGACGAAAGGTCTGAAAAACGTGGTGAGATGGTTCCTGGATGCAGACGATAACCCAAATTCCCACCAAAACCTTTTTGGCCCATTTGCAATGTTCCTTGAAATTTGCATGAAAATTCATTCCGTGGTATTTGCAGTAAGACGACAAATTAACAAGCAAAAAGTATGCGAAACCAATTAATCTCCTTTTCGCGGTGAAGTTTTTGTAACATATCCAACTCAAGGGGGGGGGTAACCCAACCCCCCTCGCATACACCCTTGGACTTGACGCAGAGCATCCCTGGGATGTGCGAGTGTCTTTCCAACAGTATCGATATTCTTGAAAGTGCGACTTGGGTTTTGATGCTGGATCTAATTTAGGACCGCCGATAGCGGCGTTACTGATGTAATTTCAAGAACATAAATCGTAAACATTGTCTAGTACAGAAGCAAGGATAAAAGACGGGCATTAACAATGGTGGTCTCTTTCGTAATGGTCAGTTGCACTGAAGCTATGGTTTTGTGCAATGCAATTATTGACAAAGGTGCGTCAAATAGTAGGCTGCAAAATCAAGAAAGTGTATTCGGAAAACAGAATAGGCACAACAATCAAAATGAATGTTCCAAAAAACAGGATAATTCTAAAACTACGATGAACACTACTGGTCTGTAGAGTTGGTGAAAATTCAAGTATCGAATGCGTAAACTAACGATCATGTGCACTAATCAACCCAACATTTTACGATTTCGTTGGGCACTTCACTTTGGCGGAGGTTGCAGCTTTTTACAGAATAATCGCAAAGCACAAGCACGACATTTACATGCAGCATTCCCTACGTACTGCGTTCCGTTAGCGATCGGTTCCGCTTCTTCGGTGAGTGGCTGCGTGTCGCTACTGCCAACTTTTGCCACCTCATCCATTTTGCTATCTTTTCTGCATCGCGTCGCATAAGTAGAAAGGGCAATTAAGAAAGGATAAAAAAGCAATAACAATTTATTGAAACCGCCAAGCTGAAAATATTTTTTATTTTTTTAAAGGTTAGATGGTGATTCAGTTGAAAACGTGTGCAGCTGGCATCGCTCGGCGATTTACTGTGCTTCAGGAGAGATTCCAACTTTTTGTATTTCCGCTAGTCGTGCTAGAGGCTCAGCTCACCAGACCAGCTGCAGAGAAGTTACACTGGCGAGTTCAATGCATCGTACCGAGAACCAAGCACTGACCAAGCGGAGCGTATGATGTGCTTGACTTATATGGAGAACAGCCGGCAACTTGTGACTGTCCCATCCCATGGGTTCTCAAGAAACTGGTAACACGGAGTACATTATGCCATGTGCAGGCCTAGCCTCTGCAGAGATGGTCGTATTGTACATTCTGCAGATAGGAAGTCACACGGGCAAGCCAGCAACGCGCGTGATAGGATCGTAATACCCGTGTCCCACCTATAAGTTTCTTCTCCTTTCCTTTGAAGTAAAAGGGACTAATCTGATCAAAGCAGTCGTGTCTATAGTTGGAGACGCTCAGAGCACAAGGGGAATACCTGACATCATGCAGAATAACATTTGCTCAAGGTTCAAGCAAAACAAAAGGGAACTTGTGTTTCACACAATACTGAACATTGCGTTGCGAATTTTTGGCAAAAGCGTCTATTTGGAAAGCTGCCTATATTCCAGAATTTTACGATAGTTCACTTAGACATAAGCCCTGGAAGCAATGGTCGTTTGCAAGAAGCGCCAGTGCAAAATTACCTGTACTCCGCTGAACCTTCTTCGGCATCTTTTCCATTCAAAGCGGTGGAATTACGCTTCGCTGAACCGCAAGTGTGGGAGTAGATGCAGAAGCTTATGCCGCAGTTACGACAAATGCAGCACGAAATATCTGAAGGAAAACGCAAATCAAATTAATAGCAACAAAAACAACAATCAAACGCAGATCCTTCTCGCGCAGCGCTCCGTGGCAAGTCAGATTCAATGACACTAACAGTAAAGCCTTGCACCATTAAAAAGTGGAAGCCACCGCAGAGAATTACTGAAATGCATGTACAAATGTACCTTAGGGAAAAACAGCAAAGGCAAAATTATGTTGACTTGAGGGTTCGAACGATAAGTAGGTACAACGCAGCTACGCGCTACTGGCCAAAATTAGAAAAAAGCACGAAACGAAAACACGTTAAAGCAACTGGTTCATTGAAACTCGGTAAAGCACAGCATCTACAACAAACCGCAACTCACCGATAATGACGAGGATCACAAAAAATGCGGCGACAATGACTGCCACGAGGAGACCGTTTGACATGCCCATCTTCAGTTTAGGGTCCGGCGTGGTCTGCGGTGCCTCGGTGGGCTCTGTTGTAAGGCACACGTGAGACAACAAGTAAAGAAACTCTGGCTTTGAAAAATTTGGCTCTTTGCTGTTCGTTCCAGCTGCTCGGTAACTTTTATCAAAGGAACCTGACTGCGTCTTTTGTTCTGAAGAACTATCGCTGCTACCTGGGATTTCAGCAAAGAACCGGTAACTCGTAACGCTTTCGCTTCTTTCACGTTCTGAAATTTGTTAATGAATTGTGAATGTGTCGGAAAAGAGCTGTAAGGGTCTACAAACCGTCCTTCGAGGCTGGATTTGAAACGACTGATCCTTGAATAATCAAGCTTGGTCAAATCTTAAAAAGCCTACCACCCAGAAAATACTCCCTATCGGGTGACTGAGTGGACGGTCAGCTCATGCATGATTTGTTCTTATCTGCAGTTTTGGTGACAGCTTCAATAAAACCGCTTCCTTTTCTTGGGATGGAAATGCTCGTATCAAACGGAGCTGCATCGTTATGCTTGAGCGGCTCAAAAAGTGGTAAAAACATTGAAAAAAAGCTAAAACGCTTTCAAACAAACAACGCCAGTTTTAACAAAATCAAACGCACACGAAAATGAATTCTACCTAAATTGCCGACGATGTTCTCCGCTATCCGACCACCAGGAACAGCGGCGTCAGTGACCTCAGGCGTCGGACTGCTTCTTACTGTTGGCGCTACCTCCGTTGCCTGCACTTCGTAATCCTCGGCTTCCTCCCTCCGCGCGGAGGACCACACCAGCGGTGTGGCATCAGTTCTGCTGCTGGAGCTGCTGCTGTTTTCTACGTCGTCGCTGCTACAAGCCTGCAGAACTGCTGCACTATCTTCCGCATCTGCTTCAAACGGCACCTCGGAAGCTGCTGCGCTGTTGACCTCAGTTGCCTTCTGAGCTGGCAAGAACTATTTTCCATTCTAACTTTCAGCATCAACGATCACTTTAACCTAAACGCGCCAGCTTGCTACAACTCACGATTTAACTATGTAGTTTCACAGAAAAGCTACCAAGCGACGCCAAACTTCATCGCGCGGACTACTTTGTCGGATACCACATTAACATTACAAAAAGATTTAGTCAAAATCAATGCGCAGTTTAAATCTGGTCGAACGAAATAGCATTTTTCTTTTTCTTTACCCAATGGCACTTACTCGACGGTGTGATAAACGAGGATCGCGCAGTCGCGTTTCCAACTTCGTTGAACACGGTCATTTCGATGATGTACTTTGTGTCGGGTTGTAAGTCTGCGAATTAAGGACAACACGACATGTGGTGATGTTAGTGGCACGAGCAATGCGCTTGGTAAGAGTCAGGACTTCTACAGTCACAAGATAGGCTTGATTGCAGACCTGACACTTGGTCTTGCTTCACGATAAGGTGCGTACAAGTTTTAGCAAATGTCGCCAAGCAACTGCAAGTTTTTGAAAAACTCTGTACTTTTGTTACTGTTTGAGCGTGACTCGAGTTTGAGCGTGACTCGACGAGTGCACCCACATTTTCACGCGGCACCATCTCCAGCGCGTTCATGACCGGTGAAAAAAGAGCAGCGGGCTGTGGCAAAGTGCCAAAGCGAGTGTGAAAAAAACGTGTGCATGCGAGCGGGGTTGCTCTGTGACCATCATGGGCAGTGCTTGGCGTTTAGCTCAGTCTGTTTCTTGAAAAAAAAGTGAATCACGTGATCAAGTCGGCAAGAAGCGCAAAATCTGGTAAACAACAAAGCAGCTCTTCACAACCGCGGGCGATTGCATGGCTCATCGAAAGACCAAACAGGGCGAATCTAACCTTTCAAAGTGTATTCTTGGTCCACGAATTCCATGTCAGTTCTCTTTACTGTCTGGTTGCGGCGCTCGGACGAGCCGGTCTTGTTTTCGTTTCCATCTTTGTCGGACTTTTCCTGTAAAAG
>Ga0210059_1007220_pt1 | contig 17701 bp, 7 predicted proteins | sample Ectturendosymbi2_FD_188042 | JGI IMG/M metagenome (GOLD analysis project Ga0210059, IMG submission 188042) | Ecteinascidia turbinata endosymbiont from Florida, USA - Sample 2 (SPAdes) (version 2) | ecosystem: Host-associated > Tunicates > Ascidians > Unclassified | place: Key West, Florida... | reverse complement strand
GTGTCCACCATGAAAAAAACTTTTTCGGTACCGATACCGCCGGGCATTGTTCAAGTAAAACAAGCGGAGTAATAAACAGATAAAAGAGTACTGGTTCCTTTTATTCACCAGTACTCTCTGCACAAAGTAGAGAGCAGGTGCACGGGCAATAATATTTAAAAAAATTCTATAAACATTTTTAGCCACTGTTTACACCATTAGCAATTTTCAAGTGTGTGAAAATGAAACATTGCCTTTGCTGACTTACTTCCTTTTATATTTATTTCTAACTTGAAAATAATTTATAACTCATTTGTAGACATCGATGAATGTACCGTCACGCCATCTTTATGCGATACAAATGCCAATTGTTCCAACACTGTTGGGTCGTTCAACTGCACTTGCAAAACAGGGTTTAGAGGAGACGGACTAGCAAGCAGTTCCTCTGGATGTTCCGGTAAAATTTATACGTGTTATGGGAAAATATTAGTTGTACATTTATTATTACAGTGACCGCATTGATCTGTGTCAAAGATGAAAAAATTCTAACTTAGCTCGTTTCCCATTCCAATACTATTAAAAAAGTTGGAATCACGCAGATGAGAATTTGGGGCCGATAAATATCTGTTTTCCGCAAAGATTGCGTGGAATTTCAGCTTAAACCTAATTCTACTCGTTGACGTACGTTGCAAGCATCATGTCAGCTTTGAAGACGCAATATGACATAATCGTGGATTATTTTGTTTTTTTCTGAATTTTGTTTTTCCAATAGTTTGTATACGCGAACTGACTTTGGCGTAGACAAAAAGTTTATCGGTCGAAATTTCTTAAATGCCAAGTTTTAGAGTTGAATCGCTGTAAGCAAATACACATAAAGCAGATGAACCATCAGACGAATTTTGCTTAGATTTCCCTTCAGATGTTAATACCCATAATCTGACTGTGATAACGCACTTGCTGCCCCTAAAACAGATATTGACGAATGCGCTGAGAGAACTTCAAACTGTGCCAGCAGTGCAACTGGTGGAATGTGCATGAACACCAATGGAGGCTTTACTTGCTCGTGTCGAGCAGGATACACTGGAAATGGAACACATTGCATGGGTAGGCATTGTTTGTTCCTAAAAATGCAATGTCATGTCAGTGGAGAGAGGATGTTGTAATTTTTATCGCTTTTTCAATATCCGATCTCTGTAATCGTGTTGAAGAACATTGTTTCTGTTATTACTCTTAGTTCATTTATTTCAAATTAGTTCAAGAACTTCCAAACTTTTTCCGAGGGTCACATGAGCAATTACACAACAACTCGAGGGTCGGACATCTTGCCTTATGCGATTGTTTCAGGTTAAGTTACATTCTACCAGGTCAAGAAATTTTTCCTAAATATACTCTTTTTTGATTATTGACAAAATGTCTTCGTGGGCGGTAGTTTGGACACACCTGATTTAGTTCATCGTGTAGTAATGTTTTGTGAGTTAAGCTGATGTTGGAGCATGAATCATTTAGTCGGCATTGCACCTCTGACTCGCACCTGAAAAAAATGTTTAAATTACCTCAATTATACAAACTTGTATGCAAAACTGAGCATATGTACAGATTATGGAGAGTGTTAAATCCAGCATAAACTTTGTTTCAAATGAAATCGAAATTTTCCTGAAAACGAAATTTCGTTACTTGGCGATCAACGCTGAAACATTTGGAAACATTTTAAACATTCTAAAATCTGTAGATATATGCTTTTTTTCTCTGTGAAACAGGTGCTCTCCTGCAAATTTCGTTTTGTATTGTTTAAACGTTTTTTACCTCAGACGTTAGCTTTGCAAATTCATGACAGACTTGTAGGCGTGCCTATATAAATGACGAAATGCGCATTTAGCATGGTCCAGCCTGTTTCGCGCTATCGTATTATAATGGTGATATCAAAAAGACATCCCAGTAGCATCCCAGTGACATCCCAGACAGCACACAAGTATAGTGAACAAAAAACGAGACTTCCTAAACTTGTTTATTCAAATTTTGATTTATGAGTAAAGAACGCTTTGTTTCGGTGGTGTCTTGTCTGCCTGATTTTATTTTTAGTGGCAATGCGATTTTTGTCACAGACTATATCATGCGTGACGATTTGCTGACCGATCCTTTGCTTTCAATTTCTGTAAAGAATTTCAAAATACTATAGTAAATTTTTTAGAAAGAATATCTGTTAAAACAGCTGTTAAAGCTATTAAGCATTTTCGGCATTATGTACGATACGTTTGAAAACGTACTTCACTCTTTTTCTCGCCAAAAGCGCCACGTAAAATTTTATGCCCTTGCACGTACATTGTACAAGTTACAACACCCGCGTCACAATTGCTATTGTGGCGTAACGTGGTACTTGACTCGTACAGCTTTTTTCTCTTCTTAATTCTCACCTGAGGTGATTTTTTGTGGCGTTACCCCTTTTGCCCCGGTATAGGCATTTTTTCTAAAAATCCAGTATTTTATAATTTTTGTTTAATTTCAAAACTTTCCTGAAAACGCGATTTTGCTGCTGTGCTGCGATGCAATGTTGGAAATGGCGATCAGTGCCAAAAGACTTGGAAATATTTGAAAATTTATTAAAAATACAGCCGAAACATGAGAATATTTTTTCCCCGAGACACGAGGAAAAAGATTAGTTATAGCTACACGTGATGTAACATCAATGAAAAGGCTACTTTCTAGCATTTCAAATTCTTCTGCAGAATGAGTACATAAGGCTGAACGGCTTTCGCTGCAGTTGTGCTATTTAAATAGCAGTTGCAGTGACATTTTCCTGTCTCATTTTCGATATTTTCTTAATTCTTTGTCCAATCTTTCTAAACTATTGAACATATTGTTTTGATATGTCTTTTTTAATATGAGCTGATGATGTCTATATATGGTAGGCGAGAAATATATACTCTATTACATCTCGGTGTCTGATTCTTAGCTGTGAAATGATTCGTTTCGCTAGACCAGCTATGTCCAAGACAAATAGCTTACTGAGCCAAACAGTATGTCGCTATCTTGACCAGGGCCGCACACTGAATGACATATTATTGAGGGCCGCACATTGAATCGCTTACTTTGATTTTAGAAAACTAAACTTAGCTGAAACTAATACACTGAGAGCGTTCAAATCCTAACTGCAATGGCAAAAGACGTGATAAAGTGGCACTGATGATCACACGATTATCAAAACCAGGACAGATTGTCAGTATGTGGGATACTTTTACTACAGCGTAAAGTAAACTAAGCCGCACAAAACCCTTGACTGGGCCGCGGGTTGGACATAGCTGCACTAGACAGTATTGTTCAGTTGTGTTTCTTCTCTGAGCGCCGAGTTTCAAGCATACAAAGGTTTGAGAGTCGCAATAGCAGGTTGCAGTTGCAATGGGTTTTATAATGAAATTACAAAGCAACTTGGATCAAGTATTTATATTAACAAACTGCGGTTGCAGAATCAATGGTATCAGCAATCAGTACGAACCAAAAGAGAAAAAAGTGAACTAGGTATGAGAACACAAGGTATAAAAACCCGCGGCAAATCCAGAAGGGGCAGTTTGGGACGACTGCCCCCTAAAACGTCTATCGAGCCCCGTTGAATGATATAAGAGCGCCCCTTTTTGGTGCCTATCGAAGTAGAAGTAGAGATTAAAAATACTCAGCAAATTAACATTGCTTTGCACGTTATTAAACCTCACAATTTACCGTATTTATTCAACTGTAAGCCCGTGATTTGCAAAGTTTTTTCATCATTTCGTGCTACTTGCAGTCAAGGGCGGCTTATATTTTTTATTTCTTTACCTTATCGAAAGTATAGATGACGCTCAATCTTTCCTTGGCTATACGTTTTTTTGACCAAACTCTCTTTTCTCATTCTATTCTCTTCAGCATCACATGCACATTCGTCACAGGAGGGATTATGACGCACAGAAGGTAGTTTTAGTGGTGAAGCATCATTACGAGGGTTACGCATAAACACGAAATGTGCTAGTACGCGAATGTATCTCAGAACAGAAACGTCCCCAGGAAGTTTTCAACAAGGGGGCTTTATGTTTGCTCAGGGGGCTTGGAATTGTAAAAAATGGCGAAACTCCACTGAATTATAGTGTTTCACATTTCAATTTGGGAGGCTTGTAACTTTGTTTTGGGGGCTTAACCCACGAATGCCCCCCGTGGCGACGGGTGCCTCTGACCGTCCCAGAAGCTTAGGGAACCTATGTTCAAGTGCGGCTCACAATCAAGGGCAGCTTACATTAATTTTAACACCATTTCGTGCGGCTTGCATTCGAGGGCGGGTTACAATGAAGGGCGGCTAACAATCGAGTAAATGCGGTATGTGCTGGTCTTTCACCCAGCCTCTGTATCGAAAAGCATCAACAATGATATTGTTTCGCAATAAAAAGCTACTGCTGTTCCGTTATTTTGTTCTCGCGTGAGAACCGAACTGCTGCAACTGCCCAGCCTTACTCTTTACTTAGATTGGGGAATTTAATTTTTTTAAATTTATTTGTTTGTGAGCAGACACGAAGTCCGTAGTATAAGCACACACGTTCTGCATAATCACAAACCCAGTCGTTTTTGTTAGTACAGTTCTCGACTTGCCGCTTGGTTGTACAAAATTGATCTGTTTTTGTTACAAGCTCATTTTTAATGTCTGATGGAAGCCATGAAAGGAAACGCAGTAGTGAAAATAGGAATGCAATGTTAAAACAAAGTTTCAGGGTTGTTGCCCGTGCAGTCCGTGAGTCCACAGTATGCCTTCATCGAAGTTTTAAAGGTGTGTGGATGAGTTTCTCGTTGGAACTAACGCCTCTGATTGAAGCACAATGTAGGGTGTAAAAAGCGAAAGATGTACGTTGGCAAGCAACGTACCGCTATCTGGCAAAAACGCATTGAACGTGCTCCATTAGCTCAAAGAATTATGATTTAACCAAGGGTGTAACGCGGGTAGGCACAATGCACCGGACACCGAATAACTGTGGGCTGCCCACAAGTCCCAACAATGTTGCAAAAGTAGGCCTACTTTCTAAATTTACTCCCAAAAGTCTATAGCTTTGAATATTGGGTCGACAAACTTGTTTCTTTCCCAGGCTCTAATCTAACGTTTACCAGCAGTGTTTTCAGTAAAGTCTAGTTTGTGGAAAACGAAGCCAATCATTTGTGACCAGATTCAAACGTTTTCAAAATTAATGATATAAAACGCTTTGAAACTGCAGTTATTCCCTGAAAAATCGCGTACAAAAAGAGTCATTTTCTTGGCCTGAAAAAGGTACCCATTTTGTTTGATACCCAAAAAAGTTTGGGATATTTCAACAAGTGAAGACCTTTTTGGCGCTCCCCACCTATTTGATTGCTCTTCTCCAAACGCTTGGTCTGGATCCACCACTGGCCAGCAGAACTATTTGAGATTGTAGTTGACCGTCAGGTATTTCGAGTCATCCCACGGCTGTTGCCACCGCGACCCTTTTCGGCAAAGCTTTAGATGCGAGAGCTTTGCGAATCTTGCAATGCAGAATTACCACCTTTGGATGTTTTTAGCACGTGTAGGTAACAAATTCTTTATTCCTTCCTTGCATCAATGGGCGACCACTGGTGCAAACACCGACACAGTTCTTCTAAGGCAAAAAAAAAATACAAAAGAAAGGCAAAATACAAAAAAAAGGGGAAAAAATGATTTTATTCACCAACTCAAATGTATCTTCTTCTCTAGTTGTGGCTTTAATTTCTATGCAGAACAAGCATTGATTTATAATTTTATATTTTTTATAAATCGAATGTACGCAAGAAGGTGAGTTTTCCGGTAATATCAGTAGATTCATCTTGTAGAACCCATAGCAGACACCCGAAGATCTGTATCAAAATGGTCACGAACGTGATGTCTTATGTCTGAAGATCACTCTTCAATTCATCGCAAAATTGTATCATTTGATAATGGAACTTTGCTCACTTTTTGCGGCAACAGTTCCAATCATAGCTTCAGTAATAATGGCTGCTTCTGGTGCAATAACAGACCTCACGTCTGTATCAGAATCCTGTGCGGGTTGAATTTTTTGTCAGCTCCCGCACCGCACCCGCAAAATTAAAACTCCCCGGCACCCGAAGGGGCTTGAGAAATCTTGTCCGCTCCCGCCCCGCACTCGCACACTTCTAACCCGCACAACATCCCAACCCGCGCCCGTCCCGCACTTTGTGTCCCAAGCCCGCACCTGTCTAAAAACTACTAAAAACTGTGTGTCCGAAAACTACTGAAAACTCATAACGCCTGACAACAAGTCTAACAAGCAGCAAAATCAAGCTGCTCATTCTTTTCATTGCCAACCAAAACTTTCCACACATCTGATCTTCCGCTGTCAACAGATTTGAGGTGATAATTTTCCAATGCTACCGTCGTGCTTGGTGAGAAATAATTCAGTCTAGCATCCCTGCTAAATGGATAAGACAGCGCACAGCTGGTCACAACGCGACTGAAACCTGTTTTTTATAAAATCCAGCAGCATCCATTTAGAAGGGTGCTAAACTGAATTATTCCTCACCAAGTACGACGGTCGCATTGGAAAATGGAAAATTGGAAATGGTCACTTGCCTGCCACATGGCAAGAGTCTGAGCTAATGTTTTGCAGCAAATGGGTTGTTGGATCATAATGCAATAATTGCTGTCTGTAGGCTTGCTGACCTAAGCGCAATGCTGGCGAACAACTTCAGTACATGCACGTGTTTTGCGATTTTTGAACTGATGTGCTTTTGCTCAACGTTCAGTTACCCGCACAAAAAATTTCTCATTCCGCGCCCGCCTCGCACCAAGTTCAACCAGCGCTCGCCGGCGTCCCGCACCCGCCCCGAAAATAAGGGTACCAGCAACTCGCGCGGGTTAATCCGCCCCGCGCAGGATTATAGTCTGTATGCGCTTTTTCAAATTAACAACAATTAAACGACTTTGCAACTTGTAAACAAACCCTTTTCAGGCAACGTGGCATAGTGTAACAAACAGGGCTCTGTGCTTTTTTATCGTTTCGTGACAGGAGATTGTCAAAATATTCTTTTGGCTTGTTCTTGAAAGATTGAAGATTTTTTCTAAGTATCTGCTTAATTGGTTGGGGCAAAATCTTCGTTTGACAAAACAGTATTAGAGAATAATGCACAGAGGTTGTTGCTGATCCTCATGCCCAGAAGCAATACCGTAAAAGTAATACACTGTCTATGGAAAGAAATCCTTTCTCAGCACAGAATCAGACACTAAGATCTTACAGTACGACTTCCTGGTACAAACACAGCGTGAAAGACTTGCAGATGCATGGCGAGAACTTAACTAAAAAAACTGAACTTAACAAAAATTGGTTCGTTTTATTTTCGCGGCATCTTGGCATACACTCTTCCTGGGAGTTTCGATTGCTTGTGTGAGTCGCAATTACTTGTGCTCCGTGACGGATTTACGCATAGGCCAAATAGGCCATAGCCTAGGGTCCCGCGATACTAGAAGCCCCACGCAACTCTTTTCTATGACGACTCAGTATTAACTAAAAATTTGTGAAACTGCGCAGAGGCATAACGTTTCCTGGATTTTGCAATCCTGGTAAAGAAAAAAGTTTGCATTGGCAACCGTTCTATCCTTGGTTAAAAATGTTGGAACCAAGTGCAATTAATTTAAAATGGTGATTTAGGTCAAGTCGGTGAGTTTGCGAGAAAGTTTATTACGTTCAATCGAAAGGAAGCATCTGGCAATATAATATTTGCAAAGATATTAACACCTTTTTCTTGAAAAGTATGCGGTTGCTACACTAAGTTTTCAAGAGATATTTCTTAAAATCTTTAAACCTTGCTTATTCCTAGCACAAAGCAGGTGAAACAATGTTACAAATTTTTCTTAAAACATTTCAACCAACTGTTGGGCTATAGGCAATTTCAAGCGTGTGAAACAACCATTTTTCCTCTAGTTAAGAAATATTCTGCATTTTTAATGTTCTACATCGTAATTTATATTCAGAATTTTATCCAAACACACCAACTGATCGCGTGCAGGAAACAAAAACGTTTTGAAACTCAACTATCTAACTGCCTTCTGTTTGGAGATGAACTTGCCAAACACAATGTGTGGTGACCTCTGTTTGTTGCTGTTTTATGTAACGAAGTTTCTTTGTGTTGAGGAATTAGTTGTCACGACAAAATGTTTCAAAATAGTTTCATGCACCCCTGCAGAATAAAGTAAAATCAAAATGCCACTTAGAGTGAAAGTTTTTGCAAGTGTCTCGTTGTGTTTAATGATGGTGGCTTTCTGTTAATGACCAGCTTTTTATGTTCGCAGACATCGATGAATGCACAATTGGAACTAGCAACTGTGCAGCAACACCAACAGCAACTTGTACCAATACTCTTGGAAGTTTTACTTGTGGATGCAACGCTGGTTATTCAGGGGATGGAGTGACTTGCACTGGTGAGGAATCGCAAATCATTTTGTGTTAAGAAATGCGAATTGAATGGAAGCAAAAAGTCAAATTAAAATATAAGATGAAATGGATTTTCTGATGAAAGCACCGTTTGGGATCATGGCTGCAGATTATGCCAATGCCAAGTTAAATTTATATTAACACGTGATTAACACAGTAGCAAAGATTGGCATTTCTAGAATTTCGAAATCTTGTAGAGGGTGACTTCAGAAGGCTTTACAGTTTTCGTTGTCTATCTGCTATGTTAGTGTTTTGGTAATATTTTTCTATAATTTACACACTTTTTCGTCCAAACTTTCTAAACAGTTGATTTTGTGCTTAGTTCTTGTTTCTTCAGTGTCGAGAGTTTTGCTTTGTGGTGTTGTTAATGAGTATAACTGACAGTTGTACCAGTTTTATGTCTCCAGCCATTACAAACAAACTTGCAACAAAGTAATGAGGGAAGAATTGAGATATCAAAAATTTACTGTGCTTGCCTAATGAAAAGTATTAGCAATGTGCTTAAAAGAAAAGAGGAAAAATAAGCATTAGTGCGAGAACGACAAATAACTGTCCCAATTTCTTCAAACCCAATCAATTATAGCAACTATGGTGCTGTTGTAGAAATGTATCCCCGTTTTTGTGCACTTGAACGCGAAAATTTCAAAAATTTTACGGTTGTTTTAACAAGTAAAGAATTTGTGCTTATAGTTTGGAACAAGGATGATTCAGATAAGCATATGTATTTCACAGCCGTAGAGAAAAGTTAAGGATCACCACACGAAAAATTAGCATTTTCTGGACGTTTTCTATTACGTGTCCGATTCCCGGCACATAGTTAATAGAAAAACGTGGTATAATTGTTATTTCACCTACATTTCATGCTAATTGAAATTTTTTGGTTCTGTATTTGCAATTGATATACAGTAACTGACGTTAGAAAAATGTGTCTGGAATTTAATATCTTTGAAAACCTAAATATAGGTGAAAAACATCACTGATGGAAGTGCAACGGCTTAGAATTGTAGTTCGGAACGAATAAGGTCAATCAGAAAGTCAACTTAGTGTAGCATAAAATTTGCAAAAGCAGTTGTGCATGATTCATCAGATAAAGTTTGAAAATTTTAGAAGTTATTCAGAAAGACAAAGATTTGGGCTGCTGTATCTCGCAAAACCACTGCAAGCGTAGTAAAATAAAGATATAAAAATAATAAATCCAAGTAATTCGGGATCACTAGAAGAACATTTCCAGCACTTAAACATTTTAAGCCTTCCCAAACTATATAGTTTTTCAGTAGGCAAATTCATGCACTCTTTTCATAAAAAACTGCTTCCAAACCATTTTGATGAATATTTTATTCCACTCAGCTCAATCCATTATCATTCCACAAGACTAGCAACCTCAAAAAACCTATTTTTACCTAGAGTTAACTCTTCCTCAGGAAAATGTTCTCTTAGATTCATAGGACCAAAAGTATGGTCTTCAATACCAGACGATATTAAATTTTCAACCACCTTTACCTTTAAATGGAAACTTAAGAAACACCTCCTACATGAAAAAAATTCCCAATTATGAACTTTAGCAACATTCCCCTTGTCCAGAACAAAATACTGTGTATTCTAGTATTCTGTAACTCTGCTTATTTTTTGTGGACATTTACTTTTTCGTATTTTCTGTGTGCACATTCTATGCTTCTCGTCATATAAGTACACCCTTTGTTTCTCTCTGTTTTGCTTTTTTTCTTTTGTACCTCTTTAATTAGTTTTTGTAACTTTTTTACTTCTTTAGTAGTACGATTTTTTATATTGCTAAAACTATTCTAACCGCACCAAAATCTTTCACTTCAATTCGATCCACTCATCTGTGTACATAGGCATGCGGTTTCACCTGTACATTTTCTTCACCATGTTCTGAGTTCATTCGTTTTTTTGTTTTTGTATTTCTTTTCATTATGCTTATTTGATGTCAAACTGTTGTTTCTCAACACTTATCAAAAAATGACTAACGGGGTTGGTTGACTAGATGACCGCCACGGTCTTTCGCCAATCCTATATGACACAGCGCCCCTCTTTGTTTACACTGATCAACTATTATTCCATTGTGTTTCCACTTGCTCTAACGTTCGCTAATGGTTGGCCTACTGCATACAATGGCTTTTATGATGCTTCTGCTTGTTGGCTGAGTCATATGAAACAATAAACCTTTACCATTAGCAGTTGTAGGAACAGGCAATTGTTGGGGATGCAAAGGACATTTTGCCCGAATTTCCTCAAATTTGCCCGAAAAATGTTTATGCGGTAAACATTCTCCTCTCTGCAATTTTTTGTGGCTTTTGGTGCATTGTAATTTCCTTAACCACGTTGCTATGGCCTTGAAATAGAAAATTTGTTAGTTGAAATTGGGTTCGTAAAAACCTAGTGAATAAATTAATGCAGACTGTGCAAGAACTGGTCAGGAGCCATCTGGCTGAGTTCTCTAAGCATCTGCTTCACAACTCGGAGGTTTGCAGTTCAATTCAGAAACCAGTCGTTACTATCAACAACAAACATGCATCTTGCAAACCAACGAAAAACGACACATATGCAACAAACTTTATGGTAAAATTTGATCATCCAAACACTGTACTTAAAAACGAAAGCACAGCTTTCCTGTACTTGCTTAATATGGGCTCTGCTAATATGAAATACATGCACTGCAGCATGCTCGATTCCTACAGTGTGCAATTGAAAAGGCACGAATTCTAATTGAGATACATTTTTTGCCTAAACTTTCGTGCGGGTCAGTTGCTCATTAACTCTCACACCTGAAACACGAAATTACTAGAAAGACTTTGTTGATTTGATATACTTTATATTTAACGAGCCTATGACATTATACATTTTATTTCCACTCTTTTGCAAATAAATTGAATTTCATCAGTATTTGGAAAAAAAAGGGAACTTCTTTGCCCATTTTTTTGAGATTTTGTCCACATTTTTGGCATATCAAAATTTTGGAGGTGCCCTTGAACAACCTGCCCCTCAGCTCCTCCACCACTGACAAGCGATGATCGCCTCATAAGGCGTTGATGTGTGCCATTCAATTTCTGGGTCGTTTAACCGCGGTGTATGAACCATACGTCAACACTGCTGAACGAGCCACTGCGCCGAGTTGGTTATGCGGCGCAGACAAAACCCAGAGGCGATCGTGCTTAGTGAGCTTTTTTGTACTCATTACACAAGTCCACTATTGTCAAACGAGGGCCTTTACTTTCAAACGATGAAGCAAGCAGACACGATGATAGTTGTTATAATAACTCTTTTGTCGCGTAGTTCATCATGGAGTAACATTTTGTGAGTTGAAGCAATATCGGAACACGAATCCTTCGGTCGGCATTGCACTTCTGGCTCACACCAACAAAAACGTTTTAAGAAACCTCAACTATGGAAACTAGTGTGAAAAAATGAACATTTGGGGTGTTTCTAAAGACCGTTGCATTACGGCTTCGAACGAACAGGAAAGATTCGTGAAAACAAGGTTTTGTTGCTATGATGCTTTGCAATGTCCAAAATTGCGATAAGAGCCAATAGACCTAAAAATACTCTAAAAATTATGAAATCAGTTGGTACATTCATTTTCTTTCCTGACATACAAGTGTGCTGCTGAAACTAAAGCTTTTCATTTTTTGACAACCCTTTTCTATTTCCGAGGTTCGCTCTGCAAATTCATGGCAAGTTTGTTGGCTGTGTCTATTCAGATGAAGTAAAAACATGTGCAGCGTGGTCGAAGATGTTTTGCACTATCAAAGTAGGTTGAACAAAACAAGTTGACAAATCATTGGTGTCATGATGCACTTTTCGTTCGTAATATCATAAACAAAGCTACTGGTCTGAACGTGTACTTTGAAAAATTGGTACTAAAAATGATACCCCAGCAACAAGCAGCAAAGACTTATGTTCTTCTCTTAAAACAACAAAAATATTTAAATATCAAGTTTCAAATAATATTGTTTAAAAATTTCATTTAGAGTTTTCGTAAACGCTTTAAGTGTTTATGTCATTAAAGATTAGTATCAAAATTCATCTTTTCAGACACTGATCAAATTTATACAGAGTGCATTACGTTGGTTACACACAAAAGGTACACTTCGGGCCAAACGTTTGAGATAAACGCATATGTTTGAAAAATATTTTCATATTTTATTACACGGTAACCAACAAAAAGCTTTACGCTTTTTATAGGCTTTAGAGGAATCAGCCAACTGGGCTCTGCTTTCATCTTTTTGCGATGATTCAAACTTGCGCATATCTGTATTCAAGTAACTTCACTCTACAAGTGAAAGAAGCAAGGAATCAATCACAAATTTTTAATTGGAAATCGATTTCACGTAACACTACCATCGTCAGTCCTCTCATCTGCAAGCAATGCTAACAGGTGTGAAACGCAGAAAGGCCAACACAAGTTCAGAGAAAGTAAACAACCTCAAGGCTGCAATGAAAAAACTGCGTGGACCCAATCGCGACAAATAAAACAAAACCAAAACGTCTTGCTAAACTTTTTTGACGCGAACAAAAACACGTGCACACTGGCCGCGAAGTACGAAACAAAACGGTCTGTTAAAATGAAGTTCATCAGCGTTCAGCGGCAGGGAAACAAAATGATTATCTTACGCGTGGGAGGATCATATTTTGAATAATAATTTGTATGTCAAGTCTGTGATACCACTTATCTACACAGAAATCTAAAGATGGGGAGTTAGGTTCTTCAACAAAAGTAACGGGGCAAGCCTGATGTATCGGCGGTTTACATACGTCACCGTGGGACTCTGAAAAGTGACGCAACAAGGCCACTTTATCTTTGTTATTTTGATCAAATTCACAATTGGGTCTGATCGAATTACTACGGTGTGATGACCATCTCATGGAAAATTTGTTGTTGGTTTGCCCGACATATTGTTCGTGGCAAATGACACAAGTCGCTACATAAATACCATGGTTTGCACATGTCAATTTTTGGTTGAGTGGGAAGGTTTTAATTTTGCCCATTATTTGTGAAACACATGGCACCAAGGATTTGTTGTGCTTTGCATGGTTACCACAAAGTGCACAGTGGCCACAAGGACTCGACATCCCTTTGACATGCTCTCTCGTCTTGCTTAAAGCAAGGTGCTTGTAGTTAGTAAGTAATTGTTCATTTGTAGTTGTTTTTTTGTAGGCTATCATTTCTTTCGGGTTGAAGCTGTTCTCTCTCTTTGTGAGATTTATCACGTGGGGAAAAAATGTAGCCCAAACTTGTGGGTCATCTTTCTTTTCGCCTTTTGGGGCCCGTAGTCTTTCTTCCCAACTTGATGTCATTGCTATCATGTCTTTAGGCAAGTCCAAAGGGAAGCTTGTGCCAATCACTTTCTCTTTGAGTCGATTTAACCTGCAGAGGTTGTCTTCTTTCCTTTGGTTCAGACGTCTCAATCTTATTGCTTCTCCAAATAAGATTTCCTTGAAGGTTGACTGTGTGTGGTGTGATTTTCCGTTTGTGAACTGCCTCCCTTCTGCTGTGGGTTTAACGAAGCCTTTAGTGACAAAGCCGAAATCATCGTCAGTAGTTATGCAATGATTAACATCTAGGAATTAAACTTAAAACCCTTTTGATCGGCTGTGCAAGCTTGGCGAAACGTTAGTTCCAAACTACTGTTGGCAAATGCTGAAGTTAGTGCTTGTCGGATGTTTTCATTTGATACTTTTGATTTAGCTATCCAGATTATGTCATCGATAAATCTGCGGAAACCTGCTGCTTCACGTAGCGCCCCAGCAATAGGCTGTAGGATGTAATGTTCAGCAATGTTTGCCAATGAGACCGAGTGGTTGTCACCGGTTCCAATACCGTTTTTTTGAGTATATAACTGGTCTCCATATTGAGTGACAACATTGTTTAGGCAAATTTCGTTCAGATTGACAATGATTTTTTGGGCATTGGTGTAAAAGTTGGAATGCTGCTCCAATGCACATTCAAGGGCTTTTGTTACCGTGTCTCTGCACAAGCTTGGGTAAAGTGCTTTTACATCTGCCGCAACAATGTAAAACACTTGTTTTTGTTTTCCAGTTTCTTCAGTTTTGGTTAGGCGCTCTTTCCAATTGAGTAGGTCTCCAATGTATTGACGACTGTCTTGACAAAATTCGTCTGGCCAGTTTTAGAAAAAGCTGTACTAACGGGTTTCAGTATTAATTCTAGAAAAGCAGTAATTCGTAAGATGCTGATGTTCCCAGCACATTGTAGCAAACGCACAGGTATGTCTTTGATATCCACGTTCAGTAAATTCTCCGGGCTTAAATAATGTATTTTGAAAAGCCGGTAGGCGTAGGTGGGCGCATTGCAACAAAATATCTTTGCCGATGCACCGTTGACTTTGCTTTGTTTCCCTGCCGCTGAACGCTGATGAACTTCATTTTAACAGACCGTTTTGTTTCGCTTTTCGCGGCCAGTGTGCAGGTGTGTTTGTTCGCGTCAGCTTTTGCATCGTGCCCGCAGAGACTTGGTTGCCACAACGACCAAAATGCACGTTGACTGATTCATAACGATTGCTGTTTCAAGCCGACTTCGGAAGCCTCGTTCTGCGAAGAGTTACTTTTATCAGAAAGCGACTTTTGCTTTGGTGTTAATCGTTAGCTGGCGTTGAGCTTTAGTAGTTTTTGTCGTTTATGCAGTAAGTTTTGAGGCTTCAGCCTTTGCGTGTAGTTTAGCAAGACGTTTTGGTTTTGTTTTATTTTTCGCGGTTGGGTCTACGCAGTTTTTTCATTGCAGTCTTGAGGCTGTTTACTTTCCCTGAACTTGTGTTGGCCTTTCTACGTTTCACACCTGTTAGCATTGCTTGCAGATGATAGGACTCACGATGCGTAGTGTGACGTGAAATCGATTTCCTATTAAAAATTTGTGATTGATTCCTTACTTCTTTCACTTGTGGAGTGAAGTTACTTGAACACGGTAACCAAGTCATAGAAATGCAGGCAAGCTGTATAAATGAGCTTTACAATACCGTTAAACCGCTTTGCAGGTTCGGTTGTACCGTGATTTGATGTGAAAGAAGCAAGTGTTTGCTTAAATTTGAACTCAAGTGTTTGCACTCTTTATTAGAGTAGCAAAGTTTGACCATTGCTTATTTACAAAATAGTTTGTTTGATTGCACACCAAACAAATATCTGAAATAGAAATTGCATGTAAAATTGTAATGAAGTGGGAAAAGCATACTTGCAAGATACAAGAAAGCATTGAAGAACTAATTGATTGCAAGATAACAACAAACTACTTTGTAAATAAACAATGATCTAACTTTGACACCAAACGTACCGTGGAACGACATTTACGTTGGTGATACAGCCCATGGACGTTTCTACAAAGCACACACTTATTTTTCTGGAATCATGTCAGGTAATACTGGTCATAACAAACACAAGTAATTCACAAAGATTCATAAGGTCTCACCATATTTAGGTTTCCGTGATGCGTTATATAAGTACGCTTTTCGCTGTTCATTGCTGCATGTATATTGATGTGGTTGTTTAATGTTTCTCTAGCTTTGTTCATGGTTTTCTCCAGATGATTTGTCGACTGATGTGACATTTTTTGATTGCGCCAAATACTGCAGAATGTTAAGAACAGTTCATTAAAATACGTTGTGAACAAAGAGAGACACCATTTCTAGAAATAAGCTGCCGTCGCAATATGGGTGTCACTTCCCAGCCAAAAACTTATTAAAGCTTAGGAAAAAGCCTCTTTTTTCACTTTTTGGTATTTTGCAGTCATTTTAGCAGATCATCTTTATTTTCTAATAAATGCAAGGTCACAAAACAAATGATTCGCAAACACTGAATTTTGTCAGGCTGCTTTGTCTCAGAGAACTTTTGCAATTAACGAATATCCTGGATTAATACACTAAATCAGGGGTGTCAAACTGGCGTCCCACGGGCCAAATCCGGCTCGCCATGGCCTGTTTTGTGGCCCGCGTCATGTTAGTTTTGTGCTTGCATTAGGTTTGACAGAATTACGTTTATTAGAATGCCACAACAGAACTACGTTCTTCGTCTTTCGTCATAAATGCAACATTATGACTTAATAATTATGGGCTAAACCAACGGTTACAACCTCTTCAGTTCAAAACCTTGAGTTTGTATAAATTCCATGAGGACTTGAAGAATTTCCAACGCACTTTAAGAAAGAATTGCTGATTTCAAAGACTTGGAATCTAATTTTGTTATTTTCAGCGACCTTTTCTTTTCAGTGCCGAAGAAGTGCCACAAAAATATCAAACGAAACTAATTGAGTTGAAAGTGCAACAGTCTGAAACATTTTCAAAACCAAATTTCAAAATGTTGACATTAAAACGTTTTATCTATACTTTGGACCAACTTATCCCCAAATAAAGGAAATGACATCGAGGACCGCGTCAGGCGCGGACACAGAGGTTGGATGCAGGGGATGCATCTCCCCACCAGACCTAAAGAGTTCTTGACATGGAACTTGATTTCGTTGAAAATCATCGCCAAAATATTTTTGCACTGCACATTACTTAATCACTAAAAAACTAAAATTTAACTTACGCTAACAATTAGTCAAAAACGTTTTTTCGTTTCATTAGATGAGCTGGCCTTGTCTGTGGGACCTGATATAAAATAGTCAATGATCGCATGGGCGTCCGCAGGGATGCAAAACTGGCATTTGCCCCCCTGGAAATTGGGATTAAGAAGCAAATACTTCTGGAAAAGCTGAAGTCGGTATCTTAATTCCGATTGATTGATTTAATTCTTGCAATGGCAGTTTATTTACCGGTATGAAACACACACTGCACAAGAGTCAGGTTCACAGTTGTAGCGTCATGCAGTGATGAGCTTCCTGTTCACATATATTCCCTCCTTTGCCTGCAGAGGCGGGTTGCGAAAGTCGCGAGCGGATTATTCTACTGTTGGTCTTTATTGCGTAACAATAACATGGCAAAAATCTGCAAAGTTCACTTTATATTACGGTAGCAGGCATTTTGCTGCATGAGACTGTTGAACGCACACACCTTGGCAGTTAATGCAGCGAGACAGTGACATGCTGATAGCGGTAAGTTACATACATTTATACTTTGTGAAAAAACGCAGGAGTGAATCTGAAGCAATGCTTCCATAAGTTTGAAAAATCCATTATTAATGCGAGTGTGACCAATGTGCCTGAGTGTCAATCTACACTTATGCAGGCTTCTTTTCATGCAGTATAAAATTACGTGGCTTGTTAGAATACATCTATGCAGGCTTGTGGGATTTCGTCTTAATAGTTAAGGTTTAGT
>Ga0210059_1007219_pt1 | contig 17701 bp, 11 predicted proteins | sample Ectturendosymbi2_FD_188042 | JGI IMG/M metagenome (GOLD analysis project Ga0210059, IMG submission 188042) | Ecteinascidia turbinata endosymbiont from Florida, USA - Sample 2 (SPAdes) (version 2) | ecosystem: Host-associated > Tunicates > Ascidians > Unclassified | place: Key West, Florida... | reverse complement strand
GCTGATGCAGCAAACCGCATTTCCTTTAACTCGTTCAAAGCAAAACACCCAAAGGTCTCAGCAAATATTTACTTTTGGGTGTCAATGCACTCAACATACCCGACTATGTCAAATTTTGTTACTCAATTACTCATCCCGTTTTCAACCACATGGCTTTGTGAAGCAGGATTCAGCGCAATGACTACATTGAAAACGAAACATCGTAATCGATTGGAAGTAGAGCATGACATGCGGTTATGCTTATGCAAAGTCAAGCCGCGGCTTCAAAAACTTGTGGACATGGTGCAGGCTCAACCATCGCACTAACAGTGGAAATTAAATGTTGACACAAACTGACAATTTTGTTTTCCTGAAATCAGAATTCATGTGTTAATTGAAACTTCTGAAAAACAATCATTTTGGAATACATGTGTAGCCACAGTTCTCTGTAATTGTGTATAATTTGGGCATACCGTACTTACTACTCATGTTATTTATTTTCAGCATTACTTGTAATATTTTTCTCCATTACCAGAAAACAAAATGGGGTCGCGTGTAAACGCTGATTACATTTTCGTTTAAAATGGGGTCGCTTCTTAAAAAGGTTGGGGACCACTGCGTTAGAGGATACGTTCATACAAAATCAGGCAGAAACGATAGAAAATTGAAAAAAATTGTCAATTTTGCTGACCGAGAGCACTTTATCTTCCTTATAATCTGAGAAAAACTTTGATATTATATTGCACATAATAAATTTGGCAAATTGGGAAACATTTCCTGCTTTTATCCTGACAAGCATCGTTACCATGAAAAGATTTGCTTTAAAAAATATGTCCAACAAGTTTCCACGCATTTCCGCTCTAACGCACCACTGCTGGAAGGAAATGCTTTAATGTTTACACACGTGAAGAAGAGCAACAAGACGTAAACAATGTCGCTATTCAGGAATTACACAGTTATGAAAATGCAATTAAACCTGTTTTAACTCCACAAACGACAGAGATGAATACTTTAGTCTTGATGGAACATCAGAATAAACATACATTGTATTTGGACTCATGGTCATAACATAAAAGGCCGAGGCACATTTCGTTGAGATAAAATAGATGTTTTTAGATCGAAACACATTCATATTCCAAAAACGTTAGGAAAATGGATCTATTCACTAGGGTTTCTAATAAATGTATTACAGAATACGATTTCCGCTTGCAAGCTATTAATATTTGCTATTGGGTGAGTTGCCCTCGTCGCAACAGCAATTAAAATTCAGCTATACCTTGCCGAAAGCTGTTAGTTTAAGTCATTTCCATGCAGTGTGATGCAAAATTCGAGCATAGGTCCCACGTTTGTTTTCGAACACGAATACATATCACTAGTTTGGCAACACTCAAGGTGCTAATCAACAGATAATTACAAACCTGTAGAGCTTGCTCGTAAATCGTATTTTTTGATAAACTCGTATGTCTTGCACGGTGACACTTTTAAAGTTGAGTGAAATTGTAAAAAAAACAGGAAAACTACCGCTGCGATGTTCGCTCCAAGCAAGTTGTTGTTTCAGGTTTTACTTGCCATGGTCGTCTGTTGTCAGTTTTTTTGAGCACTTAATTCATTACTTGAGCCTTATTACGCATAACAGTTATTTTAAATTTCGTGCTATATCTGTAATCGCAATATATTCTCTGACCTAATCTTATCGTACGCAAAACACCAGTATGTCAGTGATAAAGAGATGCAAAGGACGCAGGAATGGGTAAGCGGAAAGTGTAATAGCAATATAAACCCTCAGAGAGAACATTCATTAAATAAAAACAATACGATATGCGCAATATGATGAAAACGATAAACTTTGTTGCTGCTCCATCTGTTTGCATTACGGGCTCTTCTGTTCGTGCTACCCTTCTTTGAAACGATAGTAAGGGCGAATTCCTGATTTCAACTTACCTGTAGTTCACTAGCAAAGTTGCACAGAATGTAACAACAAGAATCTTTCTACTACTTGCATACACATGCACGGTATTTCTCTCAAAAGCAGAAAAGTGGAAAAATAAAATTTTTGCGGAACGAAAAAATAGCGTGTACCGACACGTCCAATTAAAAAGATAAGGGCGATCACTGGCAAGTATTAACACTCTAATTGCGAAGGCTCAAGCTCACCTATCAGCCTTTTTTCACTACTGACAGTTTCATACTGTGTATAACGACATTAGCGTTCAGGTTGAATTTTCATTTCAGGGTTGCCATTTTCACAGCTGCAAAAATTTGCTATGTTGGCTAAGATACAAGGAGGAAATATGGCTTTACCTCAATCTTCTTCTCCAAAGGAACGTATGACGTTTTCATCTGCAAATGAAAATCTTGCAGAGCTTTATCAAGTTGCGAAATTGCGTGATGCAAGACCTTTTCATCAGTCCATTGTTCCACAGTCAATCCTAAACAATACATGCCATATAGCAAACACGGTTGCAATACACCAGGGGTTCCAAACTTTTCTCTGACCATTTACACCTTCAGCATTTCGACAGATGAGCATGTAAACCTAATATTTCCTATGAAAAAAAGGGTCAGTAAAATAACAAAAGTCCACCGAATTTTCAACAGAATTTTTAGATTTTTAGAACTACAAAGGTAGACTCAGTGTTTATGTCTCAAAATCAATATATATATACCAATAGGCGTTAAATGATTTTTGAAAATAATATTCATTGATATATCTATAAATATATTAAAATAAACAACATATAAACATAGTTTTCCATTTTGTTGCTTACTTTGAATGTACACCATTAGATAAGCAAATGTACCCCAAGGGTACATGTACCCCAGGTTGGGTACCCCTGCACTACATCAAAGTGCGTTTGGCAAACCTGGTTACTTCAAAATCAGCACTGAGCGATGGCGATAAAAGACTTTATATGAAAAGTTGCTCCAATGCATTGCTTACCACCTTGTACGGACACCCGACGCACTAATCCTATGTATAAAATCAAACGACGCGCTACATTAAAAACTTTTCGCAGATGTCGATTAACTGTCGTGTAAACGAACTTATTTCTGCGCGTGAAGTTACCGTTACCTCATTGTTGAAATCAATTCGGTTATTTTTGCAACACCGCCCACAATACTTTGCAGACTCACTTACACGTGCATCGACGGGTTTGAGCAGATTAACATCCTATGATCTTGGTATTGAGGGTGGATATAAGCTTGCAGGTTGCAACGTCCCTGTGATCTAAAAACGACCCAGGCAGGACGTCGCGACGCCCCAGTTGGAACCTCGGCTCTAACGTGTTTACCACGAATAAGGGCGCAGCAATCTTCATTATGATTCCGCTTACTTGAAAGATGTTCTCAAACCGGGGATGAAGTATGTGCTATGTTTCGTTGCTCTTGGCATTATTGTGAAACTGTGAGCAAACCCTGTGTTACACAATCTAAAATTAAACTGCAGACTTTGCAGTTTACAAGGTTATGATTGTACTTCGGTTAGCTTTTGCGTCTTCTTAAATTCTGAGATGCGCATATTTTTTGTATTTTGTTTTGAGAAAAATAGTCTTTTCAGCTTTTCCATTCGATCCGAAGCATGTGAACCGCACACCTTCTTATAACTACATTGCACTACGGCTGAGTTCCGTCGCTTATCCGCATTTTACGACCACCAGTGCGTGCAGTGTAACACCAAATCTATCTTTACCTCGTTCTGTTGCGCATTAACGACGGTCGCATGTGAACAACCTAAGAAATCGCACAAAGATAAAATTTAAAGAAAGAACTGGTGAAAAAGTGAGCACCGGAAAAGGTTTGTTTACTGTTAGCAAAACTTCGAAAAACAAAATAGTATAATCTTAAAACAACAGGCAAGTGTTAAAAAGCGTCGCGTAAAAAATTTGATAACCAATAAAATCATGCAAATTGCTGTTGCTAGCATTTGGGGAATTTTCACTTGATTCCCAGCCTGAGAAACCTCATTTCAAAAACACGGTGTGTAACTCTAGCTGGCTGTTAAGTCTGATTTTTAATTTTTTATGTTATCAAACGGATTATGGAAAAATTGATTTCGTTCAAATTACTTCAAGATGAGAACTTCAGTCGCCAAATTGCAAAACATGCATTCAGAGCCAAAGATAACTGGAGTCGACAAGACCAAATGTTTACGGCAAATGAATTACAGTGTGTGGCGGTGGTGCAAATAAATGGCTGTTTTCACCTTTGGCATTCCAAAAGTTGGTGTTATCACATAAAGCGACGATATTTTCCCGCAACAAAACGAGGTGGACCGACAACCCTTTTGGTTTTAAGCGGCCTACCCGGAATCGGGCGCTTTTCCTCTTTTTCATGCTTTTCTTCTAAGTTGCTTGCAACCGGTTCTGCTGGCACTTCTTGAACTTCAGACGATTCTTCGCTGCTTTTTCTTAACTTAGCAAGTTTTTCTTCAAGCAATATGTTGTCGTCGGTCAAAATATCAAGTCTAAACAGCAAACAACATGTTTTTCAGAAATGTCTAGCCGATATTTTGCAGGATACATTTAAGAGCGGGGCAACTACTACTTAAGGCAGATGTAGAAAGCTTCTGACGTATTTCGAAATAGTTAATCAAAATCGGATACTTTCTGGTTTTGTTTAAACAGGATATACTAACATTTTTACTACAGACTAGCAACTGTTGAATCAGAACTAAGCATCAACTTAAAGCACAAAGATATATAGGCTATCATCCAAGGAAGCATACTTTGCCTGGAGGTCCTGTTTTCGCCTTTGATATCCAGCAGTTGCAACAGGAACAGAAGATAAAAATTTAATTTTGTTTTTCAGAAATTGTGATTGTTTTTGACCTCTTCCGATAGCATTGATACATGTCTCGTATTCTCTCTTCACATCAGTAAGGATGTCCTTGTATGCTGTAAGGTGGTCAAGCAGTTGGTTGAACGCTTGACTGAAAAATGAAAAAACATACGATAAAGTTGCAAAAAATTCCCGGTTAAAGATTCTGATGCAAGCACGCTCTGCAGCATGTCAACAAATAAAACAACCAGCAATTGCAACATGCTTACATACACATTCACAAAAGCAACTGGAATCAGCATCACCCAGGGTTGTTTGTATTTGATTTGAAATGTTCAACGCTGTTTTTTTCGCTGAGACATTTGGTTTGCAGGGGTTGGCAACCATTCTCTAGTCGTGGGTCAAAAACAGACTGCAAGGATTGGCAAGTCATACTAATTTTCTACCATCAATTATGTTCTCTTTGCTATTTATGATGTTGTTAAAATTTGGGAATTTATGGAATTTTACTCAGACTACTTACTGATTGTCACAGTTCATAACGAAAGCCCAAAATACGACATTCAGTACATTTATAGCACAGTGTGTTTCTTGTAAGTAGTCCTTCATACGTATGCAACACACGAGGTTGCAAACATGGCAGATTCATAAAGTATAATACCACGAGGTGGAACATAAAATTACTACAATTTGCAAAGAGGCTGTTGGTGGGATGATTTTGCTTGGCGGGTCATGTGTTGTTGATCTCTGGTTTATTGTAAGCTGAATTGTACAACAAAATATTGTACATAGAACTTTCAATCAGACGTATATCCAACTTTTCAAGATCATGAAAAACTACATCTTGTTTTTTGAGGTATGACCAAAGATGAGACCACCAAAAGCTGTCAGAGCAACTGCCAACATTGAAACTAACACTATAACATAGTAAATCCTTACGATACAGTATCAGTTGGATGGATAAAATTCTAAATATATAACTAACGTGCCCTTTTTAATAAAATCACACTAAACTCCATTTTACAAGTCTGTGTATTTTTATGAAAAGAAGCAGCCAAACAAAAATAGTTACATTTTGCAATATCTAAGACATCCACTTCTTTGAACCACTGCAAGTCTTAAAGATTATCAAAGCCAGCAATTTTGTAGAGCACTACTACAGTAAGGGTTCCAGTTAAAAAGACAAAAATTTATTTGAAAGTCATAAAATCACTTTGAAAGCCATTCTATATAAATAAGAGTTGATGATGCCTACCTTGTAGGCAAAATACATATTCTGTAAGATCTTAGTGTCTGAACATTTACTGTGAAACAATTCATTTCGGTAGACAGTGAAAACCATAAAACAATGGTTTTAAAATTGGTTTTTAAAAGTATGCCTTTTTAGGAATTTTCATCAATTTTAAGATTGTTTTGTAAAATAAATACGTATTGCACATAACAACTATTCAGAAAATCAATACACATAATAATGTTGGGCTTAAAAATTTTCACAAACTACACTGTGTAATGCATAAAAATAGTATTTATATATATTCCCCTTTTCAAAATGTCACCTATGTAAATTGGCCTTAAGGCACTATGCGCAAAGGAACAAACCTGAACACAGAAAATCTATGTGAACTATACTCTTCTGTGCAAGAAATCTTCTTTTTTTCTTCATCAATGTAACATCTGATGTCTTGCAGCAACTTTTTGTCTGTTTTACTTAATATAGGTGGAAGGATTTTTCTTTTATGAAATGTGTAACTGGATGCTACAGATGGTGTAACAGGTTGGGTATCTGTTAAACCTGATTTGTTCATTTTGCCATCAAATTATTAAAAAATCTGCATGACAGTGGTGGAACACAGTAAAATAATCTGTATACCAAACTAAAACATCATGTCTATTTAATAACAGATAAATAAAAAACACATTTTTGAACTTATTAATGGGAAGCAGTATGGAAAACAGTGAAGATGATTTCATCTACATTTACATATTATAAACAGTCATAAATTTATTACAGAACTTAGAGTGTTACTGGTAGGGTTTTGTATAAAGCAGGCGAAGGTTTATATGAACACTAACATTTCCTTTTAAAAAAAACAATAACTTTTTAGAGATTATTCTCCTTATATACCAATGAATATGACAAACAGGCTAATTTGAGTTCCAAAGAATGACTCAATGACTATCATTAACTCTTAAAATTAAGTAGGTTTTAATTGTTAAGTAATGTGCAATAGTGGAAATGCACATAACAAAAAAAGCTACTTATTTATTCTCAATTATGAAATTACTACAAAGCATAACTTTATCAGACTGCAAACAAAATATGTGACATTTGTTTTCAATCAGTACAGCGCAATTAATAACATGAAAATAATGTGTAAAAACTTAAACCACTAGTAGTCTGAAAAATCATGCACTAAATGGTGAAATGCCCAAGATTAAAAATCATTTGTTAAACAACACAAGTTTAAAGGTTTTTCTTCTATAGAATTAAATAAAACATAAAAACAAAAGAGGTGCACAGGATGAGTAAAACCAATAATATTTTCTTCAACTTTATTTTAACCTTTTGAATAACATATACATTAAAGCAATAAAAATATTAATCAACATAAATTCTTAGGTTTCAAGTCTCTAGTTTTTCCCACGAAAAAAAGTATATCCATTTGGACTTAAGTGAAACATCAAATAAAACACACATTGCCATCAGCAACACATCCAGCAGAAAAGAAAATTTCACACTATTAGAAAATTGTTTTTACATGTTTTTCTTCAGCTCAAGTTCCATATAACATTAGTTAAAATAATGCAGTGGTGTAGATATACTTATAAACAATGCTCTATAGTGTAGGTCTGATTTAGTATGCATAGTCCATACTGACAATGGCGGCTCGTGGTGAAAATGGCCGAGAGGGCTGTGAAATTTCATCTCTGGTTGAACATATTGGATTGTCGCCGTGGTAACTTTTATAATTAATGGCGTTTCCAGTCACTCCAGCATTCCTAATCATATCAAACTCGTAATTTTCACTTGTCCTTATTGATACATAGAAAACATTCATTTCAGTTTAATGACACCAAACCCAAACCCTAAAGCGTAACCATGAACACAAAAGAATTAAACCGGTCCCATCGAAAGTATGACGCATAACCACTGCCACCCCAAAGCTGTAAAGGCGAGAGTCAAACCCAGCACCATTCGCATATTGAACGTGGAACATTCCGCTCAACCACTTAAGGCGTTATTGTTAACAAGACGTTTTATTCAAACCGTGTCATGGCAGCAGACCTAGGCTAGAGGTACTTTCTTTGAGCTGGTACTTTAATCATGTTCTTTCAGGTGAAGTTTAAATTTCAAACAGTTAATTTCTTGTTTTTTTAACTGGATTGTTATGCTTTTCCAGTAAAAGTTTGTATCCTGAATCAATTACTGCTACAATGTTCACTTTACCAAAAAATTAAAGGTTTATTTGAATGCTTATAGGCTTGCCAGATTTCTCATGCTTCAAAATTTTCACATTTCAATGTTTTAAATCAGTCACACCTTTTGTTCTCCAAGAATGATATCCACCAACTACTGCCGTACATCTTCAAACGCCAACCCTAGACAGCTCATCAGCTTAGCCTACTGATGCAGATAAACGAAGGGCTGTATTTTCGCAGCCCGAGATTGGCAACCAGATTTGAATCCAATGCCGCCAATATCGCCAAAGTACTACTAAAAGCATTGTTAAACGTAATTGTAATATTAAACATCCAAGAAAATCAGGTAGTAAAAAACAGTCAAGAACATATTTCCTCCATTTTTTCTTTAAAAATTCATCGTCAAAATAACAAAAACGCTTTGCGGTAGGCGGATATACCAACATGTTCCTTGTAGCCAATTGTTTGGTTTCTTTTCTTAAGGGCTATGCCGAAGACAGCCCCAAAATTGCCAAATTAATCGGCAAGTGTGCTGAAAATGTCATCGCAAAAGCGGCGTCTTTGGAAAAGAGCAAAACATTGGTTTCGTTGGATTCCTAAGAAACGTTGACCCAAAATGGTGTCAGGAGTACCGAAAATGATTGTGTTGCAAAATTTCGTGACTAAATCCAAACTTAAGGCGAGTTTGGCGAAATCTTTTGCCTTACATTTTTCAGGGAGGGCAGCAACCTGGCAGCCCGTCTATATGAACCGCCCCTGCATACTGAGGTAGAACAAACACTACAACAAACACCAGTAACTACAGCATATGTTCATTATCATACAGAAGCATTGCATAATGGAAGAAAAATGAAGATTTGTGAAAAGCATCAGACAATGGAAGTGAGCAAATAAAAATGTTGGACAAAGATACACATTATTTAGAAAATGCATACAAACTGTTTCAAATCAAGGCATGAAATGGCTTGACAAAACAAGTCACTTAATGTTGGTGAACTCTGATAGTCCGTGTGATGTAATGCAAAATTCAGTAGGCATTTTTGTATGGAGTGTGATGGTGTTTGGTACTCGACTGCGTGTACTTGCACCGCAATTCATATACATACATTGGCATTCCATATGCATGAAACAGAATGCTTTTAACTGCAGCAGAGCACTGAGAAAAGTTGCTTCCAAGCTTGCCAGCTACATAATAAAGTGATTTCACTTGCCTTTATGTGTCAGTGTCACCTTTCAGGTGGACTAAGATGGTCATAATAAAAATACCATCAAGCATATCATACAAAAAGCATATTACACATTATCAATAGATTTGTTATTTGGGAAAAGCATACTATTCCTTAGAAGTCAAGCTTATGTCCTTGTAAATAAACTAATTCCAAGCCTACAGCAAGTTTATCTTTCATTAATAATAGTCTTGCAGTAAAAAAGTGTGACAAATTAACACACTAAACACTTGTTTACAATATGTAAAACTACTACATGCATTTAGTTAATGAAACCATTAACAATATTAATATTATATAAAAAACCTAAGTGTGCAGCAGCAACAGACTATCACCTAGACATCTGATGGCTTGATTTAAAACAATTAGTAGCCGTATGTCAAGCAGTATGGCTCTTTATCCAAACTTTTTATCCACTTGCAACTTCAGTTGTGTGATGTTGTTGCGTGTCCAGATTTTAACTGATTATTATGTAACACTTTAGTAAATAAGAGATTGCAATCCACTAGTCACTGGCATGTTGTTTTACTTAGTGCTTGTTCTTTTCAATATGTAGCTATGTGTGCATATGAACTAATCAATACATGTGCATATGAATTATGAACCAATGCCTCGGCAATTATTTAGGGCATTTGTGTTTCTTATGTGGTTTCATTCACCAGTGTGATACAGATTTTAGATTTGAAACAAACTTGCCACTAAATAAGCTAATATAAAACAATATCAAACCTAAACTCACAACAATAAAATTTTGTAATACTTATAATATAGGCAGTGGCTATAGAACCACTTGTGGATTTTCATATGTGAAACCTTATTTGACCACCATGTGTAATGTGACAGTAACGAATGTCGAGAGTGCAGTAGGCTTGGTAGAAATGTACTAAACATAGAAGGTTAAACTCAAAACCTAACGCTAACCATAACCGTAGCCCCCCTAAACCTAAACTTCGGAAAATTTCGAAAAAAATAAAGAAAAACTGGTCCCATGATTTGAAACATGCAAGCACTACTACCAAAACAAAAGTCGGTAAAGTAAGAGCCAAACCGAAAAGCATTGGCACAGCAGACATAAACACTATCGCTATGTCACCACAACGATGCCACTTAGGTAAAAAACTCAGCATTTTATTTGAACCACATCATGCGAGGCAGTTCCGTAGCCAGTTCCTCCAATATAAAGGTCTGTATTTGTTATAATCATAACTACAGTGCCCTGTAAAAGGCGGAGCTCCGTAAATAGCGGAGCTTGGTTGCAGAGGTTTGATGACATAACCAGAGTAGAAAAAAGTTGCGTTGCAAAAGCAAAAAAAGGAAGAAAGGTGAAGGAAAAATGTTGTACCATAGCAACTTTATATGCGCTTCCCCCATACATGGAACGCATGGAAGTTTGCGATGTTTAAAAATTTTATACATTCACAACTGTTGAAACCTATTTTTTGGTCCCTGAACTGTTATGAAACTCAGATAACCAAAAATTATCAAACTTCAAAATAGACTTTTTTTACTGCAGTGTAATATCACCTTTTGCAGTACAATTATTTTTACTACCATTTACTTCTCATTGCTCAACACAAAATATCGGTTTTAGCGACTCCGTTTACATCATCAAACCTCCGCAACCAAGCTCCACTTTTTACGGAGCTCTGCCTTTTACAGGGCACCATAACTACTACTTACTAGGCCCAAGTAAAGAAACACTATAGCCTGCATAACATTGTAGTGTAGCCTATTTAACATGAAACTAAGCAGGATACACCACATCAAGCTGCAAGCAGCACATGCATGCATTCATTTCATCAAATGAGTACAAATAGTGTATAGGCTATTAGGGCTAGGCTTCTAAAGCAGTCTGTTACAATTTTGTTTTGTGTTGGTGCAATCAAGCAAAATTTAAATGTCTTTCACACTAGACAATATCAAATCCAGTCAATCACAATTCTTTACATTTGAAACAATTCATCATAACAAAAAGGGCTTGAAACTTTATGAAATTGCAGCACTGGCAGTTTTATCGTTCAGTAAAATTTGTAATTTTAAGTCTGTGCTGTTGACTGTAGCCTATAGGCTACTCCCTGTGTTGCCACTGGGGTCAGTTGCATTAACATCAGACTGTTGCCTTTTTCAACATCAGATTTATACATTGCAGTATAATAGGCCTATAGCATAGGCTACATTCTTCTACAATAGGTCTACTACCTAACCAAGTGCGATAACCCACAATGAATATGAAACAGAGAGAAGTATCATTTTTAAATGGAAAAGTCGATTATTTATGTGTAATGTATATGTTATTCCTGTTCCCAACGCTGTGAAGAGAACTTATTTAGTTTGGAACAATTCCCGATCGCAGATGTCGGGGGTGAGAAATTGCCTCTAAAGACACTTAAAAAACAATGAATGTAACTACTTTTCATCCTAAAAAGTATAGAAAATTTGGGAAAAAAAACAACACCTCAGACAACATCAGATTTGTTGACGAAACCATCAGACATCAGAAATTTTTCTCAAAAAATCAGATCTGATGTTGAAACATCAGAAGTGGCAACACTGGCTACTCCACCAGATTTCATTGCGTATCACGCGGCTTCTTAGGTTGCTACGATACTCTAATGCCTCCGCGTTAGCGCCCACTATCGTGTAGTGTTTAAAACAGAGATGAGCGGACTGTGAAAGTTTTCAGTCCGCGTCCTACCCTGTTCCGAAAAAATGAATCCGATCCAGTCCTGATCCGCAAAATGTTAGAAAATAATCATTCCAATCCAGTCCTGATCAGCCCACGTAGTACCATGTATTTTATTTTGCCTTATGACGCAACCCTGATGGATTTTGCCTTAATTTAGCTTCAGCCAATATGAATGGTTGAAGGCGAAATGGTTTCAGCACTAAGGCCCTCAGTGAAAATGAGTTTGGTACCCTGAATTAGTGTATGGTCTTTGTCAGTTGACCTAAAACCCTAAACCAAAACCCAAAATTAAACCCAAAACCTACACTCTCAACGTAAACCTAAACCCAACTTTTGAAAAATTAACAAAACTTTTTGAAAAAGTAAACAAAAACCATCAAAGGTGTAATCTCTGCTATCTAACAGAGATGAGCATTGGACTGGATTCGGGCTATAGCAAATTTTGTTGAATTTGGATTAGATCCGGCCCATAAATCTCTTCAAAATTTAGGTTCAGGACTGGGTTTGGTCTGAGTTAATGGAAAATAAATGGTGAATTTTTGTTGTGAAAAGGCTGCAATCTTCAAATTTTTGGACTTCGTTTCGACTTTGACTTTACATTTGAAAAATACTTTGGACTGTGGTTGGACTTGGACTAACTTTAAAAAAATCGGGTCTGGATCTGGCTCGCAAAATATGACAGTCCGCTCATCACTGCTAGCTAAGCCAAAGAAAATGGTGAGAGCCTAATCCAGGACCACTTGCACAACAGGCATAGACACTAACCATTCGACAAACAAGTACTCAGTGTTATGTGTGGACAAAGATGGATACGGTTCGAATAGCAAAATTGTTTCAGCAGAGCTTTTTCCGTTGAAAGCAAAATATAGCACAGGTCTGCACAACATTCGGACCACGGACCACATGCGGCCCACGGGAGCTTTCGCAATTGCAGAAAATGTTGCAACAGTCAAAATAGTCCCTATATAACAGCGACTGTGAATATATGTTTAATTGTCGTTTCGGAATTATTTTCAAACTACAACAAAATGAAACAGATTTTGTGGCCAAGGCGAAACTTTTGATGGTTAATTTGGCCCTTCCAGCTTTCTAAGTTGTGCAGGCCTGCTCTAGCATTTAACAAATCTGAAAAATTGGATATTACAACTGAATTTTTTGATATGGTTAGAACAGTGGTATAGGAAACGGGGGCGCAAGCGCAACCCAAAAAGTTGTGATTTGTTGAAAATATGAACAAAATCCCTAAAAATTGAGGCAAAACCTCTAAAAATCCGGGTAAAGTCCCTGAAAATCTAGGAAAAATCCGTGTAAATTCGAGCAAAAATAGCGCCCAACGTTGTTTGACTTCAAAAAATGGCACTCAACGTTTGCAGAAAAACACATTAAGACCTTTTTCTGGAGGTCACCCCATAAAGGTCTTCATAATGTTTGTGGGAGAAAATTTGTTGGCAAAGACGAAAAAAATTTTTAGGCAAGTTTGGGGATATTCGGGCAAAAAACTTCTCACCCCTAAACAATTGCCGGCTCTTACACCAATGGGTTAGAATAATCACATCAAAACAAAAAATATTTCTCAGTCTGATCCAATCCTGATCCGCCAATTTTCAAAATAATTGCAGTCCGATCCAATCTTGCTCCGTGCTGAACTCAACTCTGGTTCAGAGATGAGCATTGTAATGGACTTGGAATGGACTGGATCAGGACTACAGCAAATTTTGATGAACTCGGACTGGATCCGGTGTCAAGGGAAATTTCTGACCTATTATTGTTTGTCAGGTATTTTGCTTCTCAGAGTGAGGGAATAAAGTTTGGCATTTACTTGTTGTATGTGTGCTGTGTAATTTAAAACTTTTTGGTAAGATGTCAGATACCCACAACAAGCTACAGTGCGTGAATAACTACTCCCACTGAAAAATTTTGGACTTAATCTTAGACCTCAACTATTTTCCTTTTTCTAACCCTAACCCAAACCTAATCTCACACTTACCTATGTACTAAAACATGAGCCGTAATCATCAGTTTTCTCAGCGTATTTGATACGTAGAATATCACTCTGCGCATGGGCACATGGTGTGAAGCAGAGACGAGCACGGATCAGGACTGGATCGGACTGCAATTTTTTGAAAATTGGCGGATCAGGACTGGATCGGACTGAGAAAATGTTTGTTTTTTTAATGTGATTATTCTAAAATATCAAAAATTTCAGTTGTGAACCGATTTCACAGGTTTGCTAAATCAGGGTTTTTTAAGGCGTTTTAGAATTGAAAATCAGGTCCCTAGAATCAGTGAAAATTGTCATCGGGTCCCTAGAATCAGAGAAAATCGGGTCCCTAGAATCAGAGAAATCGGGTCCCTATAGGTCCATGCTGAGTACCAGAGCTGAGCGGACTATGAAATTTTTCAGTCCGAGTCCAGTCCTAATCCGATAAAATTGAATCCGATCCAGTCCTGATCCGCCAAGGTAACATCATGAATTCTTATTTTGCTTCACGAGGCAAAAGTTTTGCTGGAACTATTATGCCTTCAATCAATCATATTTGGCTAAAGACAAAATAGACACAGCTATTTGGCACTTACAAAATTTAACAAGGAAGTGTCCATTTGGCATCAGAAGGAAAAGCACTGCTGGAGTTATTTTACCATTAGGAGAATTCGATTGCTTGGATTGATCAAGTGACAAGGTCGATACACTGGATTAGGGTAAGATCCTTGTTACATGACCTAAAACCCTAAACCTAAAACCACACCCAAATCCAAAACCTCAACCCAAAACGTAACCCAAAACCTAAACACAAAACGTAAAAACCTAAACCTAAAATTTGAAGCCAAAACCTAAGATAGTGTCTTTTTTTCCGACGATATTCTGGCGGCAACAGATCGGCTGGAGTTATTGTGCCGCCAGTCAAACAGTCTCGTGGCATGACGCAATACCAAGAAAAAGGTCACTTTGTCAGGAAAACGTCATCCTGCTTGTGGTGTAACGGTTATGTGTTACGACTGCTATGGTAATGGTTTTCGGTTTGACTCTCACCTTGCCGACTTTCATATTTTTTTCTTTGCTTTTTTTCAGGCTCCGCTTAGGTGCTACGTTTAGGGGTTACTGTTGCTACGTTAGGTTTAGGTTTGGATTAGGGTTAGGTTAGCTTAGCGTTAGGTAAGGGTTAGGTTAGGATTAGAGCATTAGCTTAGTGTTAGGTCAGGCTTAGGTTAGTGTTACCTTAGCATTAGGTTAGCTTAGTGTTAGGCTAGGGTTAGGTTTGTGTTAGCTTAGCATTAAGTCAGGGTTATGTTAGGGCTACGGTTAGGGTTAAGGTTAGGTTGTAGGTTTATCTTTTAGTTACATTTACTTCGTTTCTATTATTGTGACACGACCAAGCCTTTTGCTGGTGCCATCTTGATGGCAAAATAGATACTGCCAAAACCTAAACCCGAAACCTAATCTGTAAACCTAAACCCTAAAGCTAAACCCTAAACCGAAACTTAAACATACACCCTAAATGTAAACCCTAAACCTAAACTTTTTGAAAAAGTACATGAAAAGCCCTCCTATCAAAGGTGCAACCTCTACAAGCTAAGCCAAAGGAAATGGTGAGAGCAGAACCAAGGAACAATTGCACAGCAGGTATAGACACTAACCACTCAACTATGTTCACGTTGCTACTTGAATAGAACTCAACGTTATATGTGAACAAAGGTGGATACAGTTCGAATTGAAAAATAGTCCCAGCAGAGTTTTACACTTGGTTCTGCACTCACCATTTCCTTTGGCATAGCTTGTAGAGGTTACACCTTTAATAGGAGTGCTTTTTCAGGGTTGCCAGTTTGGTTTTTTGAGGCCACATTTGAAATTTTTGGCCTTTGTTCAACTCCTTTGGCTTTTTTTATTTTTGAAAAAAGGGGCATTTTTTGGCGAATTAGATTCTTTATGTCGATTTGGCAAGTTTTAAGATGATTTTTGGCAGATTTCTGGGCACTGGCAGATTTCTAGACACTATTTCTGGACACAGCATGATAAAGTTTCATTGGAAACTCTGCACAAGTATCTATAATTTTTTGTTTTGCTGTTTCATGCTTATAGGTTTGCAGTTACAGGTCATAGGCGTCGCCAGGGGGGGGACAAAAGGGGCCATGCCCCCCTAAATTTTTAGAAAACATAGTCATTTTGTGCTTTGAGAGGCATTTTTCTAAGCAAAATAGTGTTATTCACCTAAAATCAATCGTTCGTTTGAAATTATTCTCGAATGGGTACTGTCCATTGGATTGGAATTCAAATCCAATGTTCTATGCAAACCCATTGCTTCAAAAAAACATTCAATCTAATATGAATTAAATTGAAAAAATACTTAATTGCAGAGGGCAGCTCGGGGTCCAATGGATGAGCCCGAGTAAAGACCGAGCGAACGTATTCGAGAGAACCGTTGTTGCGAACGGTATTTTTTGATTCACGTCACCTGCAAATTGCACGCGGAAGGCCAACATGAAACGAAAATATATGAACACTGACAATGCCCGATGGAAAGAGCCAGAGTTAACAACCTTAATCAGTGAAGTGGGTGGTAGCACAAACATGCAAAGCATGCAAGCTCGCATTCTACAATATAAAGCGTAGTCGAAGGCTCGGGTTGATCCCGAGTGCTGGAATCGCTACTGCCGACACATGATTTAAATGTTTTTGCACAGACTTTTCCCCGCAAACACGTGCTGGTGTTGGTTGACTTGTCAACACTCGGCATTCCACAGACCGACTCGATTTGAATGAGTAAATGGCAACTAAGAAAAAACGCACTGTGACCTTAATCCCCATTAAAATAGACACTCGGATTTTGTTGCGTTGTCAGGTAGCCTTGCACTTTATTGCGCGGCATCGGCGAAGCACGATGACTGTCTGATCGCGAACGATAATCCGACATATGGTTTCTGGTCATACTTCTCCTACTGGTTCGCAACGATTTGATCCAATTAGTTGAAGACAGCACAGCAGCTTCGCTTGGTCTTCTACGAACAGTAGCAAACTTCTTTAAAATGTTAAACAGGCAAATAAGTTTCTTAAAACAAACAAATATTCCTTAAAACGCGCAAATCAATTTCGGTTCTTTTGTCGTACAATTCCAATCGTCTTCGCTTGGAAGTTCTATCGCAACATTTTTGTGTTAAAAAATCCATGTTGACTAATTCTCAAACCTTGCAAGTTTGTTATACCTAAGTGAAAGCAGGGTAGTATGAAGTGTTTAGATAACGAAGAGAAAAGTGAATGCTCCCAAGAGGTTAAGCTAAAACTTAAACTAATTTTTCAAGAACAAGACTAATTTGTTTTACTTTCTTGGTTGGTAGTTTGTGGATTTTGACCTGTATCAGAGCTTGCTTGTAACATGTTCATTTGGCCATCTAAGGAAAAATATAGCGACAAATGTACGTTCAACAGAGCTGAAGCTTGACAGAGTTTGACCGTAAAAAGTTGTTTCAATGATGTCATTTGAGAGAGTATGCCCGAGCGAGTTTATCAACCGCGTTGGCAATATGTGCACATGCTCACCGGTAGAATGCATACATTTTTCAATTTTACTTGCTTACTGATATCGTTTGCAAGGTATCTGCTTTAAAATCGATTATT
>Ga0210059_1007218_pt1 | contig 17702 bp, 19 predicted proteins | sample Ectturendosymbi2_FD_188042 | JGI IMG/M metagenome (GOLD analysis project Ga0210059, IMG submission 188042) | Ecteinascidia turbinata endosymbiont from Florida, USA - Sample 2 (SPAdes) (version 2) | ecosystem: Host-associated > Tunicates > Ascidians > Unclassified | place: Key West, Florida... | reverse complement strand
CACAACTGGCAAGGCTATCAACATAGTTTGTTACATTAGATTTTTCATGATACTTAAGAAGATTACAGTTAAAATCTCCCCCAATCAAATATTCACAATTTTTGTTTTGGAGATGGGTGACAAGTTCAATAAATTCATCCTGGAAGGGTGGAAATGCATGGGTTGGATGGCGATAGATAACACCAATAATAAAAGGTTTGCCAGATGAGGTTGGAGTTTCAGTAAAGAGACTTTCACAGCCTACATTTTGGAGATTTAGGTCATTTCTGAGTTGGTAAATTAGTTTGGAATTAATGTAAAGACCAACCCCACCTGAATTGGTTTGTATAACGTTGAATTCGTAGCAGCAGTAGAAGAGTGAACCTGGTCAAACGTGTAATCGCAATTGCTATTGCTAAGAATCATCAGTTCGACTGTTTCTTTGGTTGACTCAGGGCGACGCAGCGTTGTACCTGCAACAAATGGCTCCCAACGTGTTGGTGGCTGAAATCCACTGTTAACCTGCTATCCTACAGTAACCTGTAGTCCCAAAACTGAACCGAAAGTTGCGATAAAGTTAAAAAGAAAATAATCAATTCCAATCCAAATCTGTTCGTGCAAAAATGATAACATCCAAATCGATCAATATATTGAAATGTCGCAAGATTTAAATCCAAGTACATGTTCACCTCTCGCCATTTTCATGTATTAAGCATGCGAAAGACAAGGAAGTGTATTTATTGTGTTGTGATCAAAAAGTTCGAACGCCAAGCTTCGCACTGTGGCAGCAAGCAATAATAGAGATCACCCGGCCAGATGACTCTATTACTGCTTGTTGACGTCACATATATTTGTGTGTTGCTCTATGCGCACATCCCATTTGTGGTGAATCGCACTTTCAACGCAACATCAACTGAGAGGTTGCAACAGCGTCCCCTCCTTTTTGCAGTGAACCGCACCTATCGCATATTGATTTTGTGAAGGTTGCGCCTCTCACCACCTTCACATCCTGGTCAAAGAACCACTTTGTTGTGATTAGAAATCCCAAGCGACAAGTATGCAAAGCTTCACACTGTGGCAGCAAGCAACAGTAGAGATCCCACGTCGTCCTCATTCTATTTCTGCTTGTTTGCGGCACACATATATGGGTGTTGTTTGTCACGTACATCCCGTTCGTGGCGAATCACACATTCAACACAACACTAACTGAGTGGTTGCAACACTTGCAGCAAAGTTGGGCTAGACTTTTTGAAATGAATGAGAGTGAAAGGGACAAGTAAAATGCAAACTGAGAAAACTTAGATATAAAAAAACTGCAATCAAACTTCTTGAAACAACATTGGGCGCCAGTTTCCAACCTATCGGCCGCCATTTAATAGCATGTTGGGCACCTTTTTCTAACTTATCAGGCGCCATTTTATAGCATGTTGGGCGACATTTCATGGCATAAAAAATGTAATAGAAAAAATGTGAAATTTCATGTGACTCGACATTGACTCGAGCTTGCAAACCAATGACTCGAAATAACTCGACAGTTTTTGTGTCTCGACTCTGACTCGATCGACCGGGTCATGACTCTGACACTGACTCGAAAAATTTTTGATGACTCTGACTCGAAGAGCTTGTGACTCTGACTCGACAAATGACTCGAGCACATCACTGCAAATCACTTTCACCAACATTTTTGAATCTACATAAGACTTATTTACCACATCACCTCCATCAATTGGAGATAATACGTTTTTTATTGCTTTTTTATTTATATCAATAGGATCGCCTCTTTTAAAAAATCTTTCGTTCACATACTTCTTCCTCACTGCGTCCACTGGCCCTTGTGATGAGCCAAGATTCAAAATGTTTTGACCAGGCATGTCGATGGCTTGACCTTTTTGCAAAAAGTTGATGTTTAAATATTCATGTGAAACCCCGCCCACATTTGTAACATTTTGACTTCTTGTCTTTGGACTTCGACCAAATTTATCAACAGGCATTTATAATATCACCAAAAATTATTAATAATTTCTTGGAGGTGCTTTCCTTTTTGCATCTCTTTCAAAACAAAAAGACAAAAATGGCTGCAAAACACCTCTTGTCTCGGCTGAATCTGCTCTGTTGGATAGAACACATCACCGTCAAGATACTTGTTCAATTCAGTTGGTGGGGGCAATCCGAATGAGTCAAAATAAAATTTATCGTTTCCACGCTTGAACCGCGCGACCCAGTGCGTCCCATTCCCGGAAATGTCGTCCAAGTTCATAATTGCACACTCACGCGCTCTGGCTTTCTTTGGCAATGTGTCTCTCAGGAAAACACCGCGAAAGTTTCATATTTTCAATTTTTTGCTGCATCGTCTATTTCAAAGTTGCTCAGAGGCTTATTTGGCAAAAGAAGAACTTCAACTTCAATATTATCCATTTATTTTACCATTTCATTAAACAAAGGATTCACCTGCTTTGTTTGCCTTTGGAAACATAATATCTGTTATCATTTTATGATACTCTGATTCAAGTTTTTCTTCTTTCTTCCTGTATTTTGCAATTTCAACAAGGATTTTTTCAAATTGAGTCTGACTTATTTTCTCGTTTGACAGCGCTTTAGAAACCAAGTTTCTGACTGTGTTCGCTTCTTTCTCAATCAATGTTTTTTTCTTCTCATGTTTCCGACTTTTTTTAAAGTAACGTTTTTCAACTAATTTCAAGAAAATCGAAAGAGCACCAAAAAGCAGGTTTAAACCCTGCAAAATTTTCCCTGAAATGTTGCCTAGTATTTCTTGGAAATATGATAAAAAAACAACATTAAGCAAAACAACACAAAACTGAACTATCAACAAAAAAGCATCACAAAAATTGATCGTACAATGATATCTTTGTATGGTTGACTCTTGTTTGATTTTTTCTTTATAAAATTCTTGTTCAATTTCGTTAATTTTTTGTAGTCTGTATAAATGAGCATTCATTTTTTATTTTATGAAAAATTTTTTTATTTTATTTGATCACCAACAGCTTTGTTGATGTGTTGATTTTTGTGTTGGTTGATGTCTTGCGCGACTGTTTGCTCAATTCGTTTCTCCTTTGATTTACACATAATATAAAAAATTCACAGCAGCCAACCAAGAACTGGTATATTTTTCAAAGGACTGCTCGGACCTAGAAGCAAAGCCTCACCACTGATTATTTGACCCCCTTGTTTCAAGTAAAGCCCATTTCCAACTCTGCTAACCCCGAACCTTTGAAAGGTTTCAAATATATCCCTGACAGTCCATCTCAACTCTTGCGATGTTTGAACCTTTTTCAAATACAACCCATTTCCCGTGACCTTGTTTGTTGTTTTTTGTGCCAAAGCCGACCCAACACCTGAAAGTGCCCCAGTCGCCAATGTTTGGCAAGACAGTCTTTGCCAAAAATAGAAGAGCTTTGGCGGCTAAACTGGCTAACATCCCGAGAAAACTACCCTCAGGTTTGATGTTATGAACAACCTGACGTTTGCTCATTTTTATTGTGATGCCTTTTCCATTCTCATAGGATTTTGCCATTCTGTTCACTTGTGAATTGGTCAAAGCAAGAACATCACTTCCACACAAATTTTCATACCCAAGACGAATGTTCACTGGGCTCTTTGTATCAACAGCGTGCTTCAACTTTTGTTGTTGATTATCAGAGATGTTCACATGCACATTTGTATAACTCATTTGTTATATGCAATTAAATTTCTCTCAAGTGATATCTGATTGTCAGGTTTTCTCCACGAAGATTCAACTGCTTTCCATTCTGGTCTGTGACAACTGTTTCCATTCTGTTGATTTTATCTAAAATAATTGTGAGATACACAAGGTTTCTCGGATTTTTAACTATTTTATACCCCGGTGAAACGTTTGGAAAGACACTGTAAATTGTGTTTTGAGTTCTTCCATTCACATAAGGACCCCCAATCACATCTACATTCACAAGAATTGAATTGATGCTCAAAATATTGACAACACTTTCTGATTGTTGGACGCCCTCTTTGTAAGCCTTATTTCAAAATCCAAGAACGCTTGAAATTGAATTTCGCACTCTGAAATCAACCTGACAGTCGTTTGAAATTTCCAAGACACTTTTCAATGTGTTTGCGTTTGCCGTTATTTTAATATATTTGTTATCATGTCCATTTCGTTTCATAGCAATTTCGATTGTTTCTGCAATGTCAACAAGATCGTAACTGCCTTCGGGAATTTGAACTTCGACCCACTGTCTTTGCCGTGAGCCATCCTTGCCACCTTCTCTATCGCCTCTCCCGACCTCAATGAAACCAGGAGAATATCGAAAAACGTTGTTTTCAAATTCGGAAAACGAATAATACGTCTCCGAATTCACCAAAGCCATTTCAAACTTTCGTGTGCGGTCCAACTCGAGTGGTGGGTTAAAAGTCTTTACATTTGTCGAATTGTCTGAAGCCACAATTTGAGATGAGATTTTCGGAGAAGCATTTTTAACAATTTTTTCGAGAAGTTGTTCCATTCATTCTATGATATAAAAGTCATCAAACCCAGATCTGAATTTGCCATTATGTTTTGGCGGCGATGTTAAATCAATCAAAACAAAATTGTGTGGCTTTGACCATGCGTGTTTGCAAAGTTTTTTGAACCGTTCTTTCGTCATATCTTGGGACACATGGTCGTTAAATATGTTGTCAATATTCTTTTGATCTTGAGGAAACAGACAAAAGAGATTTGCATTTTCTCGAATTGTTTGTCGAGGCAATTTGAAATAATTTTGACTCAAACACAAACAATCGCAATTTGAATGCCTTCCACGAACGTAATATGCTTCACACTTGTTCTGCTTCTGAAGCAAGAGATCATCAAAAATCATGAGATTCTTTTGCTCTGGATAGTGTTCTTTCGGGTCAGGAACATCGTCTGCTGATTCATAAAAATTGTACTCAATTGGCTCGTGGGAACGAGTCTTCCGATTTTTTGCCAACTCTTGAGCTAACGCCGTCTATCAACACACTTGGTGAAATTTGTTCTCGTATTTCATTTTGGTTTTCAAACAAATTCATAATCACCCTTTTCAGCAATTGTTCTTCGGAAACCTTTTTCAAAATTCTGTATTCTGGTTGAAACAAACTCTTTCCGAAAACAGAAGTTTTGAATAGTCCAGCCAACCAGGTTGAAACAGACGGTTCAGCAAAAGTGTTGTTTTTCCACAGCCTGACTTTTCAACAACAAAGCCCCTCAAACTTTGAGGTAAAAGAGGGTGGTTGCTTTTATTTATCACGTTTTCATTCCATGAAATATACTTTACTTCCATTTAATAAATGGCAGAAATGTATTGTGTTAAATGTCGACAATTTACGGGGACCAGAGACGTGAAACAAAAAACGACCAAGAACAACCGTCAAATGCTTCAAGGCATCTGTGTTGTTTGTGGAACGAAAAAGTCAAAGTTTATCAAAAGTCAAAAAGGTAAAGTTTTTTTGAACGACACAATCAACAGTCTGCCAATTGGAATGCACCTTCCTGGGCACAATTTCACAGGACCCGGCACGAAATTGAACAAGCGTTTGAATCCTGATTTGACTCCAAAAGAAAGGTCAAAACCAATCAAAAGAGTTGACAAAGCCGCTTATCACCACGACATTTGTTTATGTGAAAAACAAAGTTACGAAAACACGAAATGAAAGTGTGACAACGAAATGCTGGAAGAGCTTGATGGAATCTTCAACCCAACTCTTCGAGAAAGAATGGAACGAGGTGTTGTCTCCAAAATTATCGGGACAAAGAAGCGGTTTGGATGGGGGTAAAAAAACGACTTGATTTCAGGTATAACGTGGACTGACCAACTTGCCGACGAGCTTCATAAACCAGTTGTCAAGAAATTTCGAAAACGAAAAGTGCATGTGAACGGAATCGATAAAATCTGGGCGGCTGACCTTGTAGACATGCAATCATTTTCAAAATTCAACCGCGGAGCCAAGTATCTTCTGACTGTGATTGATGTATTTTCAAAGTTCGGTTGGATGCTTCCGCTGAAAGACAAAACTGGGGTTTCTGTCGCGAATGCGCTGAAAGAGATTTTCAAACAGAGAAAACCAGAAAAGCTTTGGACATGTAAAGGGAAATAATTTTTACAACAAACACGTCAACGAGTGTGGTGTTGAACTTTACTCAACTGAAAATGAGGAGAAATCGTCTGTCGTCGAACGTTGAAACCGCACAATGAAAGAAAAAATGTTCAAGTATTTCACAGCAAACAATACCAACAAATGTATTGACGCTCTTGACGACTTTGTTGAAAAATACAACACGAGGCATTCATCAATCAAAATGACACCTGTTGAAGCAAGCAAAAAGAAGAATGAAGTGACTGTTTGCAGAAATCTCTATCCAGACTTCACAAGACGGCCCATGAGAGCAAAATTTAAGATTGGAGATAAAGTCCGAATTCATAAGAAGAAGCTTTTTGAAAAGGGCTACACCCCAAATTGGACAGACGAAGTCTTCACTGTTTCAAAGGTTCAAAGAACCGACCCAATTACTTATAAAATAACAGACCTCAACGATGAAGAGATTCAGAGCACATTCTATGAGCAAGAGCTTCAGAAGACATCACACGAAGTTTTCCGAATTGAGAAGGTTGTGAAGAAAGGCAAAACAAGTCTTTGGTGAAATGGAGGGGGTATCCAGAAAGTTTCAACTCTTGGGTTGACAACAAAGACCTTATTAAACTTTAATATAAATGGATAAAAGTCTTGGAATAAAAAGCTCAACAGTCACTGTGTTTCTGAATGATAAGCTCACACCAGCGCAAATTAAAGAATTGCAAAAAATTATGAATCTTGATCCAAAGCTGTATACAAAAGTTTTGATCTATCGAGGTTAATTTGGGCCAGGTCGAAAATTGGTCCTCCAAAATTTGTCCTCCAAAATTGGCCCTCCAAAATTGACTCTCCAAAAATTTAAACATACAATAAATGAGTTTTCTAAAAATAAAAGACCCATTGAAACGTGACAAACTTGTAGCCGAATATCTCAAAACTAAGAATAAAATTCAAGAAAATTTTCGAACGATTGGGTGAACAATCACTTTACGAAAATTTTGGAAAAATCTTCAAACCAATAACCGAACAACAGAAAAAGTCATCCGAAGAAATTGTTCCAACGTTTTCTCCACTTCAAGAAGCGATTGAAAATATACCCCCAGCATTGCCTTGGGGACCAGAACTTGAAGGACAACCTGAAGCGTTGCTGACCGCTGTCGTTGTCGTTCCCGTTGAACCTCCATTGTCAATTAATATTGGGAGAGTTGCAGACCAATATCTGCGTGCTTCGCATGGAAAGCGTGGTGATCATACCTATGGCTTAAAGGATAAATACGGGCAATTTTTTCTTGGCGATGCTGAGGTTGGCATAGATGGAAATGATTTGATAATTGGTGATAAAAGGTATCGTGGACCCAAGGTCTTTGGCAACTTATTACAATGAAAAAACAGAGCCTGGTTTTGCTAGAGAAGAAGAGAAAGATAAATATTTGGAAATTATTGATAAAACAAATGTCTTGTTTACTGTTGATAATCGTGGACAAAAAAAGTATAATGCTCCCAACAGTAAAAAACTTATAATTCATACTACAGCTAAGAAATAAAAAGAAGGGTCGGGGAGTCTTTCTCCCAAGCAACCCAAACGCCTTGTGTGAACGTCTCGAACTTTTGATGGCTTCGAAACAAGCAGGAAACACAGGTGTTCGAAATGAAATCGTTAGCATTTGTGATGAACTTTTGAGACAAAAAATTTTGTCTGGTGATGCTTCTAAAAACTTAATGCTGGTATCAAACAAATGATAGTTATTAGACATGGTTACAGAAGAAAATATCAAGTCGGTGGCTCTGGAATTTTTTCAAAACTCAAAGACTTTTTGTCAAAATTCGTCAGTAAAAAGCAAAATCGTTGACACAGCTTTGAACATTGCTCGAAGTGCCGGGCAAAAGGCTGGACAAAAGCTATTGATTTTGCGAGTTCGAAATTGACCCCAAAAATTCAACAAATTTTATCAAAGCTTGTGTCTTCAGCGCCTCAAGTGTCTTAACAAGCGACAACATCATATTTGAACAACTTGATTGGCGGGTCGGGGCAGCGCGCGATCAAGATACAAGACCTTGTCAAACGATTGAATAAACAATAAAATTTTATGCATATAATAAACAATGGACATTCTTAACATTACTAAAAAACCTGAAATCGATGAATCGATCGAAGAATATCAATTTCACAGTTATGAACCAATCACCGACACAAACCTCAACACCCCCGGTGAAATAAGAATCAATAGTGAAACGCAAGACTTGTTCACACACCCATACGAAAGTTATCTGGTTTTCGATGGCAAGTTGGTAAAAACGCTGATGACGACGCTGTTTACACTGATGCCGACGTCATCATGCTAACAAACAATGCTGTGATGCATCTTTTCAACAACATCAAATACCAACGTTTAGGACAAGAAATCGAAAGTCTGTTTCACCCTGGGCAGGCAACAACGATGCTTGGGCTGTTGAAATTTCCAGACGATTTTCAAAAATCAAAAGGTCTTAATCAATTGTGGATGAAAGATTCACACACAACAGCTCATCTTCAAAATAACATCGGATTTGCAGCTCGACAAAGTTATGTCATTAAAAAACCGGACCCGAAAGGAACATTTTCATTCAGAGATTCGCTGAAACACATCTTTGGGTTCTGTGATGACTATGACAAAGTCGTTTACGGGTTTAAACATCAACTAACTCTCGTAAGAAAGGGTGATAATGACGCGATTTTCAGAAACAATGCAGCTGATGCTGGTAAGGTTGTTTTGACAAAACGTTCTTGGTATATGCCTCATGTGCTTCCGAATTTACAAGAAAAACTTGCACTGTACAAAACAATAGAATCAAAATCGAGAATTCCAGTCGGTTACCGAATGATTCAATGTGACTCGATCCCAGTCCCACAAACGAGAAATTTCACCTGGCGATTGTCGGTGAAATCAGCCCCGGAGAAACCTTGTTGGATAATTGTGGCGTTTCAGACGGATCAATCTGGAAACCAGGAACACAACCCGTCAATTTTCAACCAATGTAATTGCACTAACATGTTTGTTATGTTGAACTCTCGTAGGTATCCGGAGATTGATTACGGCAACACCAACTTTACTCAACAATAATTTTCAAGAGTTTATGGTGATCAGTGCTCTCACTTTTAGGGATTTTGTCCCTAGATTGGAACTTTTGAGTCTTTTTAGGGATTTTTTAGGGATTTTTAGGGATTTTCAGAAAAGTATGAAAATGTGTGAAATGAACTATTTCAGTTTGTTTTGCAAATGATATTTAGTTCTATTTTTCGCACTCCGATTTTATTTATCATTCGCACTCCGATTTTATGCTGCACCACCACAGATTTAGGGATTTTAGGGATTTTTTGGTACTGTTCTGGGGATTTTTGGAGTTGCATTTGTGAGAGCCCTGATGGTGATGCAGCGGCGTTCCGAACAAAATTTACAATGATGAAGAGCTGATTTCTTCTCCAAACATAACTCCAGCAGATTACAAGTAATTGTTCCCAATGTTTGTCTTTGACGTTTCAAAGCAAAGTGAGAAATTGAAAAACTCGGTGACTGACATTCAGATACAAGCACAGCTTTCAGCAAACGTAGCAGCAAACACAGAAGCTTTCGCGGTTGTCATCAGTGATCAAAACTTGATATTCCAGAGTGATGGTAACAAGATGCGTGTTGAATATTAAATTAAAAATTATCATAATATAAATGAATATCGCAAGACCAACGATGATTTCAGTATTGAAAGAAAATACCAGAGGTCTTATTCATATGAATCGGAAACAAATGTGTAAAATCATAGAAGAAAAAAGGTTGACCGACAAAGCTTTTGAACTTCAAACAGGTGTGAAACGGAAAGTTGGTTCTGGAAGAATTGCAATCAAGAAACCAGTAAGAGCTGTTGATCTTGATTCCTTAAAAGAAACCTTTGTCCCAAGTATTGAGGAAGCGGCAGAGTATTTTAGTAAACCAAAAACATTCTTTGTTTTCAAAGGAAGGGATTTTAGAAATCATTTCATTCAACGAGTCTGAACACACACAAAAAAAGAATTCCCTCTCTCATTCACGAGAGAGGGATTTCTTTTTTATTAAAATTGAATTTTTCATTAAGTTAAAGAAAAATTTTATCATATAATAAATGAACGATAAAACAATTGAAAAGTTGACCAAGACTTCTCCATGATGGATTTTTGAGAGAACCTCTCGGGAAAGAGAAAACTTTCAAACAATTGAGAGCCCAGGCACGACTTCGGGGCTTCAATGACATTTCAAAACTCAAGAAAACACAATTGCAAAATTTGCTTTAAAAAACACAAGACTTGGATCAATTGAGAAAACGAAATGTATTGGTGAAAGCAAATAAACTTGGAATAAAAAATGCTACAAAACTAAAGAAATCACAACAGATAGACGCAACTGATGAGAAGGTGTTGAAATTGATGGAGGAAAAACAGTCTTCCTTCAGGGGTTTCACAAATCAATTCACATTTGAACCGAACGGCAATGTGACATTCGATGAAAATTCATTTTTGACTGCTGTGAAACGAAAGGCACTCACAAAAATCCAAGTGCAAACCAAAGTGAAAATAATTTTGAGATCAAAGATGAAAAAAACAGATCTCAAGACTGGTCAAAGCCTTGTGGAGGAACATCAATTCAGATAAAAAATTGAGATTGTTCTTGAATCAACAAACAAGAACGAACTGTGGAATCTCTTGACAGTACAAGTCCTCGAGGACCTTGCAAAATTTCAGATGAATGGAAGTGGTTGGAAATTTCATTCGATTGTGGCGCTTGATATACTGTTGGATATGAGCCATTGAACGGAAGTTCTTGAGTTCCACTTCCAAAGTTTCTAGCAAGCAAGAAGGCACTCATCAACATGAAGAACACTGATAACCAATGCTTCAAATGGTGCATCGCAAGAGGATTGAATCCAGCAAAACGGGAAATTGAAAGAAACTTAGATCGTATCACGAAAATTTTGAGGAAGCAAGCAGAAGATTGAATTTTGATATAATCGAGTTTCCAGTGAACTTGAAGGATATTGACAAGTTTTAGAGACTCAATCCTGAAATGAAAGTTAATGTTTTTGGATATGAAGCAGGGTGTGGTGTTTTTCCTCTGAGAAGATCCAAGTTCAAAAGAGAAAAAAAGCTTATTCACCTCCTTCTTCTCGAAAACAAACATTATTGTCTTATCAAAAATTTTTCAATACTTGTCTCGATGCAAATTTCAAAACATCATGGTGCGATGGAGATTTGTGATTTGTGCCTTAACCATTTTCGAAACGAGAAAGCTCTGGAAAAGCATTAAGAATATTGTCAAAATCGCGATGCGGTGAAAATTGTTCTTCCGGAAAAAGGTTCAATTCTCAAGTTTAAAAATCACAAGCATTCGATGAGAGTGCCAGTTGTGGTTTGTGCCGACTTTGAGTCATTCACAAATCCGATTGACTCATGTCAACCGGATCCTGACAGAAGCTTCACGAAAGCTTACCAAAAACATGAACCTTCTGGATTTTGCTTTCGCGTGAAGTGCCTTGACAAATCTTCAGAACCAATCTTGTTTACAAAAACAAGAGAGGAAGAAAATGTTGCTGACATCTTCGTGGACATGCTTGAGAAGGAAATTGACCGAGTTTGGTGGTCCAAAGTGAAAGACATGATTTTTTCCGAAGATGACCGGGCAAAGTTTGAACAAGCAAGAGAGTGCTGGATTTGACAGAAACCATTTGAAGGCGGTGATGATAAAGTGAGAGAACATTGTCACTTTTCCGGGCAATTCAGAGGAGCAGCTCATAGTAAATGTAACTTGCTTTTCAGAAAACCGAAACATGTGCCGGTGATATTTCGTAAGCTTTCAGGTTACGACTCCCACTTATTCATCCAGAGTCTTGGGAAAACACGTGAAAAAATTGATTGCATTTCAAACAGTGAAGAGAAATATATCAGTTTCTCGAAAAGTGTTATGCTCGATGGGAAATTCAAATCCAAAATTCGCTTTATTGATTCTTAAAAATTTATGTCAAGAAGTCTTGACAAACTTGTAAACAATCTCGAACCGGATCGGTTTGGAAACTTGAAGGAACAATTCAATGACATTGAAGGAACAATTCAAACAATTCAATGTCATTCAATGACATTGAATTGTTGGTGTGAAGAGGAGTCTTTCCATATGGTTGGTTTGGCTCTCTGGAAAAATTGTCCGAAAGAAATCTTCCACTAAAAGAAGCATTTTATGCAAAGTTGAATGACTGCGATATCACAGACAAAGACTTTGAACATGCTAAAAAAGTGTGCAAACATTTCAAGATGACAACTTTCCGAGAATACCATGATCTGTATCTCAAGACAGACGTTCTTCTGCTTGCAGATGTCTTTGAAAATTTCAGAAATGTTTGCATGAAGAACTATGAATTGGATCCGGCATGGTATTACACCGCACCTCGGTTGGCTTAGGATGCTTGTCTGAAAAAGACTGGAGTTCAACATGAGCTTCTTTCAGATATAGATATACTTCTGGTGTTTAAGCAAGGCATTCGTGGCGGGGTCTCAATGATTTCAAAACGATACGCCGAGGCGAAGAATAAATATACTGGTGAGAAATTCGATCCAAATGAAAAATCAAAATTCATCCAATATCTTGACGCTAACAATCTTTATAGTTGGGCGATGCCTCTTCCACTACCTGTTGGCGGTTTCAAGTGGATGACAGAACATTGGAGAGAATTTTCGGATCAAGAAGGAAAAGGATGCATTCCTGAAGTTGACTTGGAATATCCAAAGAAGCTTCATGATTTGCACAATGAATATCCTCTTGCACCGGAAAGGATTGAAGTCAAAAGTGTCGAGAAACTTATTTCCAACGTGAATGAAAAGAACAAATATCTTCTTCATCGTCAAAATTTAAAACAGTATTTGGATCTCGGTTTGAAACTTAAAAAGATTCACCGCGGAATCACATTCAATGAAAATGTATGGTTGAAACCACACGTTGAATTGAATACAAACCTTCGTTCCAAGGCGCAAAACGAGTTTGAGAAAGATTTTTTCAAACTCATGAACAACAGCGTCTTTGGCAAGACGATGGAGAATATTCGCAAGCGGGTGAATATTCGATTAATCAATACTAAAAAGTCACTGAAAAAATGTGCGACAAAACCAAATTTCAAACACTGCACAATATGTGATGAAAATCTTATCGCCGTTCACATGAAAAAAAACGAATTAGTATTCAATAAACTAGTATATCTGGGAATGAGTATTCTGGATTTGTCAAAGACCTTGATGTATAATTTTCATTACAACTGCATCATGGAAAAATTCGGCTCGAGGGCAAATCTGTTGTTCACGGACACTGACAGTCTTTGCTATGAAATCGAAAGAGAAGATTTCTACAAAGATTTTTCAGAAGACGTCCAATAAAAATTGGACACTTCAGATTTCTCACCAGACCATCCTTCAGGCATTCAAAGAGTGAAAAAAAAGTTCCTGGAATGTTTAAGGATGAGGCTGGTGGCGAAATAATCACAGAGTTTTTCGGACTGCGGGCGAAGCTCTATGCTTTCAAGAAACTCGACGGTGAAGAAGAAAAAAAGTGTAAGGGGGTCAAGTGAAATGTCAAAAGAAACAAAATTTCTTTCAATGATTACAAAGACGTCTTATTCTCAGGAAAAGAAGTGTTGAGGACGATGAATGTCATTCGAAGTCGTCAACACAATCTCTCCACAGAACAAGTGAACAAAATCACTCTCTCGGCAAATGATGACAAACGAATCATCCTCCGCGACAAAATACACACACATGCTCACGGGTTCGGCGGCGGCGGTGGGGCACTGAGCAAACAGAGACCTCGGTCGGCAAGGGCTTGAGGGAAATGGCAAGGGACAAGGGGAACCTGGTGCACAAGAGGAACAGAGGTCTCGACTGACGAGGGACAAGGGGACACGAGGGGAACTGAGGGGGATTGGGGCAAAATACCCCAAACCTCTCTACTTTTAAAATTTTGCTGGCTGAAAGTTATCTGCTGTATATGTCAATCAAACGAATTTGAACGTGAAATTAAGGACAAAACTGGGGGGACCAAGCAGGGGACCAGCCAAAAATCTGGGGGGCCATGGCCCACCCAGCCCCCCGCCTTAAAACCGCCACTGCCTGTTTATTAGTGTCAAAAGCAACGGTTTTTAACTGTATCGCACTTTTGAAAAAGTTAACCAAAAATACTTTGGAATAAAATCTCTAGACGATGTACAGATCTAACACATGCATGCAGTTCGCTACCACTTCCACAGCATGCTAACGTCTTAGCTCAAAATAGTGACATGTCAAAGATTCGTTTGTTACATGGCATTCACAAACATCGTAATGCTCTATGTCTATATTTTTAATCTCAGTTCTTGGTGCGGGTCACACATTACAGCAGATGAAAGAATTGATTTTTAAGAGGTAAGACTAAGAGCAAACCTCATTGCATTGTACATCGTCTTCACACCTACACGCATAGCAGTAGACTTAAAGCATATATGGCAGTAGCAAGGAACACACAGATAAAATAATACGAACATACTGTAGATACGTGGCGGTAATGAAAAGTATGCCCTTAGATGGCGCTAACACGGCTACTTTGAAGAAACACAAACATGGATAGGTACCACTAGCAAATGGTACACGCATGGGTGGCACCAACACAGTTATTATGATGTTTAGCACCATTGCATACTGCTGCGATGGCTTCCAAGTAGACCGATTGATAAAATAGATTGGGGAGTGGGAGGCTGCCAAAGTTCAGGGGTCATTTGGGCTGCAGACGTTTCGACGGCGAAGCTACTCATTGTGTAAAGGGAAGATTTCACAGTAGTAAGAAAAATCTGTTGGTCTGATTACAAGGTTCAAATGCGCAATGTGTTTGTATACGGAAGCGAATTGCGATAGAGGCCATTTCCACATAAAACGTGTGCTTTTCCACATAAAACTTAGGCAGTTTTTGCATATGTTGTAAATATTTGTGATAGCGAATGATGGAAATACGTCACGACAGTTATGAAACAGTGCAACGCTGCAATGTGTGTCAGAAAATTCAAACAGGCTGAGAACCAGGCGTCCAATCTTGCATAGGGGAAATGCATTTTTAGTCGATGTAATGATTGGAAATTCGTTTACTGCTCGGTAGATACATGATTCACAAGGCGATTGGAGACTAATGGCAAGCCACTCTGCTATGTAAGAGTCCAATGCGACCAATTTTGGTAAACGTTACAAAAGCCACACTGATTAGGATATGACAGCAATACCTCACGAAATTATTTTCATTCCAACAGCAGTATAAAATCAATGCACTTGGTCAATGCAAATCAACAAAAAAAGACGAATACCAACAATACTTCTGGCACCCGAGTAGCACATCGTTTTATATTGGACTACGAAAAATGTGAAACACTCTATATTTTTGATTTCCAAAGGAATTTCTGACGAGATTTTTATTGCCTTGTACCTCAGCATCAGCATTTTCTCACCTGATTTCGAACGTGTTTTTGGTAACGCAAATTGCTGAGTTTCAGTTTTTCTCGTATTATACGAATGAACATCTGTGATGAGTTTGACATAATCGTTAAATGTAGCCGGTAGCTGAGATTTATTGTGTTAACACATGGATTTTCCCACGTCAAGATTGTAAATACATTTGAGTTGCAGAATTTTCTGCGTTTTGTAAATGCTAGTAACTTTGCGAGCTGCACTTTCAAATGTGTTCAAACATCTCACCGCGCGAACAACCGATATTGGCGTAAATGAGATAAAGCTGCTCTTTTTAAGGCAATATACTCTTCAATTTATTCAATTTATTAGAATATGATACAACGAACTCTTCAATTTGTTAGGATATGATACAACATACGAAGTGTTTGGTTACTCATATAACGTTTAACTTTGTACATTACACAAACACATTTGATATAGTACAACACAACTGTTTGCAATTCCCTTACTATGACAGTTTTTCGTCCACAGTCACACCAAGGTACTTGTAACTGAAAGCGCTTTCAATACGATTGCCGTTTACATTTATTTCAAGGAATCTGTGTTAACACGTTTAGTTGTGATTAATATATATTTTGTTTTATAAATATTTAGTGAGAGCTATATTGGTTTGCAATTAGCTAATCAATTACTTTAGCCACTTAAGGGGTGAACGAGTTTTGTTTCCAAATTATAGTCACTCTAAACGCAAACTGTATCATTAACAAAACGTATCGTTTTCATAACATTAGAATTGGGTAAGTCATTCATAAGTAGCAGAGAGAACAACGATGGGCCTACAATCAAGCCTCGGGGGACCCCAGCAATATCTATTTTCATAGATGATTTAGTGTTTTTCCACTGAACGTACTGTTTTCTGTTGGAAAGGTACGGCTGTATTAGTTTTAAACACATTTCCTCGCACGCCTTAGTGCTGCTGTTGTCAGTAAAATAGAGTGATTCACTGAGTAGACGGCTTTCCTAAGATCTAAGTAAAGACCAAAGATCAAGATATAGCTTTTTTATCGAAGATTTTGTATAAATGTTTTCGCAAAAGTCTGTAATTGCCAGGGATTTGGAATGGTTGTTGCAAAAACCTTATTTTCGCTGTCTCAACAAGTTGCTTTTTGGTAAAATAATCGTTCGGTCTTACGCCACAACACTTTTTCAAATATATTTGACAGGAATGCTAGCCCGGCTATTGGTCTGTTCTTAGTGGGAATTCCGCTATCCATCTCCCGACGTAAAAATTTACATTACTCTAGAAATTTTAAGGTTGCCCAGAACGACACCAACACACATACATTCCTTTATCTATTACATCTGAGAGAAGAGGTACTAGTTGTAAATTTGGATGGGGACACACAAAAATTTTTGGGCTGGTAACTTTGGGGGACACACAAAATTTGGGGCGCACTGCCCCCGAATGTCCCCATGACTACAGGTCAGATTGTAGGTGCCTGTACACTACCCCGAAAATTGTTTCATGACTCTTTTTGCTTCCCAATAAATCAAACCATATGTTTCCACATTCACATATTTTGAACTGGAGGTCATGTCTTCGAAGATAATTCAAATTATGACAATCACTCAGAAAGTTAATGCATATAGAAAAAGACATAGTTGCTTCTTCTAGAGATATCAAAACTAATGATTGTTTACTTGAATAATACTTTTGGAGTGTATATGTAGATGCACTGCGCAAGTGTTTGTTTAAGATTTTAAGCAAACTTTTTCTTCAGTACTTGAATGCAGGCCCGTAACTAGCGTGGGACACCAGGAGGGGCGAAGAGTTTTCCGAGAGGGGCCCAAAATTTTTGAATTATGTCCAATATTTTTTAATTACGTCCTACACATTTTTCCAGGAAGGGGAAAAAATTTCTAGGGGGGCGAAGCCTTCCCTGCGCCCACTGGTTGCGGTCCTGCGTGAACGGAACTGTTGTCGCTAAACTAGAAGGTTGTTCGGTCACTCAGCAGTGCTTGTATGCTGGACGTAGCTCACGTTAATAGATGCCTTGCACTTTTAAACGAATTTTGGTTTTGTTGAAAGGTCAATCAAACGGAAGTCAAAGCACTTGTGTTCCATTTCGAAAGCATGACCGATGAACTCCCTCGTGTCCGGTAAGCGCGCACC
>Ga0210059_1007217_pt1 | contig 17702 bp, 13 predicted proteins | sample Ectturendosymbi2_FD_188042 | JGI IMG/M metagenome (GOLD analysis project Ga0210059, IMG submission 188042) | Ecteinascidia turbinata endosymbiont from Florida, USA - Sample 2 (SPAdes) (version 2) | ecosystem: Host-associated > Tunicates > Ascidians > Unclassified | place: Key West, Florida... | reverse complement strand
AAACAAACTGTAGGGTTTGTGCATGCAGTGCGACGACAGTTGACTTTACTCTTGCTTGTTTGCCATCTGTCGCAAATGAAACTTGCATGTTCCACACAAACACATGTGAATGTTAGATACAGCTCCAAGCTGCATAGCTGTCAGTGAAACATGGTTAAATTCTGGATCGACGTTAGGTGCAATCCAATTTCCAAATTACACTTTCATAAGTAAGTACTCTCCCCAATGTGGGTAAGCAAGGAATCGACCAGAAAATTTTTAATTGAAAAGCGATTTCACGTAAAATTGCGTGTTCTCAGGCTTATATAAATAGAATATTCAGTCCTTAGTCAAATAGAATCATTCTGTTTGATTAAGGCCTGAGGATGCGTAATTTACGTGACATCGATTTCCTATTAAAAATTTGCCGATTGATTCCTTATTTGCTACCGTCGTGGGAGTAGCTACTTGTATATAGATATGTGCAAGTTTGAATCATCCCAAAAAAATGAAAGTAGAGCCCAGTCGGATGATTCCTCGAAAGCTTAAATAAAACCCAGAATTCTCAACTGCAGTGGGGTAAGCAGAAAATTTTCAAGGGGGAGTTTCACTCAGTGGCTTGTGATGGTCATTTGTATTGGTGTGCGCTATTTGTGATGCCACAGTTTGAAATCATTCATTTTTTCAAGCCAACGTTTTGGCGAAGTTTGTTGACACAATATGCATACTCTTCAACACGCACTCGCTTTGTTTCATCATGTCTTGAAAATTGTATTGCTGAAGCTAAGCGTCACATCATGCACAAACCGGAAGTCGATGTTGACGTGAATGCTTCGATATTGCATGCACTCAGTAAAATTGATGCGGCTTAATAAGTCCTTATGAAACGTGGTGTGACGATATAGCAACAATTCTGAGTTGCCTGCAGCCACGTTTACAACCTGGTACAAAGTGCACTTCACCAGATAGCATCCGTAGCTTTCGTTTTGCAAAAAATGTAAGCCTTCTTATAATATGAAGCATGCAGAGAAATACCTTAATGTTTCTGAAAGTTTGTTCCTCTTTCCGTTACAGGAAGAAGCAATCCTCTGACAGTGAAGAAATGGCACGGGTCCGTTCTGGAAGGTTTTGTTTTAATGGAAGTCGTCTTTTTACTTGTATACATTGGAATAGATTTAGCATTCGCGAACAAAATAAAAGCTCCTTTTTGCTCTCATTATATCAGGATTAAAGCACTTTGTGGCGGTGGTGTCATTTTTTCAGTTTACTTCACTTTATGGTTTCGTGTTTACACGGCTTTGCATTCACATCCACTGCTACGCAACACTTTTGGCAAAGCAGCTCGAACTTTTAACTACTTGACAGGTCTATTAATTTTCGTAGTGACTTTCGTCACCGCGACTGTGCTGTCCGTTTTATATTTTACTACAACTGTCTATAAAACATGCGCGTATGGATGCATTGATTTGAAGAATGACGTGAAGGTGTATTGGAAAACAAGCATAGGTTGCAGACTTACCGGGCAAATCATGATCTTTCTGTCACTGGTATACCCCCTTATTCGCCATCGCAGGCGTATGTCGGGTAAGAGCACGAATGGACAAAATATGTTTCCCGTCATTGGCAGAGCGGCAATTGTTGCTGGCGTTTGCGCTGTAGCAGACGGAATCAAGCTTTTGTACGTAGTAAACAACAAAAACAACGTAACATACACCCGGTATTTGGTTTATAATACAAATTTGTATGTCAACTCTGTTGCGCTGCTGTTATCTTTTGCCGGATGGAAAAAGCGTTTATTTCCATTTTGGCGACCATCTACTAAAAAACGACGTTTGGAAATTTTTAGTTTGCAGCGTGCTGGTGGCGTTTGAAAAGTTAAAAATTTTTGACACAGAGGTCGAGTTCTCTGCTGTCGATTACTTGGTCATAGGTTATCGTACCACCAATGTCGATTTGAAAGCTCTGAAGTAGCAATTGTATAGGTGTTTTGAAACTATCAACGCAAAAGTAATTTTTGTACTTACAAGAAGTATTTATTTGCACAAGCAAAACGATCACAAGGTTTTTTGTCATAATCGTAGCCAGGAGGGCCAAGGAGGCCATGGTCCGCCAAATTTTCAGCATATCTTGTTATTTTGTGCTTTGAGAAGCGGTGTCCCAAACAAAATACTGTTGCTCGCATAAAATCAAACAATTTGCCCCCCAAGATTTTGGGCTGGCTACGCCACTGTTTTTCTGTGCCCTGGCTGCAGGTTCACTTTTTCAAACCTTACTTATATTAGTGCAATATGGCCAGACTTTGTTTATAACTGGATATTTATCCAGAAGCGCAGCAATAAAAAGTGCGTCACTACTATACGTGTGAGTCAAGGTCTTCTTGGGAAGTTTAAGTAACTTCTTGATAAACGATCACTTTTCGTCACGCATTGTACATTATAAGCCAAAGAGGACATCCCCACGTAGAGATTAACCAATGATTTGCTCAAACATAGTTCTGTGCTACGAAAAATACTGAACGCTTGCTTCAAATTATACAGAAAATTAACCAACGCATATGATTTTGTGCTATTAAACTGGTTTCATAAACAGCTTTTTGCAACTTGTGGTACAAATACTTCGCTAAATGAAGATTTTTGAATTCCATTGAAGTAGCTGAATAAATTTCATCAAAATCTTTTATTTAAAAATTTTCTCTCCGCTAAAGCCAACCATCCGTGAAGAAGCAGCAGCAAACGGAAGCTTTTGTGCTTGCGGTGTTGTAACAAAAACATGGTTGTGATCTATTTAATGTTTTGCTATTTAAGTAACAGTATAAGGTAAAGTTCATTTATTTTCATTTTTTGTCTCGAATGAAATAATTTATGTTTATTTGTCTCGAATGAAATAATTTGTGTTTATATGTTCAGACTATTTTTTGTGAAAAAAGCGCACCGTGAATCTCTCTTGTCCATTCTAAATGATAACTCAGGTACGTGCACGCTTTGGGTACAAAGTAACCAGTCTCTATAATGGCAACGCACTCGAATCTATCAGCAAATTGTTTTAATAGAAAATCAATTTCACGTAACATTCCGCATCTTCAGCCCTGAAATCTCATTCAAGCAGAAACTTTGGGTATGAAGTTGCAGAGAGGAGGCGTCACTATAGAATAACAACAATTCGTTTTGCCAAAAACAAATATTCTGCAATTAAAATAGGGTATTCGAGGAATCTACCTGGCATGCTGTGCCTTCATAACTCTGCAAGGATTCAGACTGCACGTATCAATGTCCAAGTTTCGAAGTACCACAAAGGTAAAACAAGAACAGCCACACCTGCTCGCAAAGCATATTACTTCAGGAAATCGATTTCACGTCAAGTACGCATTTTCAATCCTATAATTGCAAGCAAAAACTTACAGGTGAAATGATGAAAAACTAGAGCAATACCTATACAGTTTCAAACAGTTTAAAAACACATATTTTTGATAATAGCATACACCATGACTATCACACTGTCATTACCGACCTAAAAGGTTATCATGTTTTTATAACCTAACTAAAAATCTCAGATGTCGTCGATAGCAGAGCGAACGCAGTAACTGTATTTGCAAACGCATGCTGCTGTTGACCACTGAAACTAGAAGAGTCTGCAATTCGTGATAGATTAGGAAGTTCAGGCTGACACAAATGCTGCATGTCAAACTGAGCAAAATGACTCAAGTGATAAAGCCCAGCGACTGGCCATTATTTACGAAAGACAGTCATATTTCCTGTTTATTTAAAATCTGGCGCATAATACATCCAAACACGTTCGTTGTCATGAAAGACGTAGTTTGCTTCTCCGGTTTCCGGGCACTTCCACGTTCGGTCATCAAAACACTGGTCTCTTTTATAAAGTGTCCAATTGTTTGCAGGATAACAGAGCGTGAAGTAGGGAGGTACATCGGGGGGTAAAACCGCTTCCGAAGTGGAGTTCTCGATATACTGAAAAAACTTTTCTGAAACTGAAATACCAAAAGTTGCTTTGAAAAGCACCCATTTTCGCTGGTTTAATAAGAATTTCAAAGCAGTCAAAACAGTTGTTTACACACAGCAGCAATTGAAAAAATTTGAATTGCTTCTGCGACCAACTTATCACTTGATCAGCAATTCTCGCCATAAAGTAATTTGTAAACCCAATCTTGCAGACGAGCTTTCTCATCAAGATTGCAGAGAAAAAAATTTAGAACAATAAAGCAGGCGTAGTTCACTAAACATTCTTTGCATTTGCGAATTAAGATCGAGAAAGAGACGTAGATCCCACGTGACTTGGTCGACTGCCGTATCAGTTATCACCAACTTAGATGCAGCTAATTTAAATACCTCCAATTTATTTGGAATTTTATCATTTGGAAATTTATCAATGTAACTTCAATTCATTTGGAATTCTCTCTGTGTATATCCCCGCCTGTAAATAAATGTGACAGTTTTGCTTTTGCGTTTTTTTGCGCTCTGGCTTTATTCTTTCCAACTGGAGTTTGTGAAGCTCTTCATGGGCGTCACCGAATTGTTGGAACAGGTTCGATAGTTTGCCTGTTGAACCTACCGAGCCGATTGCCTCAAAGCTGTAGGTAGGCACGAACACTCTGTTGGTGAAACATATAGGGAGGTTTTGTGACATTGTGCATTAAGATCAAATAGCACGAGGCAATTCTACATTGAAAAGTTTTTAGTCTTTGATACCGTCGTCCTCTCCCAGTTGCTCACAGACGATCCGTTCTGTTGATATGGTCTGTGACTACTTAGCTAGAAGTTTTCATTTTTGGTTTTGTAAATTAAGCAAAGAATTTAGCATTGACTTATTTTTTTGTAAATGACAATTTCATACATCCAGTCTAGATTAATGCCACACGTATACTTTACTGAGAAGATTGGACTTTCAAAACTCTTCAGAAAGCCGTGCAAAGAACCGTGGTTATCATGGAAGAGCTCATTACTGTCAGAAACAACGAGGATGCTCCATTGATCAGCTAAAAACACCGGATTTGTGTGTAGCATTGCCAAAAAAGTTCACTTATGGCTTATTAGATTATGTTATGCCTTAGTTTATGCGTTCACCATCTTTTGCATTTATCTTTTTGTTTGCAAACGTTTGGTAATTTAATCGTGAAAATGTGTATGAAAGGCCTGTATGCTGACGTTCAAGAAACCTAAAAGCTCAAATCAACTAATAAAAGCAATATGCACGACTGCACGTATTCCCACAACTACCATCAGCGTGAGTCGTTTCGAAAACTTATTTAAAAGTGCTGGTGTGTAAACACTTCACCATCAGATGTATTCTAAATCCGTTTAAGCAAGGTTTTAAAAAAGACTTACTAAAGAAACCCTTCATCCATCCAGTAATATTTGGATAGGACAGGTTCATGTGTAAGTTGACAAGGTTGGCCATGCAGTCGTTCGAGTAAAAACCGAGAGTCCACTTTGAATTCAAAGCACCTATCTGCTTGAATATAGGCACGTTGGTTTCGTAGTCTCCCCATACGTGAACCAAAATCTGAAGAAGAAATCAACGCCTTAAGTGCTGTCTGTGAGTGGACTATACCATCTCCTTAGCCAATAATAGACAATGTGGATGTTCCGCATGTGAAACTCCTGTAGTTGACTGACCGATCATTGTTTTTTTACAGTTAGCAATAAGCAATTGTGATCACGATAAATTGTAGTGCAGTGAAATCATGTTTTATTATCTTTGTGGCGTAAAACTTACTTTCAAAATTTAGCAAACTAGTATAATAATACCTGCCTTAAAAAGTCTTGCCAGTCATTTTATCTGGATCTGTTTTCTGCAAAATGAACTGATCAGTACTATTTTTAGATGCTGTGTTCTTGTTAATAGATGCTGTGTTCTTTTTTCATCAAAGGCCGTTTAGAGGTTAAACAGTTGTTCTTTCTTGTCAATGCTTTCACAAAGACTTATCAATTGGTGACGAGAGTTCTTCCATAAGCCGCCAGGATCTTTACCAGCACAGCAGATGTCCGTTTACAGGCAAAACCTTTGTCGCTCACAGGCATGCAAGTATCTTTGATCTATGGAAAAGTTCGATATTTTCGACAAAACTACTCACATTTTCAAATTAACCGAAATTGAATGTTATTAGCATCTTACAAAATACCCATGGTATCATTGCTTCTGTGTCCACAGCATTTCAAATCGCCTAAAGTGATAGACTGTTTTGTCCACACAGCGTTACGATGAAAACACAAGCATCTCTTGGTGGTGATCGGATGGGATTTTGTTAAACACTCATTTCACTAACTTTAACCTGTCTAATATAACAAGGTAGGCTATAGTTGAAATGTTCTAATAGAGTAAAGAGTTCTTAACGCATTGAAATTTTCGTGCAATGACGCGACCTATTTGATGTTTTCACATTAGCTTCCAGTACATAGTTTTAGCACATAAACTTGCCAGAAAAACACAAGAGGTCATCAAACACAAGGTCTTTTAAAGTCTATCGGTGCATAAAACAAAAAAATCAACACTTTTCGGAAAACGCATTAGCAAATACCTGCATTTTGGTGAATGAATTTTCTTTCAAATGTTTGCTAAGTTTTGAGAGAAGATCCAACAAATATTAAGTTAAAGAGGATGAAAGCAGAATAACATAAGTGACAATGACGGAAAAATTATGTCAATTTGCAAATGGTTTGTATGCAAAGCTGTGGGTCGCCTTGGCTTTGATAAAGTTGAAATGCTGAACTAAGTATTTTTACTTCCAATTAGCTTCAGCATGATTTTAAGGTCCCACATTACACGAAAATTAGCACTGTCTTTGGCTAAGAATAACCGAACAGTTTTCAGTTTTCCGACTGATTCCATGGTGCAGAATATACGTTAATCACGTTCCAAAATTAGCTCCATTTACTGTTTTCACCTGGTTAAAGCTGGCCGCATTTTATTGACAAGTTATCGTAAATATTATTACGCCGTATATGCCGGTTGGCCTGTTCTCACTCTGATGATGATTGCTCGACTAACAACATACTTCCGAGTTCGACATCGACCTTTAGCAGGAATTCCCAACTCGTCATCTTCTGGGTCAGATCTTACAGCACTGTATATGCTTGGTCCACGTCAGACAATCGTTTGTGAGCGATTTATGAGATAAGTTTTTGTACGGTTCCGTCCGACCCAGGCTAAATTATAATGCGATGCTTTGATATTCCAAATCAACGCACGTTCAGTTTGTTTTCAAAACAATCATTATTAGTTTCAAAGCAATTTCGGGTGTGAGCGTTTCAAAATGTTATTTTCGCGAAATGTCAGTCTGGCCCTGGAAACTTTTGCTCTCTTGCTCTACTGTATTCTACGGAATCTTAAAATGGTTGAGCTCACCATACCGTAACTATAGCATTGCATATTGTAAATATAATCTCTGGTAATCCTCAATGCTGAAGCAAATATCACACCTTATCACATCTAATCTATTTTTCAAGGATGCATACCTTGACAGCTTATCGTAACGTTATTGACATACCTCTTTCAGCCAGTAAGTAGAAACATAGTTGGCTAGTTCAACCCATACGCGGCGGACGTTGCGAAATTGCATCTTTTCCGTAAAGAATTCCATATACTGTTAAATATTGCTGTTAAAAAAACATGTTAAATTGCTGAACATGACAAAGACAATTTCTGCGCTGCAATGGAGTTCAACTTTAAGCATAAACTGAAATCAAAGCAATGCACCCTTTTCTAGGTAAAGATTTGCCAATCCGCACCAAACGTCGATTTTCAGAGATACTCTACAACGCGAAAGGAATTCTGCAATTACTGTTCTGTGCCCATTGCACGCGTACTGTGGTCTTTCTTGACGTTAAACTTCAGAGAAACTGTACAGTGGATATTATAAAAACAGAATAAAACACAACAATAAGCTTGTTGAGATTTTCAGAACCATTTACAAGCTTCTCATAATAGGCTTTCGTAGCAGCAGTTTCAGCACTTGGTACCAATCCATATCGCACGTATGGGAGCTCAGCGGGAATGTCCTGAAAATAAGTAGTGTTTTCACAAACGGCGAACACTTGTAAACGCGTTATCAAAAGATATGCATTCTGCGAACAAACACCGAGGCAGATGGAAAGATCAAACTTTTTCTTCGTAGACAGCAAACGTTCCTTCTTTTTGCTGAAAATGCTTTTAAAGGGTTGCATTGCAGCTTCGGCATTGAACACTTTGTGTGTTCAACTCCACCCACTACTTCAACAATAAAAACACTGTCCTTCAATTACGTGAAGACAAACAGGTAAGATTTTATCATTTTCATCGTTACGTGTCGGTAGATGCAGTAATGCAGGATTTTAGAGCATTACTTCCTGCAAAGCCTTTAATTCCCTCAGAATTAAAATTCTGGTTCGCTCATGTTCGGCCATAAATCGGCAGCCGATAGAGCTAAATTGGCCTTCCAGCGTTTGTGGTTGGGAAGTTACGGCCAAAAAATCGATAATTAAGTAATTAAACTCTTGGGCGATTAATTAATTGATTTGTTGTTTTTAGGCCATAACTTGCCAACCACAAACGCTAGAAGGCCAATCATGGGCTCTAACGATGCGTATTTTGCCCAGTTTTTTTAAAGAAAAACAAAGAAATTTCTTCTTGAATTTTTTTGCAGACCCCGATGAATCGATGATGTCATCCAAAAAAACTTTGACCTGCCCCAGTTGTGTCGTTACCCAAAAAAAGTTCAAAGGCAAAACTTTCCAAATATTTGAAATCGAAATGGCATTTTTAGAGGGTTTGAACAGCTCTCTAGCTGCATCGGCTGCCGAGTTATGGTCGAATATGTGCTAACCAGAATTTTAGTTCTGCGGGACTTCAAGGGTTAAGCACAACTTTATGCAACGCCAATGTTCAGTTTTTACAGAAGAAAAATAATTCAGAAACAATAACGCAACAATCGATAATTTAATTGAAATTGCTGGTTATTGCCTTACCTTTTTTATGAAAGTTAACAAGAATTCCAGATTTTACTCTGTGCCAAAGGATGATACTTTTTTCAAAGATATTACGTCGATACTTACGTAATGTATGAGTTGCTGCACCATGAGCATGTACAGTGGTTGGAAAGAGTACGCAGTTGTAGTTGGCGAAGATGCTGTACTGCTTGCTTGAATTGAGCTTTTTGTAGCTTTTGAGGAACTTTTTGTAGTTTTTGTGGAGCTTGTAGTAGCTTTTGAGAAAGTCGTATTCTGTTGTAGAATTAACACATTACCTGATTTTTTCATGCTTGCTTTCGTGCAGTATCATTTCCAAAAAAGCTTTTGGTTGTAAACGTCTAAGATTTAAATAATCGATTAAATGTAACGCAAACTTTACAAGGGATTAGAACACAAACAGTTGTTGGTGGAAAAATACACACAGCACTGTTAAAATGATTGGAAATAGTTCGACCAATCGCACATTGTAGCATGCTTGGTAAAAACTACCATCTCGAGAAAAACATTCACTTAACTTTTATATCTTCCTTATCTTCAGTCAAAACAGTTCACAAAGAAACAGCAGTAATAACCATTTTTGAATATATCGCATGTTTTTTATAAGTCAAATACAGAAATAAATTAATATCTTTGGAAACTCGTAACTCTTAGTCAACAACAGTCAATAATCACATGTATATAGTTGGTTTTTCAAATTAGCGCATCAAAGCAATTTTGCAAAGGACCAATTATAAAATCGCACATGTGCTTCCGTTGAGACGTATGTAGTTGTTAAATTCTCAGCAAATTTTCCCAATCTGGCTGCTGGAGCTGGCCCTTGCATAATGGTTGCCACCACCTACCAATAGGGCAAATTTTTGTGAATGAACTTTTTCACTGAAAAAGAAACAGCAAAGTATTTGCAATACCTTTAAGAGTCACACCAAGTAGTTACCAATTCGAACATTTTGTATCATCAGTACTCATACAACAAGTTAACAAATTTCTCTGGGCAAAAATCACACGAAATGCTGATTCAACCTTAAAATGACATAGGTAAGAACTGTAAATTTCTCAGCATTTAGGAACTGTTAAAAATGTTTTTTTATGTGATTAATATTTGTAATTTACAAACCAAATTCAGTAGGTTCTTTTTAGCCGTGGTTTATAATGTTCTAAGCGAAGAAATGCCATTGATAAATCGTACTACAGAGGAGAAAACCATGAATAAGTCTCGCTCCGAGATACGCATGAGACTAAACGTAGTTTATAAATGATTGACTTCAAGTTCATCACAAAACTTATTCACAACTCACCACTGCTGCCCCGAGAACAATAAGCAGTGTGGTTAATTTCAACCATACACATAGCCAGACGCGCCTGGAAGGTGTCTGTGGTTGAGATAGGTCGGATGGAACTTGCTTTTCTGAAACTGCAAGCAAGTTTAGCAAAAGAAAATGTTTCAGAGTGCAGTAGCTTTCATGCCATAGAGGAGCCAGTAAGCAGAAAAATTACGAATTTGACTTAAATAATCATGCAACTGATCTGTCCAGGCTCGATCGCTTCTACATCTATATACTGATGCTTTAACTCGAATACCACTTCGGCTTGAATGTCCAATACCACGCAGTTCAACTAAGGATCGAAAGATGGTTGGCATGAGGAAAATCGGCAAAAATGGTATTTTTACAGAGTTCGTGAGGTTTGCGACACAGCGTGTAACTGTGGAAATCAAAAGTTCGTGAGAGTCAGTTTCTGTCTCCCTCCAAATAGAAAGATCTTAGTTGCAGTGGTTCAGCGAAGTGGCGCAAATTTTCTGTTTTGACTGTGTGGCTACAAGGAATGTGGCAAGGTCTGCTCTTGTAACTCTGCCCACGAGAAAGTGACCCAGACCGGCTGGCGATCGGGTTTTATGAATTCGATTCTGCCTTATCTTGGCCGCGCTTTGATATGGAGCCAACGGACCTAAAGTTGCTGAGAGCCATACGCGGTATGTGACCTCCTAGGATGCTTCCTCCACCCTTGAGAAGAAATATGGGTTAAAAATGTTGGTGAAGCAACTTCATCTTTGGATGTCAGTGGCTGGGATTCGTTTGAAGTTTGGAGTGGAAACAACTTTTACATTTCCCGTTTTGAATATTATTATCAGTTTGGTCCGTTGCTACCTTTTCATGAAAACTATCTAGGCTAAATGAAAACACAACGAATTTAGGCATTGATGAGCAGATAAGTGAAGAAATTTAGTGGAATATTTTACTGTATGAAAATTTCACTGCAACACAACATTGGTAATTATCTAATCATTAAAACTTACATTCATCTTTTATCTTCTCTTTCTCTTCTATCTTGATTTCAAGATCAACCGATCTGTCGTCGGTTGGTTCAGTCGTTTCCACGTCTGGTGCTTCTTGATTTTCGTATGAGGTGTCTAACTCAGTCAACAATGTTTTTTTGTCAGGTTTTGTGAGTGTCTTTGAGAAGTTTTCGTTTTCAGCTACATCATCAAATGATCCCTTCAACTTGCCGGACATCCCGCTTTTCAGTTTTTCAAGACTAGTGGGTTTGCCACTTCCTCGATTGTTTTTGACCGAATCCACTGGTGTAAAAAAAGTTGCTCTAGCAATTGCTGCAGGTTCCACGGAGTGGTTTTTTGTTAATAGCGCTGCAGCTGAAGCGCTTTTTTTCTCACTCTCTTCAATCAAACTTGATGTGACTTTTGAAGCAATGGTCAAAGATGTAGGTTTCGCAGGAAGTACAGATTTAGGAAATGAAGTAGCAGGTAAAACATTTTCTGGCCATTTTTCTTTAGTTAACATTGGTTTTGCATCTTGAGTATTTTTTGAGGTTGAAGAAAGGTCTAAACGTTTTGTATTTATCAGAGTCTTAGCAGCTAATCTCATTTTCATAAAGTCTTCTCTGCCTTTGGTTTTGAGCTCTTCAAGTAATATTTCCTCTGTATCATTCATTTCCATGATGGACACGTTTCTAAATGCGAGCTGAGCTGTTTCTGGGAAGCTGGTATCTGCAGCAAGCGTAAGTACAATCTTACACTTACAAACGGGAAGCAGACTTAAAAATAATCCGGTGTTTGGTTTTATCTGAAGGTGTTAAGACTGTTGCAACAAACAGTTTTGCAAAGCAAGTGGAATGTTAGATTTTCAAGCAGATCGAACAGAAAACCTACAATATCAAAGATTCCAAATAATACTTGGAAGCTCCACTTGTTTCTTGAGCATCAGTATCAACCTGTGTCTTCCTTTCTATTAACTGCGGCGATTCTTGTCTACCCATATCTTCAACTTAAGCACTGTCTGTGCACACTGCACAAGTAACAAAAATCAGCACTCATTGATGTTATTTAATGGAAATCGATTTCACCATACGGCATCTTCAGTCCAAGTAAATTAAAAACTGTGTTTTAACTTATTGTTACTAGTTGGTCTTGTCATATCACACCTAGTGTCTTTTGCTACTTGTTTGTGCTTACTCTAAATGCTTATTTACAGTACGGTACTGTCAACGTTAGCTCAATATGTTTTTCACGCAACCTTTGTCTTTGTTTCGTAATAGTCACTGCTTTGCGTACTTCCACTCGTTTTTACTTTTAATTTACTTGGACTGAAGATGCCGTATGGCGAAATCGATTTCCATTAAATAACATTAATGCGTGCTGATTTTTGTTACTTGTGCAGTGTGCACAGACAGTGCTTAAGATTCCAAATAAGCAATAAAGTTTTTTTTGTTACCTTTGAGCTTATGCAAAGCATTGTTGGATAAACTATCAAGAACTGCTTCCATATGAGGCACTTCCGGAAATGGATTGAAACCATAATCCACGCTTTTAGAAGTAGGAAACAAACTTTTTGTCATTCGAGCATGTTCATAGATAGAAGGCAAGCTGTTGACGCCTGTGTTATAAGCGGTCCTCGGTTAGACTTTTTTCATTATATAGTTTTTATTATGTATTTTCCTGCAAAAGTTTCTACAACAGCGACCAAAAGCGAGTTTGCAGTATTTTGTTACATGGTGACATAATTTCGCAGTCATTTTGACAAAAAAAGAAAACTTTAAAATAGTACGGGAGTAGCTGGCGATTTATCCCCATTTCAAGAACTGATTCGCTTGGTTTGACTGTAAAGTTTATTCCAAATATCCTTTTCATAGATTCTTTCATGAACTGGTGTTAGCTTCTTGACCACCCTGGTTAGAAACTTCTGTACCATCACCCGATTGCACACTACGTTCGAGGTTTCAGCATACATTTCTGCGGTGGAATTTCTTACTCCTAGTTGTTTCACTCCTGACCCATAGTCAACTGATGCCAGTGGGCTCAATCATTTGAACATCAAACTTTTCAGGCTTCAACACCAAATTTCAGGTATGAACATCCAAAAAGACGTAAGACTGTGTCCTGTCTTTTCAAAACTTTTTAAATATAACCTACAACAGCAAAAAAATACATGATTTTGTTTGATTTTAATAAAAACTCGAACATACAGATGTAACTGCCAATTCCTTTTCCAAATTGTCTTAAAAAGAACTCCATCATTGACTCATTCTACTTTTTATCCTAGGCTACTTTTGCTTTCTGACAAAAACTGCAGAAATGAGCTATTCAGTGCTCTGGCAACGTAAATCATAATATCTGACAATTCAAAAGTATGATTCTCATCACATCTCATCACAGGCTACAGTAGTTAGTTTAACGCACTGTATTATCTTAGTTTCTTCAGAATAATGACACACGCTAAAATAACAATAAAAAACACAACTAAATTTGATGAGATTTGCTTTTATTTACCTGCCACCAATCGGTCCATGCGTGGCGTTAATTTGCTAACAGCACATCGCAACTCATAATGTTGCGATACAATAGGAACAGCAAGTTACAAAAAATTATTTATTTTGAAACAAAGCCCGAAACAGAAACTAGAAAGCTGTTAATCCAGGTTTTTGTGAAAAAATGGAAGTTACTCGCGTACCACCTGGAAGACCTTTGCGTACTCTGATGGTACGCGTACCACAGGTTGGGAACCCCTGGTCTAATCGATTGATCTCCTTATGGAGTACATGGCCTGACGGTTCTGGATGATGAGACAATCGAATAGCTGCTCAACACCTGTCCCGAGGTCTAGTACGGCGTAGCAGTGGATTACAATAACTGGCTCAAACGATGAAGAAGAAGAACGATAAATGAACTTGCTGAGATTATTTGCTCAAAATTGCTATACAAATGTTCAAAAATTGCTCCTGCTCTTTTCCAGAAATGTTATCAAACACCTCGTCATCGCATTCGATGGTTCCATTTAGACCAGTGATTATCAAGGTGTTCCAGGTGATCCACCTGGTATTTCTAGTGGTCTACAGAGAGTTTCATAAACCCTTGAAAAAACGTTCCTAAAAAGTGTAGCCTTGTGAAATACAGTTTCGACTAGCTGTTCACGAGGTGTCAGCAAAGCAAAGTGGTCCGTCGGATGTTTTTTTTGAAAAGGTGGTCCATGGGCCAAAAAGGTCGAGAACCACTGATTTAGGCTTAGCAGGCTTCACTCAACAACCGACCTAAATGTTTTACGGTGCTTATGTTTAGCTCGTGTCAAATGAGTCAATATGAAAGTTGGGCTAGTTCGTTAGACTCGAAGTTTTAATCGATGTGTAGTTCAAGAAGTCTGGACAGCCGAGGACACTGATTAATTGCAAGTGTTACAGTTTTCACCTGTATGATCTTCTCCGTCGGCCAGAAGTGATTTGTCATACCACGAGGATGAAGCACAATGCTCTTGATAAGAGAAGGGAAGCTACTTCATGAAAAATCAACTTGCCATTTTGACCGGCATTACGTGAAGCCTGGGAAAAATGGCTTCAACCTCGCCGGGAAGACTGTCACGGCGTCTATGGATCACTTGCTGCCTAGGAACTTTGCTTGCATGCTGTCTTGGATTGTATGAATTTGGCGTATGGTTAGTAAGCTTTAGAGAACACGACCGTTGACTAGCCAACGTTGGTTTAAACATCAAATCTTGGCGAGCAATTACGTTATTTTTGAAAATATCTACTCTTTACGGTTCATTTGATATCGGTTATTGAAAAAATCAGTCCAAATATTTATTTCACCGCAACACAGATTAAAAAAAAAGCTAAAACGTACATGTAGGCTACTCCATATAAAATGCATGGATATACATATTATGAAATTTTGCTCAAATTTGACCGTAATTTGAGCTGTGAAGGGGCTTTCCATGAGTGCAACTCAACAACTCACGTTTTATCTGGTAGAGCTCATCATCTTCTTTCGTATAAATTGTTTCTTTTTTTGATTGCAACTCATCTGATATTTCTTCAAAGCGCTTTTCAAGATGAGAACGATTAACATGCATGATCGTGTTTTTCCATCCACTTGCCAAGCTACGCAACCACCTACTGGAGTCTTGCAGTGCGAATAAAAATACTTTACGTTTGTTACGTAACAAATGTCAGGCATCTTAAATATTCTTTCTTCAGCTTCCAGTAGGATAAAGTGTTTGCAGCTTTCTTCAGCTATCAGCAGGGCTAACCATACCTTCCGTATTTCTAAGAATTGTCCTTATTTTGAAGTACTACGCCTTAGAAAATATCATTGTCCTTATTTCTGAGAAATGTCCATGTGATTTGCGTCCTTGTTTTTTGTATTCTCTGTAGCATAACAATTTAATATAGGCAATGTCTGATAAACATACAGACCATTTCCATCTCATATCTTTTACATTTTGTAATCAAGGTTTCATGAGGTCATAAAATTAGTGTAATCTTGCAGCACAAAGACGTAACGCATTATCAGGCGTTGTTAGCACTATAAGTTGTCTGGGCTGGCTTGGAATCTAAGGAAGATTAATTTTGTAGTGAAGGTTTAGCATTTAGGCTAAATGAGCAAAGAAATAAGCAAGCAAAAGACGTTTTGCGCAACGACTGCAAGAAGCAATCCGAGATGCACGATTTTTTTTCTGAGAATAAGAGATTGCTGAAACAAACTGCGCCTGGAGATGAATATGCCAATATATTATCTGACGTTAATCGTGCAAACAGAAACAAATTTCACCAAATGTTGTTTCATTTTGGGTATAGGCAAATTGGATTTTCCCACTTCGTCCTTATTTTTGGTTCTAGATCGATGGTAACCCGGCTATCAGCAGCGGTGGAATGCGGAGTGGCTGGAGAACACTATGACACTCCGTCATCCCCGACAAGGGCACCCATCCTGCCAAGAACAGCTTGGGTCAGGCGTAACCGCCTGCGCACCGGTGTCGGGATTTTCCGCTCCTGCTTGCACATATGTCTGTCAAGAAAGGGATTTGAAGAACTGGCTCAAACGATGAAGAAGAAGACTGGCCTTAGATATTTCCTAGGTAGGTTAATACATGAGACACATTTAGATTATATCTGTAATTTGATGGAATTATTGATAAATTTGCAGCAAAGGCAGGAAAATTTTGTCTTTGAATTTAGATAATTACAAGTAAAGCATTACATCGCAGCATTCCTTTTATTTTCTATTAACTTTTGAAGGTATTGTATCCAAAGAAATATTTTTATTTTCTGTTAATTTTTGAGGGTATTGCATCCAAAGAAATATCCAAAGCATTTTGCAATTTTAAGTTGCCTAGTAGATAGGTACAAAATCATTTGCCTTCAGTTGCATTCTTCTGTCTGTCCCTCTCTTTTATGCACTGTCTATAGAAAGAAATCCTTTCTCAGCAAGGAAATAGGCACTAAGACCTTGCAGAGTAGGCTATATATTTCGCCTCCCTACAAAGTAGGCATATCAGCTCTTATTCAAACAGAATCTCTTTTATGCATTCATGAGTCCATGAGCTTGCTCTCAGTTAGTCCTTTATGACGTCCTAAAACTCAAATCTCTGGGAGCGCATCCTCCAGAAACCCCTACAGCTCGCACCAGCTGTGACTGTGACTAGACCTGATGCGAGAGGAGAACAAGCAAGTACGCTGCATTCGACATCTTCCAAACGCTCTGACAAACCCGTGTTTTAGCAAGCAAGGAGCAACTCTGGCCAATTTTATGCTGTGTTATCAAACGATTTTTGTACCCATAAAATGCTGTCATTAAAACTCATGCAGATTTTTGCAGATGATCAGGGAACTTTTTTCCTAGTCTTTACATTTTCTTTCACTAGTGTAGCAGACACATTCTGGTCTGTACATATTAAATGTTGCTTTCATCAAAAGAAAACAAAGTTCAAACGTCCAATGACAAGCATAAGACCTGCTGAACGGCAACGCAAAGGCCGTGATCAGTCAAGCACGAAAAACGTGACAAGCAAAACACCACGTTTACACAAAGTTGCCAAGCAACATAAAGCTTCGGACAGATCAGTCGGGAATCCAAAGACAAACTGTATACAAACTAAATCAAATAAAATTTGATTTAGAAAAACAAAGAGCGAAAAACGAGGAAAAGAAGCAAACTGAGCTGAAGAAGACCCAAAAAGATGATGTCATGGAAAAGTACAGAAAAAGCTCCATTAATGATGCAATCAAGAATCATGACTAAAAACCCCATAAAAATGCCTTATAAGGCAATACCCAGAAGCTAATCAAATAATGATTAATTAGGGAATCTCCATAAAACCTTATAAGGTAATGTTCAAATGATTAATTAGGGAAATTCCACTAAATCTGGGTATATAAGGCGCGATTTTAGCTATCCAAATCAGTCCGCTTTCCGACCATGGACTGAGGGCTCCTTCTTTTGGTCTACGCTGCCTTTGAGTAGTTTAGCCATTTGAAGTAAAA
>Ga0210059_1007216_pt1 | contig 17703 bp, 9 predicted proteins | sample Ectturendosymbi2_FD_188042 | JGI IMG/M metagenome (GOLD analysis project Ga0210059, IMG submission 188042) | Ecteinascidia turbinata endosymbiont from Florida, USA - Sample 2 (SPAdes) (version 2) | ecosystem: Host-associated > Tunicates > Ascidians > Unclassified | place: Key West, Florida... | reverse complement strand
AGAAACAATAGCGCTCAAGGAAGCACCCAAGAATCTCTTCAATATGATAATTAAGTCATTGAAAAAAGGAGCTTTAATGGGCTGCGCAGTCGAGGTAAAGGCGACAGCAACTCGCCAAGAGCAGCTCAAGTATCATTGCCGGGACGTAAGGCTTTGTTTGACAGCACAGTGTGCAGAGCGAATGGGTGATCCGGGATTACTGGTTTTACACTGAAAGGCTGCAATGACATCTGCACGCTCGTGCTGCTTCGGCCCGTGATCTGCCCAATCGCCCAACCAGGGTTGCCAGATGAAAATTTCAATAGAAAGCCGAATAGTGCCAATAAGACACCAGAAAAAAGCCAGACAAAAAGCCAAATTTTTTGTGGTATTGCCATTCCTTTGCCACAAGGAAACATCTAAATTACAGGAATATCATAAGAAATTTTTCTCGAAATTAATATTAAGTCTTGCTTGGCATTGTACAGGAGCTCAATGCTGATGCTTCTCTGAGTTTGCATGGTTTGTGAGGTTACACACTTTGGGTACAATGGTGCCATAGTTTGCATATTGATCCATCGGCGGCTTTCTGCACCCATACGAAAGTCATCTCCCTTGCACTTCTATACGTACGAACACAATCATATAAGCTTTTCCACTTCCTCGATGTCATCGTCGCATTTTGATCGCGGGCACGCAAACCTGTTTGCAAGCGTTAAGCGTGCTTAGTGCTTGCAACACAATGCACACCACACAGTGCACGCATTTCCAGTGACTGCGCAAAAAGTGTATTTCGAAACTGGCATACCTCAAATTTTATTAACATCAGAACGCGGGCGTCCGTGACAGCAGGGATGATGATGAACAGAATGCAATTACAGTGGTGTGAGCATTACTACCAAAGTTGCCAATTAAACGGGAAACCTGCTAGTACGCGAAAGCATCTCAGAGGCTTAGGTAAGGCATGTTCAAGTGCGACTTTACAATATAGGGTGGCCTACATTAATTTTTAACACCAGTTTTTACGGCTTACATTCAAGCGCGTCTTATACAATCAAAGGCGGCTAACAATCGAGTAAATACGATGTCACAAACATTTTGCAAATGTGTTGCCGAAAAAATGGAATGTTTTGCGTCAGAGGAACTGATTTCAGCTTCAAAAGGCCAAAAAAGTGCCAAAATGCAAAACGGACTTTTAAGGCCAACCGACTTGAGATGAGGTAATGCAACAAAAGGTCAAATAAAATTTTGTAGGCCAACCACTTTGAAACGAGGACAAACGTCCTAATTGTGGCCTAAAAAAGGCCAACCTGGCAACCCTTCGCCCAAAATAAACCTCCACAACATGTGTCACTGGGGTCGCTGACATTTTAAAAAACTTCGCGTGTTTGGCTGGTTCGGCGCACCTTCAACCGAAAGCCCACTGGGTGATTTTGGATACGGACAGACTGCAATTACAGTAGAGCCAAAACATGCGCTTACTATGCACATACCGCTGCTTCGCAGAGTTCACGAAGTGGGCATGCAGTCAGTCACAAGTGATCGAAATATGGTAATTCTCCAGAGGCTTTCGGACAACTGCTGCCACTGATTCGTTTCAATGTCGATGTCGCGTGACTGACGTCCTGATGTTTATGAACATCATCGAGCTCTTATGAACATCATATTTAATAACATCATGGTGGGATTTTTCTTTGGGTCACTCCCAGTGTCGATGTCAAGCGAAATTTCTGACTTGCGAAATTTCTGACTTCACAGCATGTACGCATGCACAGAGTAATATTCTTCATACCAAATGCGCTGATAAAACTGATTATCAGGGCTTAGGAATTCGTGTTTAAGTGTGTCGAGTTAGGGTTTGGGTTAAGGTAAGAAAATGAAAAATAACTGAGGTCAACGACTAAGTCTGAAAATGTTCAATGGTTAAAGTTATTCCCGTGCTATACCTTGTTGTGGGTCCCTTGCATCTGGCCAAAATGTATTAATTTACACAACACACATCAACAAAGCAATTTCCAGACTTTATTTCTTTATTCTGAGAAGCAAAATAACTGAAAAACAATAACAGGTCAGAAATTTCGCAGAAGGTCAGAAATTTCGCAGAAGGTTAGAAATTTCGCTTGACACCGGATTAACAATAGTAGCAATTGCTACGGGTCCCGGGATTTTGGGGGCACCGCGGTCTTCTGCAATAAATCGTATTTATTACATTATTCATAAGATTTTTTTCAGTCTAAGAAGTCAGTATCTTGCTAAATTTGCCGTAAGTAGTAAGCGAAGGCTTTCAATGGAACGCTGGCTGTGTCCAGAAATTGTTGCTTGATTCTTTTTTACAGTTACGTAATAAAAGGCGTATTGCGGTCAAGGACAGCACAATGCATACAGTTACGTAATAACTGAGAAAAGAAACACGGGAAAACCCGGGTTTTGAAATGAATGTGGTTTTGAGCGATGAAAACTCAATAGCATTGTGAAATTGCTACTGTTTGTCCGTGCGCAATTTATTAACGAATTATCAATTAAGTTAAAACCGTTTTTCAGTGATGTTTATGATACTGACGCATGACAATCAAGGCACACTTTCATCATTCAGCCTGTTTCTGGGTTTTGTGACAAATAATCCTGTGACTGAATAATCCCTCTCTGGTTCCACTGATTTGGGCTGATTTGGACTTAATTGTAATTAGGGCATGGAACAGTTCTCAAAGTTATTTGACCTCTTTTTTGTAGCCTCAAAAAGACTCAATTCCTTTTTCACAACTTATGATCGGATTCTTCCCTTTGAGGATCTCTTCCTGTGCCGGAATAGTTTTGCGGTCTTCACCATCATGGATTACGTGGATTCTGTGCTTTGATTTAAAATGGTTGATAGTTGATAAAACCTTCAGTGGTTGATCCACCTCCTTTTGTGTAACGGAGCACAACTGCACTTTGGTGTTTGTTGAGCCTTGTTGTATGAAAAATGGCTCTGAGCTTCTGATTTTCTTTGATTACTTACGTCTTTAAACTGAACGTGTATGATTAAAATAGACTTAAATAACTACCACATGAGGTGGTTCTTCAAAGTATGCCGTAGTTTCGTAGGTATTAGTTAGTTCATTTGTAAGCTGTTATGTGTTAGTTCACATACAAGCTGTGATTCTTTGCAAAATCGATTCGTTCCTTTTCAGTTAGCAATAACTTTCTACAAAGTATTTGCCTTTCCTTCAGAAGCGACTTTAATTAGGTTAGCGAAAAGACAAAAGTTCGCGTAGACACCTATTATGTGCAAAATGACATCAAGATCCGTCTGAATGGGTCAACTGATCGAAAATATAAACGGACCAACAACGAATGTACAGTGGTCACCAAGCAAAACCCCCACCTCGTGTCTCATGATAATAGTTGAAAGTTCAAATACGCTAATTTGGCCGTTACACGCTCCAATCTGCAACTTCAGTGTTATTAGAATTACTAATATTTGAATGCAACAGCAATTCCAAGTTTTTTTACAATACCCGACTTTGGTAGTTAAAAGACGGGTTTCGGGTAGATGAAAACAACCAAAAACCTCGGGTTTCGGATCGGGAAAACTCGGGTTGGAAATACTAGTCACATCACGATGCGAACATGAGAAAGCAAGCAGAGAGTAAAGCCAGTAACACGGATACCTTGCACACACACTTCATGATTTAGCAGGTGTTGAAATATTTTTTAAACATAGGGCCCCACCCTCTTGAAATGCAACAGGCACTGCGCTACCTTAATCTGGCGCTGGTCACTCCTCGAGTGTGTGTAGTAAATATAGATTTATAAGGCAATGTCAGCACAATGAGCCATTCGTGCCAATGAGTTGAAAATAGAGGTCCTGTTTTGACTTTAAGCTTCGTTGCTTTTCCTTGAAGGAATTTTTGCGTGTTACCAATAAGACACTCTGAGGTTTTGCCGCCATAATCACGTCCGCTTTCTGCGGATGGTTTGTAACGTTTTGCGTGCCACTCAACGTTTTTGTATGTATATTTTAGACTCAAACTACATCTCAAAGGATGGCGAAGTTGTCAAACGGACTGTTGACAGGCCACGCATACAGCGTGACCGGTGTTGACACGGTAAGCGAATTGAACGTCGCAGGACTGACACTTCTCCCTCCATAGCCCTTCAGTGACTCCCTCTCTACAATTCAGTGGTTCTCCAACTTTTTGAAGTGATGTACCCTTAGGGCAATATTTTGTCCATCAAGTGCATCTTGACTAATGCCCTATGGTGGTTATTTGCTGTGCGCGTTTTGTGACGTCACACTGCTACGTTAAATTCGCGTTTCTAATCCGACGTTTTGCCGAGAGATGTTGACACAATGCATATCATTGTACACGCACTCTCCTTATTTGACGTTGTATAACTCAATATGTCATTGTGTTAACTTTAAACTATCAGCATTCCAGCTTAGGATGCATGTGCAAAATGCACTCAACCCTACGACCAAGCCAGTGGTTCTTAACCTGGGGTAAATTTACCCCTGAGGGTAAATTTCATCTTCCAAGGGGTTAAATTTACTGCACCATAAATTGCAGCAAATGTAAATTTTTATAACTCATTACAAACTGTAGAAGTTGTGTTAATTTCGTATTTTCAATGAATGAGCACAACTGAGTATATTTTGAGGGTAAATCCGGTAACTTTGATTGCTAAAAAGATAAAATATGTAAAAAAGGCTACGAACCACTGGACCACGAATCGTAACTGCAGAATATCAGATTGCACGTTAAAACCAGGAAGTAAAACACACTCAGCCCTACAACAACTCAGTTCACAATTTCAAAAACAGTCTGCAGGCATGCCGAGCCATCCAGGCGCACACCCTGATTAAGGAGTCAAAACAAACAAGGGAGTAAACTACACTCAGAGACCTGGAACAGCGCCAGTCACAACTGCAAACACAGGCAGCAGCTCTGCGCGCACATCTTGCCGATTACGAGTTTTCAATCCCTGTCGGTGCACAACTGGAATGGCGCATCCCGAAGTTTGGTAGATGGAAACAGGCAGGGTAGTAAAATTCACTCAGCCCTGGAACAGCGCAGCTCACAACTGCAAACACAGTCTACGCCAGGGCTTCTCAAACTATGTGTCGCGACCCCAAATGTAATTGTGGGCCGCGAAACAAATTGTCTTGACAAATCAGATATAAAAATTTTTGGAAACTTTATAAGAAAATTAAAAGTAGGCTTGTAGTGAATCTATCACTACTGCATTTTTGGAAGAAACACCGTGCTTCATGCTGTCACTTGCTTATTGGGATGTTTGCCTGAGCTATGAAATGCTAATAATCAACCAAGCACAAGTTGTGCGTTGTTACGTCATGATTGTTTCAACGCACTGACCAATATTAACCTTATTTCATTCATTCCCTCACGAAGGCATGCTTGTGTTTCTAGGTGTCTCATCTTCTAGGGATTAGGCTAACTCCTTTGAGAGCACACTGAGTAGTTTTAGACTGAAGTTGAATCTTCGTACACAGTTTCAGAAGTATTTTGGATTTTAATTCAGAAAAACTTGGATCCACCAACGATACACAACAGTAGCGTCTCGCCAGAACAAAACTTTTGGGAGGAGCAAATATTTTGATTTCAAGCGATAAACAGTATGTGGTTTGGGCCATCTCCTCTCAAACCACAAAACAGCAAAATATGCTAGAACTTTTAGGGGCCATGACCCCTTGGTCCCGTCCTGTTTACGCCTATGATACACCATTGAAATTTCAGGAGCCCACACACCTGCCTTGCAAGGATGAGTTTGCGGAGCTGTTAACGACAAATGTTTGCAACCGGAAATTTCAAAAGAGAGTGTAAGTTTTGGATAAGAATAAAAAATGAATGCCCATTCATTTCCGATCTAGCCATTGATAAACTTTCAGCATTTTGCACGACATATTTGTGTGAAGCCGCATCAAGCGCGTACGCAAGGGTGGGCGTTGAAAACCCTCCCCCCAAGCTTGATATTTTACAAAAACTTTATTACCCGGGCGAAGAAGATTAATTGTTTTCGTGTACTTTTTTCTTCAAAATGTGTCGACTTAATGCAAATACCACGGAATGAATTTGCTTGCAAATTTCAAGGAAGATTGCAAATGGGCCAAAAACTAATGATTAGGTTTTTGTGGGAATCTGGGTTATCGTTTGCACCCAGAAAGCATCTCACTACTTTTTGCAGACCTTTTGTCCACTGCGAATGTTTAAGATTGTTTTCCGCGATTGTTCACTTTATCCAAAACAATTGTCTTTATTTTGTTTGCTGTGGCTGATCAGCGGAAGCGCTGACGCAATTGGCTACATTACCAATATCTGTTGCATGATAGAACTGTTGCACGAGCTCAAAAAGAGCGGTTGAAGCATTCAGGCATTTGATAATGTCTCAGCAAGGAGAAAGGAAAACCCTATGTAGTTTAGAAAGATTCGAACTTGCAAACCAGAGTGTGCGTCAGACAGTCCAGACGCACACTTATTATGCTCGACTGCTCGCATGCGACGAGGCATTAGCGCAGTCTCATTTTGCAGTTGTAAATCGCTCTGACGCAATGATGAGTGTGTTTTACCCCTGTTTCAACACGCAGCCTGATATTTTTTGCAGTTATGAACTGTTGTGTCGTAGCGTTGAGTTTATTTTCCCTCAATATCTTAACTTGGAACGCTGATAGTTTATACTCAGGGCAACGATACGCACAATAAGGGGAGTGCGGGTAAAAGAATATGCATAATATGTCAACAAACTTCGCCAGAGCATTGATTTGAAAACATGAACAAATTATGACGTCATCAACAGCGCACAGCAAATAGTGGTAGCCACCATATGCCATTGAATGTAAACCCCCATGAAAATTTTCTGCGTACGCCAGTGAGCAGCATTCTAAACTCGATAATCATGAAGTCCAACAACCGACCTTTTTCGAAACGTGTTGAAAATGTCCTTTGTCCTGCGTTGTCTTGTATCAATCCAGGAATGGATGATCTGTGTAAAAATCATCAAGTGCATTCTTCCCAGCAGTTTTGCTTGATTAGTTGTGCACGATGTGGAAAATGTCAGGTCATGTTCAGTTTGACTGTGTGAGCGCCGCGGCGCATACCTAACGCACCCGGAGTTTACGCCCCTACTCTTGACTGTAATCATGAGTACTATAACGAGAAACGTACCTGTAATTATTGGACTTTTGCGCTACAATTTCATAATAAAAAATTCGAGAACCCCTTGCAGGCTGTAGCACCTCTGCGTGCCCCAATTTGAGAACCACTGCTCTACGTCATGCTCTTGTATTAAATCGTTTGGTATTTATTTTTTATTTAGTAACAATGCCTTTTTGTTAATCTTCTTCTGATAGTTGCGAACTGGAGTAAAGCTGGTGCGTGTCCGCAACCCGTGGGGACAAGTGGAATGGAATGGAGACTGGAGTGACAAGTACGCGTTACTGCGCAGTTGTGTGTTTGTTCTGCACTGCAAACAGAACGGTATATGACTGTGTTCAACTATGAGAGCTTATCACTGTATCTTGATGCACCCACAAATCGATAGTGTTACCGAATCTTGATATATCTGTTGGTTTGCTTAAAAAATTTTTGTTCTATTGGAATAACGACTTTTCGCGTTTGGTCATAATATTGTGACTTCAATTGTTACAATGGTCGTGCCAACGCGTCGTGATTTGCAGCTCGCCCAAATGGAACAGCGTCGTCGATGAGAAGAAACGCTTGGCCGTGGAGTTCGACGAAGACGGCGAGTTCTGGTATGCTTGATATCGCTTGCAACTGCAAACACTTGCTTTTTGCTTAACAAGCTGCTAGTTTGTTCTTTTTTCTATGCTGCTTTGACTTGAACAAGCGGCATTTGCAATTTGTGCCCGACAAAAATACGATCGCTAAGAACGGGATGTGTTTTCCTAGTTTGTGTGCTGCATCGGCATTTCATGGGTAGCTGCAACACGTTCGTTCGAGGCGTTAATTCTCATTGACATCAAAACTTGAAGACTTGCGTTCGCAACTTGCAATAATAACGGTTGAAATATTGTCTCGGCAGATTCTCAAAATAATAAATAAATACCGATAAGGCACAAAGAAAAGAAAACAACAGTTTGCTCGGGATCTTGCCAAACGTGAAAAACCTGGGATCTGATCTACGTCGCCTCTACGTTTACCGCCATCTGATTGTTCATCGACGAACACGTCATGTGCATCTATGGCTTCTGCCGCTGTACGTTTGACAAATTCAGTCGCTTCTGCTGTCTTAACACCAGCAGCAGACAAAAGCTGTGTCGAGCATGAAAATTTCTTTTCAGTGAAATACTGAATTCACGTTCCTGTCTTCCCACGAACCCTAGTTTATGCGCTAGTGGTTTGCGTCCCGAATCAGACTACACTGCTGTTTCTGGCTGAAAGTCTGCACTGCCTGTCCGTTTGTGCAGGATGTCGTTTTCGGACTTCTGTCGCTGCTTCACCAAACTCGAGATCTGCAACTTGGGTCCCGACGCTCTCGAAAACGACGATGCCAGTTCGCAGTGGGTCATCTCGCTGCACGAAGGCCGCTGGGTGAGGGGATCCACTGCTGGGGGATGCCGAAACTTTCCTGGTGAGTAACGTGTATGCGAATGAATGGCCTGACTGTTGCACTGTCGTTTGTGCGCCCGTCGCTTGACGTCGGTGATGTATGACGGACAAGGCGAACGCTTCGTGCGAAAACTTCCTTTCTTGCATAAATAATGGACTGCAACAATACGTGGAGCTGTCAGGCTCAAAGCTTGCTGACATTTTTGCAAGTTGAACTGATGCTTGACCCGGGCTGTTGCCGTCACGAACCGGTTGACAAAACGCCGAAAGACGATCGTCCCGAATTCTCAGGGAATTATCATATCCGGATTCGCTGAATTAGTGAAAACATTATCGTAATCGTTCAGTATGCGATTATTAAAAATAGGAAAACGCCGTGATTCGAGTTGTTTTTGCAAAAGTGATCACCTGAATTGTTAACACGTAACTACTGTCTTTCTGCGGAGGTTTCAATTTCGACGTTTTGCAGACACATTCTGGATCAACCCGCAGTACCGCATTGCACTGGAGGAGGAAGACGACGATCCGGATGACGACATAAACGGATGCAGCTTCATCGTTTCGCTGATGCAAAAAAATCGCAGGAAGTTGAGGGCGAAGGGTCACCATAATTTCACCATAGGATTTTCAATTTACCGAGTAAGCATGGATTTGAGGTATAAGAGATGTTTTTGTGAAGGTGAACCCTCTGCAGGAAAACTCTTCTCCGACGCTTTGTCGTCCTCTGTTATAATGCGTGCGTCTGTCCTTGCGAGATGATGTTTCTCTGTTGGACTTCACATTTCGTGAATCTTGGGCTGCTATACAGTCAGACTTCGTTTATCTGAAATCCGAACAACCGGAAACACGGCTATCCGACACAAAACTGCTAAGAACAGATTTCTCCCAATGCATTTCACCCCCTCAATCCGGAAACCTCGCTTTCCGACTCCGACACGGAAATTCAGGAACTGATATGTCAAGTCATTAGAAAAAAGTCACTAAACCTGATTAGGCCAACTGTTATTTTTTTTATTAAATCGCAATGCAAGTATTAAAGTCAATATTCTACAAACAATGAATGTAACAGTGGCTAAACTTGCAGCACGCAGTTCAGTGGCGTGCAGAGGTCTGGTGATTCCCGGGGCGACTGCTTGACTGTATACCCCTGCCAAAACCTGTATTGAGCAGTGGCCTGCGGTCGTCATTGTTACTGTATATACGCTGTTTGTGACGTCACAATATGACCTCATATTCACGTTTGGAAACCAACGTTCTGGCGAAGTTTGTTGCCAGAAAATACGTATTATTCTTCACGCACCCTCCTTTCTCGTTGTCGTACAATGTGTCACTGTAATGAACATAATTTATCCGCTCCAAGTTAGGAGACCGGAGCAAAACACAGCACTCAACGCGAAGACAGAGAAATTCATAACTGCAAAAATATCCGGCAACACATTGAAACAGGGGAGTAGAGCACACTCAGTGCTACGTCATGGCAGTTCACAACTGCAAAAATATAAGTCTTCGCATTTAAACAGTGGCGTAAAACGCAATCAACGTTACGACAAATACAGTATAATGCTGCGCGAATGTCTTGTGTAATAGAAATCAAGCAGAGAAAGTATGCTGCTGGAATGGCGGACACCGAGGGTTGACAGTTTGAAATTTGCTGAACCACACAAGAATCGAGAATGCGCATAAAGAACGGGCAAGAAAACTTGTTTTTTATTATGTGGCTGTTATATGTACAATTACTGGTGGGACAGAACAGATACACGGGCTTGTGTGAGTCGTTATGATCAATCCGTTATGATCAATGAACTGCCAGTTAAAGACAAAGGTCGAAATGATAGCCTACACAAATTGCAAGCACATGTGTGCGGCAGTGTTAGCGCACACCCAGTGTTGCCACATCACAAAAACGAAACGGGAAACTAGTGATGCGTCACAAATCAGCTAAATCAATTGAAATAAGACAGTTTTGAAGTTTGGCTCAGAAAATCAATTAAACGTTTACAATTCCCTTTCAATCGTTTTTTGTGATCTTCCTTGATCGCACGATCTGGAAAAAGTCACATCACTATCAGTTTGAATGGGTGTGCGCCGCACACCTAGAGTGTAGGTCGCTGGTATTGAAGAATGTGAGAATAACCGACATTTGAATACTTAAAAACTGGTTGACAAAAACAAGCTTCGGTGTTGACAAAAACAAGCTTCGAAAAATTAAATCCATGCAGCGTGTGTTAGTAGCTATACAATAGGAAAAATCATCTAATTACAGCATTTTCATTTTTGTCCTTTTTACTCTTTTCATGTCCCCTGCCTTGGATACCCGCGGCGTCGCCCAGTTCGTCCACCCCCCTCTGCAACGCCACTGTTGGGGTCTCTTGCACAGTTTTTTTCTCGCGTTTAATATAATTCTGAATGCGTACCAGCTTACGTATATCGATCGGATCTGCTAATAAACAAAAAAATATGGTTTCATTTAGTCATGTTCCACATGCAGTATGCACGTTTGCTTAAGTTGACAGCTCGTCTAAGTCTACAGTTTTCTTCTGTTCCCCCTTTGAGCGTCCGCTAAGGTGAGTTCTACTGTACTGCACATCGTCACCTTTGTTTACATTTTTGGCGTTTGTTCTGGAATCAATTTCGTCCTTCATACTTTCGATTCCGATTATCCGGATACTTTGGTAAACCGACATTATTTGACGAAACCACGGGTCCGGATCACTCGGCGATGCGGGAGGAGGATCAGTGAAAGTGCAACATCACTCGCGCGGTGTTTTTTTCGCACTAACCCTGCAGCCGTACGTGGTTGTCAGCGACTTTACGCTGGGTACAGGGCCGCCTCGGTTAACCCACCCTTGTCCTGGGGCAATGGTTTTTAACCTTTCAACATATCTTACCCTTTTATCAAACAAAATTACCAGATTGACCCCCTATGTACTCAGTGGTGCTGATTTATTGAGAAAACGAAATTAATAAACTCTTACAGTTTAGAATGATTCATACAAATTTACATTGTCTGCAATTTGCGGCTAACTAAATTCACTCCCTTGGAAGATGAAATTTACCCCCAGGTTAAGACCCATTCTCCTAGGATCTGTTGTCGCCGACGAGATGAAAATTCTTCATCTCCATATAAAAAGGTGTTTACGCATCGATCGATAGCGGTAGTCGAGCAAACACTTTCGTGCGCACTGTTGCGTGACGTTCGAACTGCAAGTTCGTCGTGATTGGTTGCGGACACGCACGATTTGCGTTGCGCAGTTGAAGGAGAAACTGCCCGAACACCAGACCTTGAAAAAGGATTTCTTCCTTTACAACAAATCGACCGCTCGCTCCAAGAACTACGTCAACCTGAGGGAGAACTCGCAAAGGTTCACCATCCCGCCGGGGGAGTACGTCATCATTCCGACAACTTTTCAACCCAACGAGGAGGCGGACTTTGTGATGAGAATCTACTCTGAAAAGAGAGCTAGAACCAAGTACGTGAAGCTTGGTGAAACAGCGAATATCTTATTACAGCTAACTGATTGTTAAACTACCAAAGAAAACTTGCCTTGGTTTTGTTGAAAGAGCAAAGAAAATTTGTGAAATCTCGGGGGAAGTTTCCTCTCCGATAGATTTGAATATTATCCGAAAGCGGGATAGTTTGTTTTATCGAATTTTTCGTTTTGCAAACTCTTTTCCTGTATTGTTTAAAGTACTACATTGAAGTCAAAACAAACATTGCTCTGACCTGCGGGTCACCATCCATGATTATCAGCATGATGTGAATTCGCGATGAAACGTATTTTGGGGCGACGAAGCTGCAAGGGGGCCATTCACAACAACTTGATGCTTTTGGTGTTTCCCCTGAGAAAAATCAGCTTTGGTTTTGCATATGCGTACAGGTTCTAACGTAGCAGCTGATCTCTGTGACTCGAATTTGCTTCGACGGGTTTGGATTGTAACAGCTGGGAAGTTGATATTTAAACACAGACTTATTTCAGATTAGCTGGGTTGTGGCTTAAAATCATTGATGTTTTTGTTTTTTCAAAGAATATATGTGGTTTTGTGAAGTCGTGAACCAAAACTAAAATTTTGTTTGTCTTTTGCCAGCACTTCAACAAGTATTTCTTTTTTTTCTTGCGAGTCAATCGAGTTTGTGAAGCTGGAAAGCAAATGTATCTGATTAGTAGAAAACGCCTGTTACGAAATGTAATAAGTTCTAATCTTAAAGTTTAAGAAAAAAATGTGGGTCAACTTTGTTGGTAACTAAATACCAGCGTTGTCATGCAAATCGCAAAACACTTGATCGTGGAATGTGATTGCTATGTTTATAACACCACGTGATTCTGTCTGTCCTTTTTTTTAGTGAAATCGACGAAGACACGAAACGCATAGAAAAACCGACCCCAGTACCACTTGACGTAAGTAACATTTTTTCCACTTGCACTGATTCACACATTCGCAGCCAAAGCGCAGCACCTGAACCAGTCAGTGTGCAAAGAACATCGATTGTTTAAACAAGAAGACGAGCTCTAGCTTTTCAGCAAACTGTTTGAGGAATCTCCTGCCAGGTTTTGCTTTCATCTTCTTGCGATGATTCAAGCTTGTTCTCATCACTTAGCAGTAAGAGCTAAGTCACAGCAGTGACCCACACAAGCAACTCTTATCGCAATTTATTTGCGCAAGAAAACTAGTTTCGTGTCTAACACATCTTCAGTCCTGCGCAGTAAGTGAAGAAGTTGCTAGGGAATGTTGACATTGAAACAATTTTAGAAAATTTACGTTCTGTTGCTAAGAACAGTTTGCTAAGAACAATTTTGTTCATACAGAGTATTGTCTGCTCCACGTGGCCACTTGTTTCGCTTATTGTTTGTGTTCTCAGTTCATGTCTGAATCTGTTGTGATCGTGTTTTTTTTCGGAATCGTGTCACTTCATTTCAGGGGTTTCGTGCTAAAAAAAGAGGTGTGGGAACGCCGTTACCACATGTTTCCACTCCACTACGTCCCTGGTGTAGGTTAAAACTGATCTCTAACACCAAATATCGTTCAGATGCCCTCACACGCAGAAAGATACCATAATTTTCGCAATCCACTCGGGAAAGGTGTAACCTACTCCGCAACAGCTTGAAAACTTTAAGACTAATTACTCATCTGAAACGAAGATAGCAGAGTTTCGACATTGCGAACAATGAGACGAAGTGTGGAGTACGCAGATACCATTGTTGGTGTCACAAACAGTAATTGCACAACCATGTTACGGTGCTTTACACGAGATCACCTGCCATTTATTATTTTGCGCTGCTGCAGGCGCTACACGCAAAAACTGAAATGAAAAATCTAAGTCAGTGGTTCTCAAAGTTTTAACCCAAGCACTGTCAATTTCTCCCCAACAAAAACCGCAAAAAATAATTGCAAGAAGTTCACACCACCTACTGTAAAGAAACAATAGACCAGGAGTGGCCAACCGCCCTCGCGAGCTGCATGTGGCTCTTTCATGCGGCTCTTGCGTAAATACCGCATTTGTTCGTGTATAAGTCGCAAAATTTTGTACGAATTGTTCACCTCGCAAGTCAGAGTGCAACTTACACACGCAATGCGTGGAGGCATGCTTTGTGGCTTGTGCAAGCACATACACACGCGAGCGCATTTACGCGAATCACGTGCTAGTTACCGTATGCATGGAAGCATGCTTTGTGATTTGCGCCAGAACATACACAAGCCATTACATTCACGCGGGTTTGCTCATTTATGTCATCACCATGTCGATGTGTAATATTTACAATAAATCTGGCTGAGCAAAGGTATGTGTGTGAGAAAGAGACGGCGTGATGTTCATGTGTATGATGTGATTCTTTGCAGTAGCACAGTACGAAATGTGGCTCTTTGTCTCTGACTGTTTAGCCACCCCTGCACTAGACGATTATGAATCAAACACACTCTTCTACAGTCTCAGTCACTGCAGTTAAAGCAGCTTGTCCCAGCGTGCTGTAGATATTTTTATTTTCATCTAAACCAAACTTGTTGTGCAGTTTTTATGTGTTGAAGAAGTAAATAATAAAAACTTAAGGCTTTTTTATCCACAGTTTTTCCTCTCCACTTCCTTCCTGAAACAAATGTCCTCCCACGAATTAAAAATTCCTCCCTTAGTGAGCCAAGTGGAACCCGTTTGAGAACCACTGATCTGTCATTCAGTAATTTTACTAATGCAAAAAGGTGTGGGAACGCCGTCCCACGCGTTCCCACCGCACTAGAACCCTGCTTGATTCACAAAGAAACTGATCATCAATAGGTTAAATATGTTGCACCTTGCTGTGAGCCCTTGCCGCGAAAACATTTTTTTTTAAATCCACCAGTCGCTCCAATTAAGCGCAGCTGATCTTTGTGAGTTTTTGCAGAATGCAAAAACGTCGTCGTCACTAAAGTAACAAACGCGGCTCGATCGTTTCGAACAGCTTTAATCGCGGCAAATTGCTGTTCATCTGCCAGTTGGTTGGCAGGAAAGTTAGAAGCTTCACCTCCTGAATTACGAAGTATGCATCAGAAATGATGCACTTCGTGATTAAGAGATTTTGCCGTCTTGTTTTGAAAGAGCACAACACTTCTTTCAAGAGTTCTTCAAACCACTGCTTGGCCGCATTAGATCTCGAGCAGGTGTTGAGCAGCCATTCGATTGTCTCACCGTTCAGAACCGTCAGGCCGTGCAGTCCATGAGGAGGCCGGTGGATTGAACATTGGAGGACAACATGGTCGACGGTTTGTTCTTCTGCGCCACACTCACAGGCCGCAGAGGAGGTCATACTCCATTTGTACAAGCAGGAGCGGAAACGCCCGCCTCCCGTGCCTAGGCGGTTAAGCCGGACCCAGGTTCTTCTTAGGAAGGTCATTCCGGGGGATGCCGGTGTCGGGGATGAAAATGCGGAGTTTTGTGGATTTGTCCGCCCACTCCGCATTGCATTGGTGATCCGCCCACTGCGCCGCACGTATGTTGTTGTTGTCAGATGAACTGACGGAGTTGTGCGGCGGTCACAAATGGGCAGTGGCGTACGAGGCGGGGGTCGGGGGCGGCAATTCAGGGCAATCTCTGTTTTCAGGGCAAGCTCATGTTGCTAAAAAATCTTGAGAGATAAAAAATATTTCCATACAGTGAAAAATTTCAGGGCAAATACTGTTTTTCAGGGCAAGTGCAGGTTGTTCAAAATTCTGAACGACAAAAAATATATATTCAATACAGTGAATTCACGGCACACTCTATTTTTCAGGGCAAGCACAAGTTGCTCAAACACCCTGAATGTAAAAACTATATTCAATACAGTTAAAAATTTCAGGAAAAACTCTGTTTTCAGGGCAAGCGCAAGTTCCTCGAAAATCCTGAAAGATGAAAAATATTTCAGTGCAGTGAAAAATGTCAGGGCAAACTTTGTTTTTCAGGGCAAGCGCAAGTTGTTCAAAAGTCTGAATGATAAAAAATGCGTATTCAATACAGTGAATTCAGGGAACACTTTGTTTTTCAGGGCAAGCAAAAGTTGCTCAAACATCCTGAATGTAAAAAGTATATTAAATACAGTGAAAAATTTAACGACAAGCCCTGTTTTCAGGGCAAGCGCAAGTTCCTCAAAAATCCTGAAAGATAAAAAAATTTCAATGCAGTGAAAAATTTCAGGGTAAATTCTATTTTTCAGGGCAAGCGCAAGTTGTTCAAAATTCTGAATGATTAAAAATATATATTCAATACAGTGGATTCAAGGCACACTCTATTTTTCATGGCAAGCGCAAGTTGCTCAAAAGTCCTGAAAGATAAAAAACATTTCAACAGAGTGAAAAGTTTCAGGGCAACTCTGTTTTTCAGGGCAAGAAAGTTGTTCAAAACTCTGAATGATGAAATATCAGTGACGGGCCGTCAGAGGAGGCAAGGAAGGGAGTTCCTCCCCTACCATAATCATGAAATGTGCAAAACGAATCAGGGACCCAAAATAACAAACTGAATACAAATTTGTCGTTTCATGTTGAAAAGGTGCAATGATTGTATGATTCTAATCATTTTCATAGTCAATACATCTGAATTTGCGCATTTCGTCTTCAATTCAGGGGAAAGTCATGAAGAGAGGCAGCGACTGCTTGTGCTGCTCTCACCGGGTGGCTTTCGTATTGAGCAGCTTGTCACAAACTGTGGTGGTGAGCGCTTGCCGTATAGCTACCTTTATGTGGACTCTGTAACTTGTCAGAAACAGTGTCAGATCATGTCAGAAACAGTGTAATGTTTGTATACACTTTTAATATACGTAGTCCTTCTACTATATGCTCTCGCATTCCATAGACTGGCACTTACTTGACGTTGTGCATAATATACTGAATATGCAGTGTTATGCCGCATCAGTAGCTGGTCAGACATGCAGCTACAGTGGTAAGGCGGCAAAGGGAGGCAGCCAATATTTCTGCCACAATGAAAACGTTCCATTGTAATTGTTACGACACAGTTGGCAATTCCCTCCTACTGATGTGGCATCACTGGCGTGACCAACAAGTCGCGTTGAGAAAACTTTATGAAAATGTGTGGACTACAACAGGATTTTGTGACATGAAACATCTACCAAGAAGCGTCAGCAGACATGCCAGGTCAAAAAATAACATTCAAAACAAAATTGCTTTAAAAACTTTTGGAAGCACAATGATATACTTTGACTTAGAACGAACAGTGGAGACTAAATATCAGCGTTCACAATGCTAAGGTAAGGGAAAACCGAGAAATTTTGAAAGACCTCCTTAATGTAAATTTCTTCCCAGCCAAACAGCAATTAGCATTTTGTAGTAACGATGAGAGTTCGATTTCCTCTAATCGTGGCAACTATGTGGAACTTTTACATACACTTGCTGCAAAAGATGAAAGATTAGCTAGACATTTAGAGACATCCACTGTATTTTCTGGCTTCTCAAACATAATTCAGAACGATTTAATTGCAGCAATAGCTGATGTGGTTAGATGTGATATAAAGGAGATAAGTGCAGCCCCATTTGTTGCTGCAGAAGTAGACGAGTCAACGGATGTCACAAAGTTCAGATCTCTGTCATTATGTGGCTAAAAGCGAGGTGGCTTGTGAAGTGAAGGAAGCGTTCTTGGGATTTGATGATGTGAGTAATGATAGACGAGCCGCTGCTATATTTTTTAGTTGTCCTTCCTGTTTCC
>Ga0210059_1007215_pt1 | contig 17703 bp, 10 predicted proteins | sample Ectturendosymbi2_FD_188042 | JGI IMG/M metagenome (GOLD analysis project Ga0210059, IMG submission 188042) | Ecteinascidia turbinata endosymbiont from Florida, USA - Sample 2 (SPAdes) (version 2) | ecosystem: Host-associated > Tunicates > Ascidians > Unclassified | place: Key West, Florida... | reverse complement strand
CACAGAGGTTTGGGGGGTAGTTGCCCCAAACTTACCCCCCCTTGGATCCGCCACTGCGTAGCCTATACATGGGCGTCGGAAGGGGGTATTTTGAAATTTGACATTTTCCTATCATTTGTTTGAAAAAAAAGGTTGTTTTCTTAGTTACGAGTGGTTAAAATGAAATTTTGCCACATTTGGCCCCCATGCAAAATTTTTTTTGGCTACTCCTGGAAAATCCACTATTGACCCTTCCCTGGAAAAAAATCCTTCCGACACCCAGACTCGTATACACAAGTTTGTATTTCATTATCATTAACTTCCACACGGAGCAGCCATAGCATGAATTCTCCAGCATTTACACCATGCACAATGTTTGATTTAATCATGCCTGGGCAATTGGTAAACCATACTGCTTTGATCAAGTTCAACTAAAAGTTGAAGCAGAATAGGTTTTTTAAGCAGTTTCGTTAATTTGCACTGACGCCTTTCTTTGGCTTACACATCGAAAGCTTGATTAACATGAAAATTGTTAGTGCTACTTTCGAATTGGGGGGAAATTTCCTCCCCCCCCTGGTTACGCGCCTGTTCTGCACTAAAGTTAAGAAATACTTGTCGCCGCGGTTTAACGCAACGGTTGCTAAGTTTATCTAGTCCAGTGATTCCCAAAGTATGCGTAGAAACCCAAAACAGGGTCAAAAAATGAGTCGCGCAGAGGTGATCCAAACCCGGGTTGTGTATTAACTGCATTTTCATCGTTACCACTTCTTATCTGTATCTGTCTACGGCGCTTGAGAAAAGAGTGGATTGCTGACATTAAAAACGAATGCCAAAAATCATCCATACAATCGCTAGTTTTTTCATGCGTTGTTTGATACTTGGGTCGCAAGGTGTTCACCAAACACAGATCTGGGTCGCGCTCAAAAAAGTTTGGGAACCGCTGATCTAGTCATTCTATCGTAAGAGGTTGAAATCTTTTTTTTTAATCCATTAGTGTTGAAATAACAAAAGCCAATCGACTGCGAAAAAATTCAATTTAGTTTCATTTTACAGTAGTCACATGCGCTTCTCGAGAAAACGAATTGCAAGCTATCTGTAAGTAATGGCAGTGTCAAGGCCCTCAACACTTACAAAATAAAAAACATCTTTGTACTTTCGTTATATCATGCTGCTGTCTCTTCGCGTTGCAGCTGAATGATTTCAAATTTACTGTAAGATAGGGTGACAATCAACATCAGATGAAAGTTCAAATACTTTCAGACTATGTGCAGGTCCGACTCTGATTACTTGAAAATAGTGTTTTTTACTCGCTGGCAAGGTAATGGGAGATCATTGATGAAACCATTAAGGCTCCACGTAAGTGTGATTGAACCGTCGCAGTAGGTGTACATGTTTAATCATCACAAATATATTTCTCGAATGAATGCTATTGTTGCTAAACAGCGTTTATGGCCTAATTGCGTAATGCAGTAAAGAAAACTTTCAAACCGGATTGCTTCTTAGCCAAGGTATAAGGTTCAAGGCATGTAAAACGTTTATTATATCCACACATTTACTGGTATGGTATAATCATGCATTTTTGCAACTCAAATCACGAAATAACACGAATGCAGCAAGAGGAAATACAATAACATCAAAGATCACTAACTGATTATATGGTGATGAAAAAATATGAAAAATAAGAAATTTTATGTTTCGCAGCTTAGAAATCGTGTTCTAACATGTTGAATCACAAAGGGTTGGCGAAAGACCACCTGGGTCAAGTTCTCAACCAGCCCTGCTGGTAGCACAAACCAGATTTTGATTGAAGACGTTTTACAAGAAGTAATAAAAGTAGTAAAAAGCATCAAACCAACGTCAGGTAAAATAAGCACAAAAACAACAACAAAAACAGTGGGGAAAGCATGCCTATGTACAGGGGTGGGGTGAGTAACTATAGAGGTAGATAGGAGGTAAAATAGTGGCATCAGCGCAATATTACAGAATGTGACAAGCATATCAAACGAAGATCAACAGTATCAAACGAAGATCAAAAGATAGCAGGACTTTTTTATATTTTTTGCCAAATGAATAAGGCGAAGACGATTTCAAATTTTCCGGAATGTTGGACCAATATACTTTAAAGAAAGCTGACCCAGAGATGTTTTCATTCTGGGTAAATAATAGTTTTGCAGAGAAGCAAGTCTTGTTTGATATTTGTGGACTGATGCAATCTCAGCAAAGTAGTTATCAAAGTGAGTAGGTAATTTACCATTGTAATGAATTTGGCAACTGACAGTTGTACATGTACATGAATTTGGCAACTGACAATTGAAATAAATCAGGTATCTCTAAAATTTTGTGCTTGGAATAGAGTACAGTTGTTTTAGTTTTGTTATATTCAAGTGTTCTCACAGCTTTATTTTGCAATGTAATTAAAGGCTGTAAAGTCGTCTTGTTGGCCCTTCCCCAGTTAAGAATAAGTTAAATAAGAATGGAAAAGAGCAAAGTAAACGCATTTGAGCACTGAAATGTTGGTATAGTGTTTTAATTTGAACAGCATTCCACATGATTTGGAGAGCTGTGTCACCAACTTTTCAATTTGAGGCTTCCAATTAAGTTTATGATCAAGTATAACGCCAAGATATTTTAAGCTGCTTTGCTCTGATATTGGGTGATGATTAATTGAAACTGAAAAATTGATATTTTTACGGTTGTTCATGAGCATGAAATTGCTATTGGAATAATTGATACATAATTTGTTAGCACGAACCCAATGATTGATTTTTTTGAGCTCATGGTTAACTGTTTTTTTCTAAGGTTTCATGGTTTTTCCCCGAAATATGCAGATTGATATCATCAGCATATAAAACAGTATTAAAGTCATTAATATATATAAGGAATAGCAATGGCCCAACAACAGATCCCTGGGGCACGCCACATGTTACATTCAAAAAAGAAGATTTAGTATCTCCTATTTTGGTACACTGAAACCTGTTGTCCAAGTAAGAAGCAAGTAGTTTCAGGGGTGTTCTGTTAAAATTGTACAAAAACAGAAAACTACAATGCTTATTTAAGGTTACTCCTTGCAGACAAGGGTAAGTTATACAATATTTGTAGCACACCAGAGGCTTCAGATGAATTTTTGCAATGGTCTCGAAACGAAGTTTACATCACATCACCATAACGTGGGACGTGATTAGCTGGCGCACCAAAAACAGCTGCGAAAAGTCACTAAGTGTTTTAATTTCGGTTAGCGATTACAAGCGCGTATACACGTGCTTGTATTTCATTATCACCAACTTCCACACGGAGCTTAAACGTCAGATAAAGATCAGGCATGTCATGTATACTCAAGCGTTTACACCATACACAACGTTTGATTAATCGTGGACCATTGGTAAGCCATACTGCTTTGATAAGGTTCGACTAAGAGATGAAAAGGATAGGGTTATTTAAGAAGTTTCGTTGATTTGCATTGACGTATTTCTTTTGCTTGCACATCAAACGCTTGATTAACCTGAAAAATTTTTGTGTTACTTTCGGAATTGGGAAAGGGGGCATTTCCCCCCTGGCTACGCGCCTGAATAGCAGTAAGGCAACGCGTTAACTGTACGACGAATGCGCGATGAAGTTCTTCTAATTCGATGCTGTTGCCACTGTCGCACACACAGGGTCGTAACAAGGGAAGGGCAAGGGGTAACAATTCCCCGGGTGCCGAATCACTATAGGGATGCCGAAAAGTCCTAACAATGTCGCATGTGCTTTCTTCAATACAGTACATTTGCTTCCGAAAGGCCTCAGGTGCAAACATGGGGCGCAAACTTGTTTCTTGCCCCAGGCGCTATCTAACCTCACTACGCCCTGCGCACACACACGTCAAAAGCAGAATTGCGGAGTCGGAGGTAAAATGCTCGACTCGACTCCAACTCCTTAACATAACGTGAAGTTTGGCTGTCAACAATTTTGTAGCAACTAGCAATCAATGGAAATCGTGGTAGCCTACACAGCAAGAATGCTCCGTTTCATTAAAAGTTTCAAAAGAAATTGTACCATTCAACAGGCACGATTTAGGATTCCTAATTGTACTTATGAGTGCAATGTAAAAAATGATTCAAAGGCGGATAAAAAATCTGACTTCTAGTGTTCTTAGGAATCCGACTCTACCCAAAAACCTCCGACTGCGCAACCCTGGTGAAAAGCGTAAATGAGTAACATATTTTGGTTGTACTGTGCCACAAGCACTTTTGTTACCATTGGCCAGTTGAAAAACTCTTCCCCTCTTTCCTGTTTCTGCCGTGTCGGAAGGACGGCTTCCGTGGAAGGATTCGTGTCTACTGAGTCCAAGGTCAGCACCCGCAAACCTCGTACGTTTCAGTGGCTTGAAATGCCATTGCCAGAGTTCCTAGGTTAAAACCAGGCTTATGGAGACGCAGGCAAAATAATGTTAGATGAATGGAGGTAGGAGATACAATTAGTGGCCGCAACCGGAACGATTTTTTCTATTTCATTACTGTTTTAATTGAAGGTAGTAGTGCGTGATTTCTTAGCATATTCAGTGTTTCGACGTTATGTGTACGTAACTTCTCTCGTTCCTGTGTGAAGATCAGGGGTTCTTGAACTGTTTTGCGCGCGACCCCTATTCACGAAACGTATTTCAGGACACCTCATCTATGCCAGTGCAATAACATGTTTGTTTTTCAGTTTCAGTTGGTATCAATCATTTTGAAGCCAGAGCCGAAGCCAAAAAAATCTGGAGCCAGAATTTTGGGTCTGGTTGATGGAGCTCGGGAAATTCATTGCTTTTTGAACAACGATGCACGATTCCCTTATACGTCCTACCTGCAGATAATTTGCCAAGAATGTGGACATTAGCTCATTGTTGGTATAACCAGTAATTAGCATGATAAAATCATAATAACCAACAATTCGGCAACATTCTATTTCAAGTGTGCAAGAACTTAATTGACAATGCCGTGCAATTATCACCAATAAAAATGGTGCTTTCTTCCTTCATGTTAGCTTATCTGCAGAGGTCACCACATCTTTGCAAGAAATCTGTAACGAAAACTATGTGTATTGAGCATCAAAATGAAACAGTTATAGCAAAACGTACTCAAAATTTTGTCTCAATCACCAGTGAACCACTTCACATCAGGTTAACATGATTAAGTCACAAACGTCGTTTAACAATGAGTAAGAGCCAACAGGAAGACTGTATCAAATATGGCCATTTTTTGCGAATGGCAACCACAGCAATTTTCCACCACTGAACGAAAACCGTGAATACATTTGAATACAATCACGGAATAAACTTAACCAACATGACAAAGTTCGGCGCCTGCTTTCAGCTAAACGGCTACGGCACTTATACCAAAATGGAAACGACGCAGCATGTTAGGCCTGGTCAAACCACAGCGGACTGGTTGATGATACGGATAAAAGTTTGCCGGTACGATTTATTTGACTCGATAACACAGTGGCCGATCTATACTGGAGCGACAAGAAACGCCATTTCAATGATTTTTTGCGAAAACTAACATACTACTCAATATGCTGCCTCAACACAGTATCACATAAAAAATCATGCTAAAACAAGGTAAGCTGATTGCAAACCAAAACACAAAACATGCGGAGCAGTAAAACGGAGCAGTCATCACGAAGACTTGAGTTGTTCGGACAATTTTTCACATTTGATCTCACGTCTTATTTCACGATTTAATCTCATCCAGTACTTGAGAATTCTGCGAGTTAGGTTTACCCGTTTCCGCAAAACTGTCGGAAATTGGTTAAACATATTATATTAACTGGGATGCCCTTCTAACTATCAGAGTGGTTCTTAAGCTTTTTCTACTACGCCTCCCTTAAATAACTGTCCCTTGTTCCAAGCCCCTCTTGACACGAAATAAGCTGCAAAAACAAATGTATCTATTTGTTGCTTTAATGATCAAACTTTCCATGTTGTAGGGCTCGACTCACCGGTAAAGAACCACTGATCTGGCGAGATAAAACGACAAAACTGGCTGTCTTCTACCAGATACACGGACCAAAAGCTTGTATAAAAAATTTTTTTATGTTTTTTTTCTCAGCAAATATTGCCCAAAGTGCAAAAATTAGACCTGACTTTGATCAACATTGTCTTCATGTTTTCGGAGAGTTGCAGCTTAAAATTTAGTTTCCCTGTTCCCATGGTGTCATTCTTGCCACTCCTGTAGGTAGGTTTTAAAGAAATGAGCTTTTCGTGTTATTTCAATGATTACCTTATGATTATGTACAACAAAACTAGTATGTTTTCAAGAATTGGTAACGAAGCAGGATAGCAAAGTGATCCCAACAAGCAGTTCTTTTCCTGAAGTTCTGCAGTGGCTTTAACCCTTTTGCCTCTGACAATGGTACAAGAGTTGCAGCAAATTGAAATACAAACTCCACAAGCCAGAGAATTAGCAGTAGCATTCTCAATCATGCACAAAAATTGGGAATCTGAGACCGCATTCTCAAACCAAGGTCACTGACAAGAGAAAGCAGTCGATTGCCAAAGTTGGAAAAAGCTGCCATCAAGAAGCTAGCATGGTCACAATTACAAAATAATATCTAAAGAGAATAAATGAGAATCGAATCGAAGTACATCAACATCTTTCGGCCTCAGCCTTCTTGCTGCCATTCTCATTCATTCTTTTTCTTTTCGCAGAAAAATTTTTATCACTTCAACTTTTTGAAGTTAATGATTTAAGAACAGAAACAGAACAAATACAGAATGTTTGAAAATAGCTGTAGTTCGGACGTAGACTTAACAGGATGAACTAACAAGCGACTGCTACAGAGAAAATAAAAAACATTAAAGTGATTTCAATAAACATGAAAAAAAGTATCGAGCACATACAAATGAAGGTATACAAAGAAGTTTGTCAATCAAAAAGGCAGAAAGTTGCATCACAAAAATTTCGTCTCACAGGAAGGCTTCCTATTAATTCCAGAAACAGAAACAACAGATACGTACCACGAAGCATAAACAACGTTACGCTACTGTACAGACGCCCTGAGCCCGCTAACTTCATAAAGGCGCGAAGTTTTTGTTGCACGCAGCGTGCTGCAACTAATCCTGCTTACTTCGCCAAACGAAGTGACGGCCAACACTTTAGTTCAATGGGTTAAATAAGTTGGGGTGGTTCCTAACAGTCGCCGGTTGGGAAACCACGCCGGTAAACCAAGCAGATCACCGTTTGTGTGCTTCATTGGTGTCCCAACGTGATGCGACGACAAACAGCAGATCGTTGAAGGCCGCTTCAAAAAAGCCTATAGCGGGCATTGCGTCGATGTAAGAGCTGGAGTCTCAGGTTATTTCAGCACAGTATTCTTGGAGATCCAACGCATAGGTCGTCATATATTTTATCAGTTTCAACACGTCAGTTATTCGTACAGCCGATTACTCTGGAATCTACATTTCATAAATCCTTCTCTAGTGCAAAGGTAGATGTTAAGATTGACTCGGGATTCCTATTTCGTAGGCCACGCAGCCAGCTGAAAATTATTTACAATGGCGATTGTGTTGAAAACAAAATAATAACCAGCCGAACAGTGATACGAATATTTTTATAATGAAATGCTTTCACAACAAGACGCGTTTTTGCATCTAAAAATGGTGCATTTGCAGATGTTTTCCGCTCGCAGATTAAGCCGGACGTTGTTTTTTACGTGATTTTTCTTATTCAAATCCCGGTTTAAGCCACCGGTTCAGGTGTTTCTCTAGGCAGTCTTGTATTTCGACTGGTAAGTGTGAGTTTTGTCAAAGACTGTTTAGGTAGGTGGTTTTTAACCTTTTCTTTACTATGCCTCCCTTAAGTAATTGAACTTTACTTCAAGCCCCATTGACTTTACATAATCAAATTTAAAGGAACTTCCGTTCGAAAACTTCCCATGTTGTAGAGCACGGAAGGGCTCGCGGCCCATGAGAGGCGTGCCCCCGGTTATGAACCACTAGTTTCGGTTGTTTTGCAAGAGCCACATTTTGGTAAAAACAGCTCAAAACTTTAAAGGTAAATAAAATATATATCAAGCAAAGCTTTTCTAAACCTCGAAAGAGTTTCTCCCCACTGTGCAAATATGCCTACAATGATGTACTACACAAAGCGCTAAACAGGAAATAGCAAACTTCCGTTGTTGAAGATAAGGGTGACTTAGTAATGTCTAATCCTAAACCACAACAACGTACAGCCAATGCGACAGTAGGCCAATTAATTTTATCCAAAGGCCATCTAGCCCGTTAAGAAAAATGTTGGGAACCATCTTAAGAGCTACAACCACCAAGACTGGCATTTCGTGCTTGGAGAAAGTTTCAAAGCTTTGTTTAACTGTCTTTTTTAAGCCCTAACGAACAAAGTCTTGTAAGTAAGATGTTTTCTGTGTCCAACGAAGTATCATTAAGAACATAAAATAGTAAGTCACACAGCGTAATTTGCTCTCATTATCTTCTTTGCAGTATAACAGCAACGCAGAACTTCGAGGTAGTCTTCAGGTGAGAGAAGTGGTTAAAAGAGTGAGGTTATTTGGCGGCGTGCAACTTTTTTACGTTTGTCGCGGATGCAACGTATGGACAGACATAGCTTTGCAGAGAATATCATCACGTGCCGAATCCCATCAGCAGACTTGACAGCATTGAATGCGAACATCCCTCGTCCTGAAAATAATAGGGCGAACATTTCATTAACTGCCTGTCTGATCGTTGCTGACCAGACAGCACAACTGCTGAACCCGCGCAAACAAGTTTGACGCAGAGTCTGCTCATCTGCAAAACCACGATCAAACAATCGCAAAAATTTTTAAACAAGATGAGTTCCAGTATGGCAAATCATCGCTTTGAAAGTAGGAACAATCAGATCCACTAAGGTAAGAAAAAACTAACCTCACGTTGCACTTCATCGTTTGATCGTTTCACACTGGTCGTTCTAAAAACAATAAATACATTACCATGGTCTGTGGATCGGGTCAAAACAGCTCTTGGCTCAGTGAGTAAATGTTACCTGACCTGGTTTACACAAAACGTTGTGGACGACAGGACGTGTAATAAACTGAAAGAGGCAAGGAGAAACATCATGGTTTACAGCAACACTGCAATGTTCTCAAAAAAGCGATGCGTCAACTTAACTAACTCCTTGGTATATAAAAAAATATATTAAATGAGAGGATCCTGTTGCAAAACCGAGTTTATGACAGGATGAAGTCATCTAGCTTTACAGTTCTTTTATCTACTTGAAATTACAGTTGTCTAATCATTTCCACGCTTAAATATTTAAGAGGATACACCTTTGCGAGAAAAAATTCATGAATACAACTGCACACAATACAAGAACAGCTGACTCTGACAGTAGAGTGTAATTCTTTTCAACTTTAATGAAAAGATAGCGATGCCTTTTGGCTCAAGCCACTAACGGAAGGTAGGCAGGTAAGCTGTGTGCACATGAAGATGACACACGTTAACATACTGAGAATGCTTGTCTCAAACAGTTTGTGTACTACTAATTTTTCAGGGAACATTCAACAGAGCATATTTATCAACTCAGACAAACACAACTCTGAACGCATACTTGGAGAGAAACTTGTGTTGATAATCTTGATGTAGACAGGCGCTGTGCTCAACTAATTAAAAATGAGAGTTTTGTCAGTTACTGAAATCATTATATCTCTATCAATTCCGTGGACTGCACTCATTGCTCCAGTCAAGATTTCATTAAGCTCTGCACGACAATAGTTCTTCCATGGGTGTGTCGGTCTGTTAAGGACAATGCATTGGACATGCCAACCTCAGGTCAGATCCATCCGTGAAGACTAGATCTCTACTACTTTTACCAAAATCATTTTGTTTACATAAAAAGTTCATCACAATTACTTTGGGTCGGTCCGAATCAGCATAGCAATGATGTATACATTTATTCCAACTGAAAGTAGGATACAAACGTAAGAAAATGTAATTATGCTGAAAACATGGCAAGAAAAACCACTGATCACGCGTCTCTAATCTTTTTAGTTTCTTACTGAACAAGTCACGTGTGTTAGAGAAAAAGTGATATTCACTGTACTGTCTACGTCTTCTATAACAATGGTTTCTGAAGTTGCGTTTTCCACTTCTTCAGAAGCTTTTTATCCTACCTTCACCCTACAAAGTACCTGTCACGGTATAAGTATTTCCAACACATTCCATCAAAGGCCCACACTTGTCTGAAAAATATCGCTGTTTACCTGAAGTCACCGATCTGATTTCGAATGTTTATTTGCATTAGCTGAATATCCGCTTTTTCTTTTTCCAAATCTCCGATTTTCAGTGACTTTGAGGCGTTGGGGATGAATGCGCAAAAAAAGTCTGTGAGAGAAAGATGCTATTTGTTTAACCTAAGATACACAACACATCTTAGAAAACTTATTACTGAACTTCCCCGCACCGCTTACCTTCATATTGTTCACGTAAGCAAGGTCTCATTGCGTACAAAGCGTTTGCAATTTCTGCAATAACAGATGGAGAAACAGAAAACGGAACTTCGCGGACCGTTTTCATTGCGTCTGTGGAAATATTCAAAACAATCAAGTGAAGACGCCATATGCATTATTTTCCCTGTACCACCATTGTATCATTATGTTGACGTCAAATGCGCTTTAAATGAAAAACAATCTGTGAAACATAATCGGCTAAGTTCATCCCCACCACACCAAGTCTAGAACGCAAAAAATGTCGCAAAATACACTACGCTTCAGACAACTTTCAATAAAACGCTGATAAAAACCAAGCATAAGGGCTGGAGTAACATCAGACGAATATCCCAAAGATTTTCACATTGACTTTGGGTGGTACAGTACAATAATCTTATTGCGGCTGCAACCTGATTAAATGTATGGATAAGTTAATCATAAGTAGCAGACACAAGTGTCCTCTTAGAGCATATGTTCCCAACATTTTTGGAAGCTGGCACCCCTTTCATAAAAATAAAGTGACGTTCGTACCCCCTCATTTTACAAAGAGTATAATCATAAAAACAGCCCGATTTTGCAGTATCTTCGTTTTTTTGAAATTGCCACTCGTTATACTTGGACCTATACCTGCAACACAACAGAAAATACTCAGTCGTACTGTTTAACTTTCACAACTTACTGCTTATTAGAAATAAACCTAGTGATATTTTCGTTGCTGTTTGCCTGAAATTATCTGCTTATACCTTAGCACGCAATTGATCAAATCCATGAGCAAATCATTTAGGGGTTCAAACAATTCCGATACTTGATTTTCAAATGAATTTGAGAAGAAAATCCAGATTTGCACAGATCTGTTGTTGCAAAGGACACTAGCATAGATAGGGCTTTTGTACACAATTTCTGGAAACTTTACATGGTTGATCACCAGAAACTTTCGAGTTCTATAGAATTGAACAACAATCTCGCCATAAACATTTAATGTCACAATTCACTAACAATCGCATCGCCAGCTATCTTCGACGTGGTAACCGCAGCGTGAAGCAGAAACAGCAGTGCACGCAGTTAGCTATTTAAATTGTCAAATTAGTAACGTTAGCTGGAATAATTAGGCTGGAAAATGTTTTTACAGGAATAGCATTTGCAATCTTTCATTAATCTCGGTTCTCACATACAAGAACATACAAATGTTCAGCCTTGAAAATTGCATTTTGGACCCTCGAAAATCTTGTTTCAGACCCCCAGGGACCCGTGAACCTCCAGTTGGGAATTACTGTCGTAGAGGGTAGACAAAGACTCACTTATTAAGGTATTTGCATGGCGCTCAACAATAACACATTTGAATGTGTTCAACAGTTTCTCCTCCAATGTAATATGAAATGTAGGTTTCACAAACAGCTGATTCTGCAAAGTATGTGAGATCTTTTTAATACGATATGATTTCCATATTCAAGCAAGTTGCAAGTTGTTGCATGGCATATGGAGATAATAGCAAGCAACAGTCCTATGTTGTGAATTCGATTTTTATTTTACTTTTACTGCAAAGGTAGTAAGTATATATATCATACCAACCAGGGAATGGAACGCAGGTGATATAACTTGCAAAAAATGGCAGAAATTTTTAAGTTGAGTGTGAAAAAGTTTGACAGAAAGACAAGCTTCCTGAAAAGAGCCCATCTTAAGATGGTCATGCAATTGTTTTGAGATCTCCTCCAAATAACAGCGAAAGAATTCGACCACCTCTGTATACAGCTCAGAATACTTTTGGCTCTGGATGTACTGAAGCATCATACTGCAAACAAATTGTAAGTTGTGTGTTAGAAACATGAAACACAACACCCCTTATTTTGATGTAATACTTTGTATGGGGTATAATAAAAACCACAGAATCCTTCTACTGACAATCATTATTCACGAAAAAATTGCGTTTATCAATGCTTTTAGACTACTTGTAAGGCACTGGCAACGTCACTATGTAAGGTCACCAGTCCCTTAAAACAAAAATAGATCATTGCACTAACAATCTAGGCATTGGTCCTTTTCAAACACAAATCCTTACATTGCCAGGCTTGAATATTTGTAAGATTAGGCAAGTTTGACTTGCTGCACAGTAAACCATTTTATTTGCTCAAAATCAAGCCATGGTCACAACAACAAATTCATTTACATTTATGCAATAACAAGTACCTCGCAAATCTCTCAAACAAGTTACTGTACAATTTTGAAATCTGGAAAACCTAAACTGGTTGTTAAATTGCTGAGGCATTGTGATATTCCAATACCACATAAAACTCATGCTAATTTTCGGCAACATAACAGTGATGTGCATTTTGCCAGACTTAGAAGTCACATGACTGAGTGATATGTATGAGAGTTCCAGAAAAGTTGCAGATGTACACATAACACAGTAAGCAAAACACTTTGAACTAGCATAATTCTAGCCATACATAATTTTTTGAAACAATCCTTTTCATAAATTTTCACTAATTTTCTTATACAATCTATGTTCATGAATATAAACAGTACAATATAGCAGAAGAAATATCTGCATATTCAGTAGTAATTTATAAGAATGTATGATAAGTTCAAATCACATGATAAAGATATTTGGTGGGCGATATTGAATACTTTTCTACAATAGTTTTGCTATAAAAATGCAAGACAGACACTATAAGCAAAACAAAACAACATGCATTGCTGCTCCAATCTTTCAATAATACCTTGCTAAATTTCCATCAGTTGTACAAGTGGAAGAGTCATGCTTCAAATGCAACAATAAAATAGATTTTAGCTCTTGCCAGTCTGGCTCTGCCAATGGCGCTGGAAACACAAGTAACAAAAATATTCAATGAAAAAAAACTGTTTTCGAACTAATGACATGTCCTATGCATGTAGTTCTGGTTGATGAATTACTTTTCTTTTGTTTTTAACTTGAACACATGAGAAACAATTTTAATGATTGAAATGTCTTCATTTGAAATAAAATTGTTTGGATCTTGAGCAATCATAACAGTTATACCAGGATACGCCACGCAGCACTTGAAATACATATAAAAAATATTTAACATATTATGAACTATTTGTTCTGGTGGTAGTTGTTTATAGGTTATTGTTGATACTACAGTAGAACTGCCCTATAATGCCACTTTAAGGGACCGGAGAAAAAGCATCATTGTAGGTGAACAGCCGTCATAGCCAAACTTCAATAAATTGTTCCTAATATGTCTCTTTGTTTCAATGCAAGACACACCAACACTGATCAGAGTAGCCTTATCCACTGAGGTGCAGGCCTTGCCAATGGAAATACAGGAGTAGCTCATTGGTGATATTTGTTGGTTATCACTTTGTTATTGATTCTCACATCTAATACACACATATATCTTAGGTAATACCTACAGAAGATCTACGAAACATGTACAGAAATGCTTTGCTTAGACAAAAGTAAATGGAAATCTATAGATTAAATCGATCAGGACATGGCAGCTTCACACTTTAATGAACCAGATTTTTAAAGGAAAGGGAGAATAAGTTTCCTTCAGCAAGACTGTATCAGAACCAAGGGTGTATGCAAGGGGGATTTTGGGGTTAGAACCCCCCTTTAGCTTGATATTTTACAAAAACTTTATTACTTGCGCAAAGGAGATTAATTGTTTTCACATACTTTTTGCTTGTTAATTTGTCGACTTAATGCAAATGCCACAGAATAATTTGCATGCAAATTTCAAGGAACATTGTAAATGGGCCAAAAAGTAGCAATTAGGTTTAGGTGGGAATCTGGGTTATCGTCTGCCTCCAGAAACCATCTCACCACTTTTTGCAGACCTTTCGTCCACTACGCATGTTTAAGATTGTGTTCTGCAATAGTTCATTTTATCCGAAACAATTGTCTTTATTTTGTCGGCTAAGGCTGATCAGAGCAAGCGCTGACCACATTGGCTACATTACCAATTTCTGTAGCATGATAGAACTGTTACATGAGCTCACAAACAGCAGTTTTTAACATATAAGCATCCATTTGATGATGTCTCAGCAGGGAAAAAGAAAAACTAAAAGTTTGCTGGACTTTTATACCAAACAAAAACTTGAAAGTTTTCTTACGTACTTTATGCACATCCTCAATTCTTGTGTAGTTTCGCAAGATTTAATCTTGCAAACCAAGGTGTGTGCTGGCCAGTCCAGCCGCACACTTTCTATGCTCGACCGCTCGTATTCGACAAGACATCAGCGCAGCTTGATTTTGCAGTTGTAAATTGCTCTGACACAGTGATGAGTATATTTTACTCCCCAGTTTTAATGCTAAGTCTGATATTTTTGCAGTTATGAACTGCTGCGTTGTAGCGTTGAGTTTATTTTCCTCCGATATCCTAACTTGGAGCATTGATAGTTTATATTCATTTATATTCAGTGCAATGACACATAAAATAAGGGGAGTGCATGTAGAAGAATATGCATATTATGTCAAAAAACTTCACCAAAACATTGGTTTGGAAACATGAATATGACACAAGATTGTGACAACACAAACAGCGCACACCAAATACAAATGATCATCATATGACACTGAATGAAAAGCCCAGCATAAAAATTTTCTGTGTACGCCACTGATCAGAACATAAGTATTTCAAAACATACCTTTGTTTGGTTTATTTTGAATCCCAATAGTATAAAGAAATTGCATCAAAAGCCTTGTAACAACTGGTGCCCTTGACTAACATATGCATGTTAGAGAAAAGATTTTCATATTTGGTGGAGATCATGGGTGTAGGAAGGAGGTGCAGGGGCCCTTGACCCAATTGGATTTTGAAATTTGATATTTTCCTATTAATTTTGTGTGGGTGAAATAAAATTTCACCATGGTTGACCTCTCTGGAAAAAATCCTTCCAACACCCATGGTTGAGCTGAAAACTAAAATGCGAAATGCGCTGAAATGCATTGACTCGTTGCTGAGGGTAGTACTGCATTGAATTTATCTGCAGTTTAAAAAGTTGATCACTACAGCTCACGATCAATACAGTCATTAGTAAAAGCTTTATATATGTTGCAAATGTTTGTAGTTTCCTATTGTTTTTTTTGTGGTTTTGTTGTTGTGTCTGCAGTGGCAGAGTTCTGGAGTTTGATTTTCACTGAGTCCATATTTTTCAGGCTCTCTGTGTCGTTGCTTGTTAAACTATATCAGATAACTACATTTGTTGCTTTTGTAACTTTGCATTTGTTGACAGTTGCTGCAGGTTTGGTTGTCTTTAAAACTTAGCTTAACTCTTTGGCGTCCAGCTGGTTTCGAGGATTTTCGGAAAAAAAATCGCCTAAATGCACGTGACTGCGTGGGAATTTCTCCGGTATGCTCTACAGACCTGGTAAAAGTCTCAAAAGATGCGGCAAGTCTTCTAGTCTGCATTTGAGAAAAATTTTTGGCTTGGGGGGTGCGGGTTTTTTGTGAGTGACGTCATAAGTGGAGGACAAATCCCAAGAGGAAAAGCTGGAAAAACATTCATTGAAGAAGTGTCTCATCTTATAGGACTCTTTAACGGCTGTAAAAGATGGGAGCCAGTAGCAATCCACATGCTTCAAGTATTTCTACCATTACTACTCCAGAAGCCATCACTCAAATAAAAACAAAGAGAACGTGTCAAATACTTGAACAAAAGAATGGAATGGTGGAAACACGGAAAGCTAGAAGAACTGATCTCAGAGTGTGAAGCTATTCAAACAAGACTAAAAAAATAATTCAAAACAAAAAAACAATCAGACCAGAAAGCATTCTGTAGACTGATGCTACAAGGATAAGTGAAAAAGGCCCTTAAATTTGTGGATAATGCCAACGATATAAAGGAAAACATGACATCACTACAGACATCAAAAAGAAACTGAAAGACAAGCACCCAAAAGCGGCAGAACTAAAACAATCTGCCATAATTGATAAGCCTGAAACCAAAACAAGAGGGTTACCTTTGAAAACATAACTCAAGATGAAACCTTATCCAATGCCAAAAACTCATCGGGGTCTGGAGGACCAACACAGGTTGACATGGAAACATGGAGAGACATGCTTTGTTCAAAACCATACGGCACCCACTCACAAAAGCTAGCTGACGAAATTGCCACTCTGGCCAGGCGTCTTGCGACAGACACCATTCCACACGATTACATATCAACTCTCCTCGCATGCAGACTTGTTCCACTCAAAAAAAATACAATGGCATTAGGCTAGTAGGTGTAGGTGAATACCTACGACGAATCATTGGCAAAGCAGTCACAGGACTCTTAAAGTAAGACATCATTCATGCAGTGGGAACACTACAAACATGTGCGGGACTGGAATCAGGCATAGAAGTAGCAACACATGCTGTAAGGAAAAGTTATGAAGAGGAAGGCAGTGAATGCCTGCTGTTAGTTGATGCAGACAATGCATTCAACAAACCCAACAGAAAAGTCAACCTAGAAAACATCAAAAGACTGTGTGTCCCCATGTACACATACCTACACAACAGCTACAACACACCCACCATGCTATACTTGGAAAATGGGGACCACATACTGTCACAGGAGGGTGTGACACAAGGGGACAATGCAGCAATGGCAATGTACGCCTTATCCACATGACCATTGATACAAACACTGAGCAATGAAACAGCTAATGATGAAGTGAAACAGGTATGGTATGCGGACAATAGCTCTACAGTTGGACCACTGGCAGGCGTGAGAAAATGGTGGGAATACCTGAAGGCCAAGGGGCCAGACTTTGGGTACTACCCAAAACCTCCAAAGATCATCTTCATAATAAAAGACAATAGTCTAAAGCAATCCGCACAAAAATTCTTCAAAAACCAGGGAATCAAAATCACAGACCACGGTGAACGCTACCTTGCATCGTTAATTGGGACAAAATCATTCAAGGAACAATACACTAAAAACAAGGTTGAGGGCTGGGTAAAAGACCTTGAGTTGCTTTCAAAGTATGCACAAGATGATCCTCAAGCAGCATACTCAGCGTTCACCAAAGGACTATGCTTCAGATGGACCCATTTCCGAAGAACAGTGCCAGACATGAGCGAATTATTCTAACCACTGGAAAATGCCATCAGAGATCAATTGATTCCTGCTCTCGTAGGACGAGAGGCAGAAAGACATCCTAGCTCTTCCTCTCTGGCATGGTGGGCTAGGTCTGACAGATCCTCGGGAAGCTGCCAAGACAGAACACAAACACTCCACCCAGATCACTGATAAATTTACCACCAAAATCTACACTCAAAAACTCGATCTTGATTACAACCCCTCAGATCAGCTATATA
>Ga0210059_1007214_pt1 | contig 17704 bp, 12 predicted proteins | sample Ectturendosymbi2_FD_188042 | JGI IMG/M metagenome (GOLD analysis project Ga0210059, IMG submission 188042) | Ecteinascidia turbinata endosymbiont from Florida, USA - Sample 2 (SPAdes) (version 2) | ecosystem: Host-associated > Tunicates > Ascidians > Unclassified | place: Key West, Florida... | reverse complement strand
GACGTTGGTCCCATTTCCTGAAAGGCAGACACTTCTCGATCATCACTGATCAGAGAGCGATCTCGTTTATGTTCGACCAACGTAATAGAGGCAAGATTAAGAATTACAAAATCCTCTCCTGGCGACTTGAGTTAAGTCAGCTCAGTTATGATATAAGACACAAGCCTGGTGTGGAAAACGTTGTTCCTGACGCCTTTTCTCGCGTTTGTGCTTCTACTTCTAATGCTACCTTATAAGACTTGCACCAGTCTCTAGGACATCCGGGTTTTGCGCGGCTATATCATTTTGTTCGACAACGAAACTTACCGTTTTCCAGTGAAGAGACTAAAGACGTTTGTCGCTACTGCAAGACGTGTGCCGAGGTGAAGCCTCGCTATTTTAAACGAGATTTTCAGTCCTTGGTTAAAGCAATCCGACCTTGGGACCACGTGAGTGTCGACTTCAAAGGGCCTGTACGAGGACCCCGACCTTACCTCCTGATACTTGTTGACGAATACTCACGTTTTCCGTTCGTGTTTCCCTGCAAAAAGATGCATTCGTCTACGGCCATTGATTGTCTTTCATCACTTTTCTGCCTTTTAGGTTTCCCATGCAGCATTCATAGTGATCGTGGAGCGTCGTTCGTCAGTTGTGAGAATCGTAGTTTCCTAACTGCGAGGGGAATTTCTTTTAGCATCTCGTCACCCTACCACCCGCAAGGCAACGGCCAATGCAAACGTATAAATCAGACCATATGGAGAACTATCAAGCTTATTTTGCATGGCAAAAATCTGCATGAAGGACAGTGGGAAGGCGTCTTACCCGAGGCTTTACATGCGGTTCGATCGTTGGTCTGTCTCTCGACCAACGAAACTCCTCACGAAGGTTTCTTTCGTTTCCCTTGTAGAGCGATGTTTGGAACCGCTCTTCCTTCGTGGCTGCTCTCTCCAAGAACTGTACTGCTGCGCAGATTTGTCCGAAATAAAAGTGAACCTCTTTGCGATATCGTCGACTTGGTGGAAGCAAACCAGCATTACGCGATCATACGTCATGAAGATGGAAGTGAGAGTTCCGTTTCCACGTCGGATCTAGCTCCGCACCCGAGAAGTGAGACTGATGCTACTTCCGAAACGACTGAAGATACCAGCTCTGCAAACGTCACGTACTCCCGAAATGGACGAACGTTTGCCAGACAAACCAGAAGAGTCGACAGATGCTGGTGAGAAAAACGATGTCACGCACGGTCCCCATGACTTCGGTGGCGAAACTTCGGTGCCTCTGAGACGTTCCAACCGAGAACGTAGACCTCCGGGCCGATTCGGTGACTGGACTACTTAGCAGCGAAAGTGTCAACAGCGTGTTGAAATCTGTGCTGGGGAGATTGTGGTGGTTGCTGTTCGTACGTACATGGTCGTTGCTTGTAGTTCGATCGATTGATTGTTGCAGTTGCCCAGAGCCGTCTTGCTTATCGGTAGAGCGCCTTTCGTTTATTGAGGCGTGAGTAATTACTGCGCTCTGACCAAAGTGTTCTTGCTGCCTCGTATTCAGTTATGTTCTCTGCATCGTTTGAGCTGGCTGCTTCTGCCATACGACTATCGTCGTGACTATTTTCTGGTCTCTAGTATGTTGAAACTCAGTTCTTTAAAGCCTAGTAAATATACTCGCTGGATATTTGCATCAATAGGCCGTTTTGTCACAGTAGTTATCAAAGTGATTAGGTAATCCACCCTTATAAAAGGAGTACATGAATTTGGCAACTGACAATTGAAATAAATCAGGTATTCCTAAAATTTTGTGCTTGGAATAGAGTATAGTTGCTTTAGTTTCGTTATATTCAAGTGTTCTCACAGCTTTATTTTGCAATCTAATTAAAGGGAGTAAAGTCGTCTTGTTGGCCCTTCCCCAGTTAAGTATTGAGTAAGTAAAACAGGAATGGCAAAGAGCGAAGTAAACAGATTTGAGCACTGAAATGTTGGTATAGTGTTTTAATTTCAACAACATTCCACATGATTTGGAGAGCTGTGTTAACAACTTTTCAATTTGAGGCTTCCAATCAAGTTTATCATCAAGTACATAACGCCAAGATATTTTAAGCTGTTTTGTTTTGATATTGGGTGATGATTAATTGACACTGAAAAATTGATATTTTTATGGTTGTTCATGAGCATGAAATTGCTTTTGGAATAATTGATACATAATTTGTTAGCACGAACCCAGTGATCGATTTTTTTGAGCTCATGGTTAACGGTTTTTTTAAGATTTCGTGGCTTTCCCCAGAAATATGCAGATTGATATCATCTGCATATAAAACAGTATTAAAGTTGGAGGCTTTCACAATGTCATTAACATATATAATGAATATTAAAGGCCCAACAACAGATCCCTGGGGCACGCCACATGTTACATTCAAAAAAGAAGATTTAGTATCTTCCATTTTAGTGCACTGAAACCTGTTGTCCAAGTAAGAAGCAAGTAGTTTTAGGGATGTTCCTTTTACTCCATAGTAAAACAATTTTTCAATTGATATTTTATGATCAACACAGTCAAAGGCTATGCTCAGGTCTAGAAACAGAGTACAGGTGTAACTCAGTTTACCCGAAAATGTGATTAGGCACTTTTCGTAGGAGGGTCTTCAATTGCTAATTCAGTAGAGTGAATGGTGATACGACAAAAAAAAATGCAAGCAAAAGAAAGAACAAGTTCTGAACATAACATTCAAAAGCAAAAAACTTTCAGATATGTTCTACCAAGCTCAAAAAAATAGTTAAAAAAAACACTTTTTGAAAATTAGTGATAATTCAACGAAAAATTAAAATACTTTCCGAGAGGGTTATCATAACAAATTTTATATCAAAATCTTCAAAATTTATCGAACTATTGATCTGTGAAAAAATCGCGGGGTTATTTTTGTTTAAACAAAATGAGAAAAAAATCGCAAAAGCACTCTAACACCAAAAATGCCTTTCGCTGCCAGATTCTCGTGTTGCGCGATGGTGGTGCTTATGTCAGCTGTAAAATGTCTTTTTCCAACTCTTCAGGTGTGCACCTTCTGGTTGGTTGCACTGCTTCAGATGGGAGCTCATCACCTAACACTTAGCCCTTTGTGTACTTCTTACTGGGACATGATGAAATGCCTCTTTCTTCACAGGTTTTTGCTTCTGTATTCATTGTCCTGTGATCAAGTCAGCAGAGAGCAAGTATCGCTGATTCTTGTCACAGCTGTGGTTGTACCTCCTGTCGTTTCAGGTGTGTTGCACTTGACATCAATGTCTTATTGTGCTTTGCCGTTTAGATGAAACTTCTAAATTTTCTCAATCCCCTCATGAAAAGCTTTGTTCTAGGAGTGTAGTTGCTTGAAACTCGCTTATATATTGTTTGTTGCATGCATTGCCAACTTATTTCTGTTGAGCAATTGCTGATGTTTCTTGTGTTAGATGACTATCCATTACAATGCCTTCTTATAGTAAGGAAAGTTTTTTGCTCTATTACGCAAATGCAAAGCACTTTCTGCTGTTGAAGAAGAAAAGTTGCGGCAAAGCTGATATCAAGACGTTAATACTGAAATGTCGTAAGTTCGTCTGCTTATAGTACTGTTTTGGGTGAACGCCATGATTTGTCGTAAGACAGACTTCATAAACCTGTTAAAGTATGTCCTATACATTTCAGCAAGGATGTTTGGGACAGATGCACACTTACTCAGAAAGGTAGAAGTTTTACAGATTCTGCATAGAGGAGCGAGGTGATTCGAAACCTAAAACTTGTCAACACCACTTGCTCATTCGGATTCAAACGGCATGTTGTGCGACTGAAAGAATCAAAGCGACTTCACTATTGCATTTCAGCCACATGCAATGTGCAGTTCAAGTTGCACACAAAGGAAAATTTTCAAGGAAAAGTCTCATTTCAAGGTAAACTGCCTGTTAAACTTATTGAACTATGTCGTTTACGGGTATTTGTGGCCAGGACGCAAATTAACTCCTTGAAACGTGCATTTATATGCTTAGCTCAGTCGCGTACAAAGTGCTTGATCCATTTCATCGTCAATTTGAGGAAGATGGCCATCCCTGATCCTTCAGTGTTTGACACAGTGGTTCGCAATCCTTTTTGTCGGCATTCTCTTTCCCACCAATGCAGCCTTTCATTCAACCTAGTATGTATGTTGGTGCAGATCCCCAAACCCTCGTAATGTATTTATTTATGCACTTACAATGGTAACAGTAAAAATTCGCCGTTTCAAAATATTTAATTCCTTATCGTTTGTGATCCACTGATTTGAAGTTAAAGTTAAAAAAATTTCAACGACCCCACAAAATTCTTTAAACGTGTCTACTTTCGCTAGAAGTCCGTTCAATCGCACAATGCAAATGTCACTAACCAAAATATGCCTTTAGTCACTTACGTTATCAGTTGGTAACATGGGCGTCCACAGAATTTTTTCCAGGGGGGGGTAACGTCAAAATTTGCTTATCCTTTTCAGGTTTCTGACGATGCAAATTAATGGACGTTCACAAAACGCTTTGCCCTTTCTGCCACATTAAGCTGTGCTGATTGAACTTGAATTTTCAATATTTTGTCTGAAATTTTTTCTATACTTCCTCTATCAGAAATAGTTATTCTTTTCATAAACTGCCTGATATCCATTTTTTCGAGCACTTTCTACTAATAAGTCACAATTTCAAAATAATCAACGGACAGAAGAACATGAGCGGTGAGTGTTGTGCAGTGTAAGTGTCACACCGGCAAATAAACTGTCATTGCAACAATTAAATGATTTTATCGAAACTTAGCTGCTAAATTCAGGTTTTCTAGAAATTTTTGTTCTTAGTCCCAATTCCAGGGGGGCAAATGCCCGTTTTGCCCCATCCCCTGCGGACGGCCATGGTTAGTAACTTTTGCAAACAGATACAGAATCACTAACAGAAAGTTCGTGAAGTTAAGTCGTTGATTCTTCATAAATTTGTACTGAATCCTTCAAATCAAATTACAATCTTCCAGGTAAACGTAGATAACTGTTACCTGTAAGTTGTAACTCCACCAACCTAATGATGAAAGCGCCTTTGCGTTTTGCAGCTAAACTTACAGAAAGATGTTGATTTTCTGTTAAAAGCGATCGCTATGCAACAAGGCTGTTACAGCAATGATAAAAAATTAAGAAACTTTATTAAGCGCTGTGACCCAACATAAAAAACGTTTTTTTTTTAATGTGAAATTGGAAAGACATTTTGTAAACTGTTTCTTCTAACTATTTTGTGCATACTTTCCCAGAAAACATACTTCATTTTTTCTATCTGATAATGTTCTTACGCACGTCGTGCAAAACATCGAAAAGATGAGCTAATTTGTCGCCAGGTGAAAGGTGATGAACCAAAAAATACGACACAGTTTGCTGAGCATCAACTTCCACATGCTTATCGTTTGAAATGTCTTTCCAACCTTTCTGAAGAGCAAATAGAAAGCGGTTGCCGAGACTCGGCTCCCAGCAAAACTGTTTTGAAACAAATTCGGTATGAAGCAAGGAAGGTGCTCACTCCTTTCGAAGACGAATCGAAATGTTTATCAGAAATTCATTCGCAACAGCCGCAATATTGCACAAGCATGATCAAAGGAACTCTGCAAATGATTCTTTCTCATCCAAGAGGCATTATTCTGTTCAGCGACAGCACGGTTCGTATTTATCATTCTCTAGCAAGAACCGATATTGTTTATGTTAATGCTACTGGCAGGGTCCTGCTTGGAGACAAATCCTGTTATGCTTCTGAGATTGTGGTTAGGCATCCAAACCAAGGACATCCTCCATTGGATGTAGCATCATACTTTGCAACAAGCCACAACATACCATCGATTTCCTACTTTCTCCAATGATTTTGCCACGCTGAAAGCACTTTATACAGAAAAAGATCTCTGCCCAAGTTGCTGATGTGTGATGGGAGCACAGCACTAATGAATGCGATTGTACTTTCGATGTTCAAAGAAACATTTAAAAACTCTTTACATCGTTGTTGGTTGATTCCTTCAGGGAAGTACACCTCATCGTTTTGTGAACTTCCTATTCTTAATCTCTGCGCAAATCACTTCATGAAAAACGCGAAGAAACTTGTGAAAAAAAGGTGAGAACGTATTTTCAAGTTTGAGAAATGTTAACACGTATTGTAGCATGCAGCTGAAAGCAAGATGTTTCACGTTTGTTACTGTATTTTGACAAATTTTTTAAGCTTGGTTATGCTTTTAAAAAGGACTAACGCGCCGTATAGTCATGATGGATGCGTTATCGTAATGACGCCACTGTTATCTATTAGAGGCGCTTCACAACCGTTTCATGCGTATCATTGCAGCTTCAAGAAGCATTTCAGACTGGGGATGCACATCATGGGAGCATTGGTGAAATGTTCGTCACTTGATGAAATTGGCACAATTGTTTTCCACGTCACAGTTCTGTGCACAGCCACCTGCAAAAGCATGCCACAAAGAGCTTTGAAGTCATCAAAGCAATCATTGATGAAAATGAAAACCCAGAAACGATGTGTGGGACAGAGGTACTGTAGATTTTGCACTGGTAGTTTATGTCATTTATATTCCATTCCAATTTAATACTTGTCACGATCTTGTTTTTTTACCAGTTTACAAATGGTATGTGCTGCGTTTGCGTGGCATCCTCAACATGAAACGTCTCGTGACTCTGAAATACAAACAAAGGAAGACTTCAACCACTTCAAAAAAAAACAAGTCAATAAAGCGACTTAGATGTTTGTCGACAGTTTCATGGAATAGCAATGATTGGTAAGAATATTGCAACATCAAAAGTCGCAGCACCAAATGGACTGAATTCCAAGAGAATGAAGTTGGAACAAAGCGACAACTAAAAACATTCAGTTTACAAGGTCGTTGTATTGCGCATTTACTCGAACTATTGTGTATTTGTACTCCACACATTTATGCTAAGTTACACCTAGGAAAAGAGTAACCCAAAACATTATAGAAACCATTTACATTAACAGTCCACATGAATTTGTAAATAGTATTCCCGATTTAAACGGATAAAATGGGGCACTAACGAAAGACGTTGAAACAATTCCGGATTCGGGCAAAAACGGTAAACGGAACCCCCGGTAACGCTGGAAAGCCATTCGCTAACGTGATTCGTCGAAAATGAGAATGACGTTGCGGGAGACTAAAATTAGCCAATGAGAATCGAGGAGACCAGCGCGACAAAAACTATAAAAACCCGAGCATTCGCCAGGCTCAGTCAGTCTCGAGCCACTGCTTGAGCAGCAACAAGTCCAGCCACTGCAGGACTTTAGACCACTGCCTAACCTTTGCCTTAGCCCACTGGCTGAGAAGAAGTTTCCACTGGAAACTTGTTTGACAGTCTACAGATAGTCTGTTAGACTGAGACCTATTAAATTTATGACAGTATGGTTACTCTCTTCCTCCATGAAAGAATTGAACTCACATTAACCCCTGTTGTTTTGAAATACGTTTTGACGTGTTAAAGACTAACGGCGCAATGCTGAAAATTGCATTAATACAACCATGAGTGAATACAGTTTTGTCTCGTGTTAAAACTGAGCATAAAGTCGAATGACAAAGGGCGGGTCTGAGTTTTTTAATTGTAAACTTGGGCGTGCCTAGGACATGTTACTCTTAAATTAACCCGTGATCTCGAGGAACTGTTCTAATAAGCAAATCGAAATGCTACAAATTGGTGCCACGTCGTTCGGCTTTCGCTTTCAATGGGGGAGAGAGTGAAGCCACTCAAAACGTTTCGTGTCTTTACCTTATAACCTGCTATACCCTGGGTGGCAGGAATTAGCACAGAAGGTAGGAAATTTAGACAAAAATAGAGTCTTGTATGCTGAAACTAAAGACAGTATAAGCGTGACTTGCAAAAGGAATATAAAGTCACTAGAATAGACATCAATCAGAAAGGTTTGTGAACAACGGAATCCATTGGGAAGTTTTAAGTTATTCTTTTATTTTGCAGAAAAATGGTAAGCAATTATTATAGTAAAATAAGAATAAAAATGACCAATGCACACAACAGATGCTCTCGTGCTTTTCGAGATTTGCACTTTGATTGGATTCAAGATCCAGGAGTAGTCATGTCTGAAAGATCAAAAGCTGTTTGTTTGGTTTCGGATTATCTAAAAACGGATCCTGAATTATTTGTAGGCTATTGCAGAAAGTTATATCGAGGTCTAGAAGTGGAATAACACCAGCTGTTAGACCTTGTTGTATTGGCTCACTTTGACAAATGAATACTATGTTACTTATGGTAAAGTGTGGAGCAACCGATGAGCAAACATATAAATAAATAGGCAAAGTAATACTAACATACCAGCCTAACGATAAGTATGATTATAATACTACAGTAAAAGGACTGGATTGTAGTAGTGAAACCGGTGGATGGAAAATGTTAAGCACTAAAAATTTTTTGTTTAGATAAGTTTATAATCGATAAAATCAAATCTTTAAGAAAAGCCATTAAAGCGTGTATAGAGAAGTTGGTCTCAGAATGGATTTTTGCCTCCAACATCGTAATAAGGACACCGTCTGTAATTTTGATTTCTGATAATTTGCGAAGTGAGAAATGTCAGGTTGTGGAAGTTGACTTGCTTGGTTCAACCTTGGACAAAATTGTTTGAGAACTAATTAAAAGACCTTGGTGTTGCAAAGGCTGAACTGAATGTAATAGTAACTAAGACGGAAGATAACAATTTACTAACTGACCAGATAGACTGTGTATCACAAGTAATTAAATATGTGCGTTTCATTTGGCCTTAATGCCCAACACAATGGCTGCAGACTCATCTGACAAGGCCCAAACGTTGATAAAATTGAAACATGAAAGGCGAAAAAATTTCCAAAAAGATGTTTTAAGTACAAGGCCAGGCCACAACAGAAGTGAGAAGCTCCTTCTCTGTCTACGCTTGATGTGGTTTCAGTGCCGAATTGAAGGCATAAAAGGGACAATGATCAAGACGTCGTGGTACTTATCACCAAATTGTGATATTTTGCACTTACCCAAAATAGTTCATTTGATACATGGCGGAACAACCGTGTCATGGCCTGCAGTTCCCAGTTGCCCACTGGCTGCACTGTTTCCAGTCAAATGAACTAAAGGTATTTTGTGCAATGTCCAGTCTTCACAGCTCTAGATACACTGTGTCTAAGTAGTAGTTGCGAGGACTCCATTTCTACGGTCAATAAAATACGTTTTTCACTTATTTTGGACCCGCCATGTCAATAATCACCATAGCCCTCTGACATTTTGAGTAACGATACATAAGAAACGAACTACTAAAATGAAAATTACACAACCCTATTGTAATTGGATATCCCACTACTCCTCTGAGCGTTTAATAATTAACATATCACTATAAAACATACAAACAGATTAAGTATTGGAATTAATTTCTGCTCGGAATAGTCATTTACATATTTAAATCTAAGCGATTAGTACTGCCAGATTACTACCAGTATATTTTGTTTTGGGTTGTTGTCATAGAATAACTCCTTTTGTTTTCTGCGTGGACAAGTGTGGTGACGGAAATAACCAAGAGGTGAAAAGTTGAATGGGAGTACAGTCGTGTTTATTTCCAGCAACGTTGTTCTCCAGTATTAAGGTAAACTCCATTGCTTAGTCAGAAAAGATGTTGGTTTGTTTCAATCAATATAGAGATATAATAGTTCTTGGTAGTATTACCGTCGGTAATGAGTGGTGAAAAGTCTGTTTATTTTACTTGGGAATTGGTTTTATGATCGTATTGATTAACATTTTAATGCAAGCATGCTGATGGTCTGTTTAGGAAGACACCTTTCTAGCATGTTGTAATTTGTATCAACCTCATCATAATTACTCATAATTCATAAGAAGTTAAACTGTTGCTAGCTATCTTGCCCTTGTTTGCATAAACTAGTAATCAGACATGCTGCTGTTAGATCGAGCTAGAAGCGCATGCAGCCAAGAGGGACGTGTGAATTAGGTACTATGACATCACAGATATGAGTTTCGACATCAGTAACCACTCTCCAAAGAAGTAAACAAAAGTTGATTTAATCCAATTCGAACTGATACAGGTTTACCTTCGATGTCTTGAAAAATGGGCCTCACGCAACATAAAAGATATTTTTTAAAAATGCTAATGGATTTGGTGTTGTTTTTCATGTCAGCTATGAGCTTTTGTTAAAATTATAGGAAAAGGAGGCCGAGAAATTTAAATCTAAAAACTAGTTAGTTTGTACCACAGAGTAAAATGACGATTTGTAGGATTTGTGTTGTGGATCCCTGAACAAATTAAGGGGCGAAAATGTTTTCTAAATATTACTAAGTCATGGCTATTCTTGACTAGCCCTTTTGGCCTGTAGCCAGAGCAGCAGTAGTGTAACTAAGGCAGAGTATGTATGTATAAATTGACCACACAATAGCTCATCAAATTTATGCAACTATCTTTCCACGTTTTAAAACATTTAGTGATTGACGTGATTATTTACAATTTGATAATGAAAAAGTAAGCGTAATACCATAGGCAGTACTAGATTTGTAAATAAATGCTTTGGTTTATGCTTCTCATCATCATTACAGAATTAAAAAACAACAAGTAAGAAAATTACATCACATACCTGTGTAATGCATGTAGATATTGTAGTGTAAATGTAATTTCGGGTGTTATTGTATGAAGTGTAGAAACTCACTGCTTCCGTTCAGCATTCGGTTTTTACCAAGCGTAACTGACGAGGGAAACAATTAGGCGAGTTTATGCCGCTATAGAGCTAACTCCCTACTTTTTGACCTAATGTGTAAACAAATTTCGGTATTCCAGCAATAGGTGAAACAAGTACTGATAGTATGATATTGCATATTATGTCTTGGGTAATAAATACAGTAACAGACAACGAATCGTTTCACTAGAACAGTCTTTACAACGAACAACCTGTGTCTAATTTCCTTAACATTCGCCGTTTAACTAAAAAAAACATGGTTAGCACATCGAAAGGAGTAAAAACATCTGTTTCGGTTACTTTAATATGAGCGGAAAATTATAGTGAAATGTAATATTGGATTCTATCCAAATATTTCTCAAAACGGTAGCTGAAGCAAATGCACCACTTAAAAAGTGTGAAGTGTAATGAAGAGGTGACGCTGTAACCGGATTAATCGACATCACCACCAGTGACTTTGAAGAAACATAGATAGCATTCTAAGTTGTTTTATCAAGCATTTAAAAACGTATACCACCTTTTGTGAAAAAGGGTTTACCTCATATACTTAAAGATAAATTAAAATTTTTCAGCATGAACTGCCCTTTTGACATTAATCCTAAAAATGCGTGACCGACTTTTTTATGCGTAAAAAGGTCAAAAGGTCATACGATCTATAAACATCGTTTAGCGAGAACACTGCTATGAAGACATACAGGGAGCCTGTCCGAGGTTCGGTGTCCCGCTAATCCACAAGATCTCTTAGAAAAAACAGTAAGCACTAACTTTTTTGTTTTGATGATTTAAAATAGAAAAAGTCCGATCAAAGAATTGTGAGGTTTTTGTTCTCAGCATATTATGGCTAAAAACCTCTTTTAACTTCGGTCAAGAAACTTGTTAAAACTATCATAGCAGTTTGCAGTGCGATTGTTTCTTTTCAAACAAAAATGACAAATGTGTAATTCCATAAAGGCAATGGTTGTTGCGACGATTTACTCCGCTCTGACAAATTCCTAACGATACCTAGGTGAGTAGTTTTCAAAATTGAGGTATAAAGATGCAGTAGGCACAAGGAAATGTATTGACTAGGAAATATGGTAACGCAAAATTCAAACTTCACAGCGTTACCATCCTACGGAAATGCTACAGGAATCTGTTGAGTGCCTCCTGCTTATGAACAGCAGTAGCGTGAAATTGATAGTTGCTTTTAGTTTCACCACCTAATCCTATTGACGGGAATCACTGAACTTTGAGGTAAAATTGTATATGCAACTCTAATAAGTGGAAGTTATAGTATGATTGGTGGTGAAGACATATTTGCACAATAAAGACACAGAAATGGTGGATGAAATAAGTTATTGTTTTTACGAAACGATAAAATACCAATAGTGTAGTGGTATGGGAGCATAGAAACTGTATGCATCAAAAGAGATAGTTATAAATTAGAGTAGAAATTAAGAGTAGAAATTTGTGGTTCATACTTGAGCTTAGTGCGTTGTTGTATGCCTTATTCCGTTTTGAAGGGAATTATAGGGACACCACTGAGTGTTTATAAAGAAAACGAAACTTTGATTTCTGTCTATAACACTGACTCGTCACATGGTGCAGTACTTTACAAAACTAAGTATCAAAAACTATATTATCGCAGTGGCTTAATAAAGATACAAACATTGCCATTTGATATTACGAATTGAAAAATCTGCCATACTTGAGGTGTTGTTTAAGTTGAATTGGTGGGACCTGTCGTTTGGCATTTTTATAGTGTTTTCTGATTGACGTTACATGATTTCTTCGTAATCAGGCACTTTCAATAAGTATCTTTATGCCTAATAGACTCCTCTTTTCAATTTCAGGTATATATAAGTCAGTTTTTCGATTCCTACTACTTAGAAAAATAGGTTCAAAACTTTCACCTAGGTATCTTGTATTTCAACAACTACAAACTAAAGAACATTTGGCATTTCCAATAACAGGCAGTAAATTGAAACATGGTATTAAGTTTACTTGAGCCTCTGCTTTCGAACTAAAAGGTCGAAGCTTTTTCGAACGATGCTTCTACTGATTACCTTCTGTTAGTCTTAACCTTCAAATTTATTCTTTCTTTCCTTTCTAGGAAAGAAAAATACAGGGTTCTAAGCTGTGTTTTTACAGATCAACGGATTTTTAAAAGTGTTTGATATAGAAATTAGGTGCAGAGGTTACGGAAGCGAAGTTGCAAATCCGTTTATATCATGGAAGTATTGAAACCTACATATTCTTCAGATTTGACCACAAGACCAGTGGAATTGTTTTATTATCCCATTTAAGGTTTTCAAAATACCCACAAGGAAGAACTGCAGTGAAATATTATTATCTAATTTTACACATCACCCAGATCTAAAACCACAGAAGCGTGAACCCTGGTACTGCTCTAAAGTGTCACCTGGTTTTGACCATGAAGCCGTGGATTGCTACTTTATTGTGTCACCCAAACCATTGAAAGAACTTGATTGTTCAGATGGCACAGTTCGTCACTCAAGCATTGAATAGTATAATTTCCTAAAGAGAGAGACTCTTCTTATGGAAATTGTTGAAAATTTACCCAAAAGATTTAAGTTGGTGTGAAGAGACGGACTGCATCAAACCTTCTAGCAAAAATCATCTGTTGAAAAGAAAACTTCAATCCTCGTTTTTTATTTATTTCCAGTATTGAAGAAGATTGTTTGTTCACTCTATTCTACGTCAGTTTAACACCATTTGGACTTTGCTCGCCGCGCGTGTATCATAAATAAGTTTACAAAAATAATAATTTGAGCTCCTGAAAACCTTGTTTTCGTAGTCATGATAAGCTCATTATGCAAGTATGCGCGAAATTTTTGAACTAATTAAATAACTGTTGTCCGGTTGCATACAATGTTGACAAAAGATTTGGTAACAAATACCAACCATACCCATTGGACCTCAGCAAGGATTTTAGGAGCAACGACGAGAGTGTCAGGCCCAGTATTCAAAGAACAATAGGATTGTGACAACGATTTCAGAAACGGCAGTACGATGCGAATGATTCAAGACAAGGATTCATTTGTCCATCCCTCATTGTATAACACTTCATGAGTTCTTAGAGATTTCCACCAGAAATCAAACCATTCAGTACAATTATAAAAGTGCCGTTGATGCACAAGACTCCATTCACAATTCAGTACAAATTATAAAACCATTCAGTGCAATTATAAAAGTGCCGTTGATGCACAAGACTCCGAGAACAGAATTTACACTGTCATCGGTGGTTTGATAAACTCTATCTTGATTTAGTTGTTTCTCTGGGATGTTTCTTCTACAATCAAAATAGTAAAGAAGAATTTCGACCGACAAAACCTCAAGGTTTACTGCGATAAACCTAGTTATAGGTCCAGATCAACAACTGTAACAGTTATGCGTTACAATTCCCATAGTCGAATTTTCCGAACATATTCTCAGCAAAACTTTTAGTGATTCACTTCATCAGCAATGCGGGGAAAACAAGCGTTGTTTCTTTAGGAGTACCTACCTCCTTGAGTTTGAAATGATTGATAGTCAATGTTCGTAGCCACTATACCAACGGTTGGGTCTGGATCTTACTTGGAAACAGGCGTTAGCCAAATCGTTGATCATGTACAGTAATCAGCATATCAGTTGATGTCAATACTACACATAGCGTTTATTAGGAATATGCACGGAACTATTCAATGTTTGCTTATGCCCATATTTCAAACTTTTATTTTTAGTATTCCTTAGTTATTATTAATATAGGACAAAAATTGACAAGAATTACTAATTTACTTTGTTAAAAGTCTTTCATGGGACGCAACGAAGACCAATCTACAGATCTTAAATGGCCACCGTTGTAAAGGTACAACTTAGACTCGGGACATCGCATTTGAAGAACTTGAACAAGAATTCCGTGCTCACATTGATGATTTTTCAAACCCTGCTTTAAACAAGCCGTTTTTTATGGGAGATCTATCAAAAAGGAATCTTAAAAATAAGCTCAGATCAGTAAAAATACAGGTGTATTAACGCATTGGCCAGAAAGTGTGTTTCAGAAATTAATCTTCCAGTCGAAGTAAAGGAACTTTTGCCGAAGGTGATATCCACAACCTTTTGGTCATAATTCTTGGTTGCCATTGATCTATTAGAACCAACATGGCGAAATTGGACAAAGCTCATCATGAGAACTAGTCTCCATTCATAACTTGTCACTTTTCAAACCTTTCACAATTCACGACAAACTTAAAAGTTTTTGCAATATGATCATGATAAGTTAATTAGGCACTCCCATGAGCATTTTTTCGTGAAATCACATTTCAGAGTAAAAACCATAGAAGCATGAGAACAAATTATGACAACCATGTCTGAGTTACCAAAAAGAAAATCCGACATCAGGATGAAAAGTTGGATCTCGATCAGTGTCAACCTCAATTGTTGATCATGAGCAGCACTATCAAACCTTTTGATCTCAAAACTGGCTTACATCTGGCAAGGGTCATTTCGTTCCATTGTGGTATATCTTGGGATAGATTTCCAAGTTAAAATGGGGACAAGTTGTTTACCCCATAAGATTTCCCGTAACGCCTTTGATAATCATCTCACCATAACAATAGTTTCTCCGACTTAACAACAGTGATACCGGCGATGTTTAGGAGGAGGATCTGTTTTCATCTACAGACTGTTGTTTTTCAAATTCCACATAGTCCAAGATTGGCTTTGGAAATGTTCCTTAAATACGGAAAATTGTATGAAACTAAAACCAACTAAAGTCAATTACATTGAGGTTCTGATGCCTCGTAACTGTGAGTTGTGGGACTTTTGTTTATTTTTGTGGAATTTTGAGTTTTGTACACGGCATAACTGTTTTCGTAAAAAGATAACTGTAGAAACCACGTGAGAATAATTGAATTGTTGTAGATATTCTATGCTCCTAGTTTAAAAATTGAACTTATAGAAAATAGTAGACATTCGACATTTGCAAATAACAACCATTTACCTAATCCTTTTTTTGATCACTCATCGCATTGGATATCAGGTTTTCAACTCCAAATTGGGATAACCTATTTATTACATAAATTCCACATCATGTTCAAGTAAATATATGGGTAAACATTTCTCCTAAATTGTTTGCTAATATCTAATAACATGTCATTTAGCATCAAGATTATCTCCTATCGTATCTATATATTGTTTAGGGTTTACATTTCGGAGGAATTTGTTCAACTAATCGAATAATGTCTCTTTAGATCACGAGGTTGTGTTTCACACTTTTCAATTTTGTTATATACCTTTTGCCCGTTGACTAATTTCAACACAGTGGGAGTGAGAAATGTATTCACATTTCACTTTCGTTAAACAAATTTTCACATGCAAGTTAGTGGATTAGATAAGTTGAATTTGTATTGTAATCTACCTTGAGAAGAGTGTGGAGATAAACCAATTTTATTCATTTGTTATCCATCCAGATGCCTACAGGGCGTACAAGAGCGAATAGGTATCCCTGCAAGCTAGAAAGAAAACTCATCCAGATAAAATGAGAAAAATGTTGAGAGAAGCGAACTGAAAGGTGATTTTGATGAAGCGTCGTGATTTCAAAATTATCCTATAAGAAGTAGTGATTCACCACTCGTTTTAATGAAATATTTTAATTTAAGAAACCATTCTTACTAAAAAATAGATAAGAGACTTGACACAAAGATAATTATGGATATTTGTTGATAGTTTATAGAAACGTTGTGTTTTTAAGGGGAAATCATTCAGGAGTGGTATCTGCCTCACGTCACGTATGTAAGAATTCCTTAGTCTTATATTATCCAGTTGCGTTTGATATGTGCTTATTGGATTCTTGTTCATTTAAATATAGGGAGAGTGACAAAGGTGTTCACATTTCAGTTTATTTAAATTCCTGGATCAAGTAAATCAGAACCCTAATTATAGGTAATGCATAAGTAGCAAGTAGTATGAATATTGCAGACTAATTAAGTACAACTATTTGATAAATAATGCTAGACAAGTTGTAACGTTCGCAGAATCGATGCGTGATTTTGTTTGCATGTTGTCCTTAAGCGACGTTCCCCATGATTGATCATTATCGAGCCCGAGTAATTGTCGGGCCGCGTTTTGCTTCTTTCGCATTCCATGGCTGAGGTGTCGTTGTTCTTTTAGTAGAGGAGTAAGCCGAGGCACACGATTCTGAGTATTACAAGGACTGCGAAGATTGGTCCGTGAGAAAAAGACAAAAGGTCTTTACGATTCTGCAGCACAAGTCTGCCACAGCATAAGGCTATATCGAGAGACATAATGTCTTTGAATCATGCAGCACAAGGCTGCTACAGCATAAGGCTGATATAGCATAAGGCTATTTATGATATAGGACATAAGGTCCTCACAGCATAAGGCTGATCGTTATAATTTTCGTTTTATCACGTTTGGTGAGCAACAATTTGCGAGCCCCGTTTTGTCGGCTTGTGATAATAAAGTTGGAACGTGCATTATTCGAATTATGTGGTTCTCTTCATGGGGGCCTGAATTTGAGTGTCAGGAAGCTACACAAGTGCTATTGTTTGATGATTGTAACTAAAACCACCACATTTGTTTTATAACCAGGGCTTCCATCGATCTTGAACCAAAAATAAGGACGATTGGAAAAAATACAATGTTTCTACAAAAAAAACATCAAACTTTTTTTCAGAAAAAAATTTTGTATCAAAACGAGAAGTGTCAAATCATTGATTGTATTTATCGCCAGAGATTATCTGCTCAACAACTTCTTGTTCTTTGAAAACAAGCTCGTGCATCTCATGGCAGCTCAGGTCAAGATTTACTCTGACTTGTAACAATGATTTCACTGTCTTTTCTCTAAGGCTGTACCTTTCTTTCGTCCATTGAGCCGAAACAAGTGCGAATATCCGCTCTACAAATGAATTACTGACCGGAAGGGAAAAGATAATGCTAACCAGCTTGTAAAGAAGTGGAAAAGATTCGTTTCCATTAAAGATCTTCATCCACTTTGCCTCAGGTT
>Ga0210059_1007213_pt1 | contig 17704 bp, 9 predicted proteins | sample Ectturendosymbi2_FD_188042 | JGI IMG/M metagenome (GOLD analysis project Ga0210059, IMG submission 188042) | Ecteinascidia turbinata endosymbiont from Florida, USA - Sample 2 (SPAdes) (version 2) | ecosystem: Host-associated > Tunicates > Ascidians > Unclassified | place: Key West, Florida... | reverse complement strand
GCCCTACTCCGCAGTAGTGCTGTAACAAGTGTTACGTTTTAGCTAACAATAGTGTTAAGAATGTGTCTGTAACCCTATGGTTCTGTCTTCAATGCAGTTGCAAAAAGTGTCTGTAACCCTATGATTCCGCCGGCTTCAATGTCTTGTACTACGTTCTGTATTGTCTGATTTTATCAACCTGCGTTCTGCAGAGTGTGTGTGTTCATACTATGGACTTCGTGTCTGCTGACAAACAAATAAATTAAAAATTGAGTCGACTTTTCTTGACCCACCAAAATGACTTTACCCACCAAACACGACCTGTTACGACACCGGTATCGGATGATTTTATGTTGATTTCAAGAACTTATAACGTGCCATATTCTACCAAACAAAGCGTAAAATTGCGGAAAGTATCGCAATTGAAAAACTGAGCAGGTCGTACGAAGCAGGTCTCACTTCGGCCAGAACTTGTTTGATCGTGACTCATCGAATCAGGAGCAGCGTAGCTCCTTTTTCTGTCGTTAGATATCGATGGATCATCAAAGTTTTTGTTTTTGTTCAAACTTTGAGTATGATCCACCGCCTCCTTCTTAATTCACTTGTTCTCACTTTTGCTCACCCTAAAACCGGAGTGATTTTTTGGCAATCGGTTTCTACTTTTGTAAGTCTTTCGACCAGGGCCGTCGCCAGCGGGGGGCCAGTGGTGCCCGGCCTCCCCATTTGAAATCTGTGTCCCCCCATTTCACGTTTGGCCCCCTGGTTGCTGCATACATCCAATACAGTATTTTAAAAATGTGGTCCCTCCTTCTTGTTTTTGACCCCCCTGCTGCTAAACCCTGGCGACGGGCCTGCTTTCGACACTCCGGTATGGTGTGTCCTTGTGGTTAACGATTCATTCATTCAATCACTCTAACGATGAAGACAAACGGACATGTGTCTGTAAATCGAAAACCCGTATCACGTAAAGCTTTATTTATTTTTATGTAACGTCCTAAAGAACCAGTTCACTCATGTTTAATTGCTTGGAGTTCATACTTAACTACGAATCATTATTGCCTTTACCAGAGACTTCCGATGCTATTCTTCCTGATACAGAATTAAATAAATATTGGATTTAATTTCAGAAATTTACAAATTTTTGAAAATTTGTAAGCAACATGTTCAGTTTTGTTTTGTTTTGTTTTTTTCAATTGTTGTGCGATGCTTACATTTGGTGATGTAACAATGGATCTAAAGTTGCCCCTCTCAGTTGCATATTGCTATCTACAGCAAAATTCCAACGATAAAAGTGTTCCTAAAAACTCTTTTTACTCACTTTAGATTCTATTTGAATAAGATTTCAGGATTGACGATGCGTAGTGGTACGTGGAACCAGGGTCTAGAAAGTTCTATATATCCCTGCGTGAAACGATTTCCAATGAAAAATTTGCCAATAGTCTTCTTGCGTAGCTCACATGTTTAGAGTAGTTATTTTAATTGCCACTTTAGAAAAATCAAATTGATAATAACCCGTAGAAAGTGTTGTTCCGTTGCCAAGAAGCAGTCTGCAACCTCTTGCGAGAACAAAGACCCCTTATTAAGTTGTGACCACCTCTTCCTAGCGATCATCTTTTCGTGATCTTTTATTATTCCTTGAACATGTTGTCATACAAAAACATTCAAAGATGCTTACTCCAAGAAAAATGAATGACTGCGGACCCTGCTCAGGTAATCGTAGGTCTAGCGGGATAAACCAGTTTTCATCTAAATTGTTAAAGATGTAAGAAGCGTAATAACCCTATTCCTTCAGTAGCTGATTTTTTCGAAGGCTACCTTCAAGCTGTTGCATCGAAATCTGCACAAATTTTTTTTGAGTAAAGTGTTTTTTTTCAAGTATGGGCAGGGATGCCCGTGATTACCTGATGTGCAACAAAATGGCTAAGATCGTGCAAGGTAATCGTTGACATATTCGCCCAAAACAAAGCCGAATGAGGTTGGTCCTGGCGAAACTTGTCACAACTCCGAAACATTGTTTTAATCCGAGATGATGTTTTTGTCCGAAAGAGCGCCTGACTGGGTTTCGTAAAAGAATTCAGTGCAGTAGTGGGGTCAAAAAATTTTGGGGGGGCCAAAAAGTTTTGGGGGGGCCAAAATGTTTGATTTTAGGCGAATAACACTATTTTGTTTGGAAAAAAGCCTCTCAAAGCACAAAATGACTGTATTTTCCAAAAATGTGGGGGGTGCCATGGCCCCTTTCGCGCCCCCTCCTGGCACGCATAAGATTCAGTGTGTTGGGTTTCGAATCATATAGGTCAATTATTAAATTGGCACGATATCCATGCATCCTTCGCTGGCAGGTTTAAATGCACCGTTCCATGCCACAAGTTTCATTCCTGGTTTTGAATAGTCAGGAAAACGTCTCGCGTTTATGAAACAAAGGATGAGGCCGACACAGCGCGTAAACAGTGGACATCAATCAACCGTTACCGATAAAACAGCCCTGGCATGCATCGAAAGTCCGGCGAACCGTTGTGCTGCGTTCACCACTTTCGCCCTTTCTGCAAGGACTGCTAAGAGGCAAACATTTACAGGCAATATAGATTCTGTTGTTTACCAAATTTTGAAATTGCTATGATTCTTCTGAGAGAGGACTGTTGGTTTCAATGACTGAGATTTATTGTTTCAAATGTCTCCAAGCGAACCCCGAGCGTTTTTTTCGGGATAGGTATGTGCTTGTTTTTGCAATAGTTAATTTTTTTCGACCTTCAAGTCAGTTTCTATGGTCAGATGGCCATGATGATCGAAATGAATTTGTTTGTGATTGATAGGTTCCCTCTGATAAACAAGAATTTTGGTAGTAACAACTTAGTAGCTGGTGCCTAAGGTTACCTGATGTGCAACAAAATATGGACATTTTTCCAAAAAGAAACAACTTTTCATGTCCTTCCCTTATGTACTTCCTTTCCACGTAATTCTGCAGTTTTCGAACTCACTACGGCATAGCTCTACAGTAGTATAGACCAACAAAAAAGGGTGCTGGCGGAATTTCCTTTATTTATCGTATATTTTTCGTGTCTCTTCTGTACTTACCCCACGAATTTTTTCGGCAAGGACCTTTGTTTGTCTTTTTATTATTAAAACTTTTTCGACATTCAAGTTACTTTATTAAGGTCAAATTAATTGGAGAAGACTCTGAATTGTTTTAAAGCCCGCTTATGCCCTGAAAACGCCCCAGTAATCCTTGGTAAGGTGAGAATACGACTTGGCCTTATTCGCCTACGATTACCCACCTCGTTGCAAGAAAAGTGTTACGTGAGCAGGCTAGTCACCAAAACACTCCATTAATAAAACTGTAATCGAGTCTTTGGGCGAATAGTTTCCTGAGACAAAATTATAGTTTCCAAGTCGCGTTTCCTTGAAAATACTTTTCAGCCACAAAAATATAAATATTTAAAGATTTGTTCACATTTTTTTAGAAACTTCACGTGAATTTTTCACTGTTAGGTGGTTCTTTTTGCTACAGCTTAATTCCCATAACGTATCGAATAATTACTCTGCTCTTTAATATTAAACCAATTCAATTAACAAGAAACTTTTAGCTTATGGCATAAGGCTATGCATCAGCGATGTTTTATGTGGACAATTGCAGAGATTAACTAATTTTTTGATACATTTTCCTTTGGTGGTAGTTTTAGTTCCGTGAGGTAGGTACGTTTCAGATTCTATGCTTAAATTGCTTGTTATGTAAGTGTATAAGAATCGAAGAGAGATGGGAAAGCGTGATGCATGGTTGTGCTTTCTTTATGTCAAACCTGTTATTTCGCAATGTTTTGGTCTAAGGAAATATTACTGTAAATAGTCGTATTGCTTTGACGAAGAATTTACTTGTCTCCAACTTGATTTGGAAACTTTTGCTCCTGCAATGCTAAATTCCTGCCAAGATGGACAAACCTTTATTACCTCCACAACAAACTTCAGTCAATGTAATCGTTAGGCAAGTCGATGGCTCACTGTACGTTGCTGGTGGTGACATCGTCCTGTCTGACAGCTCTTCCTTGTCGAAAATGGAGCAACTGTTGCAAAGAGGTGCTTAGAGTCTGCCATAAGAAAATATGTCCCACGTTTGTATAAATTATATTGGTATGCACGCACGATGTTGTTCTGTTATCTTCACATGTGTGAATGTGTAGTAGCCCCCTTCGCTTGTGGGCTAAACATGCAAGTCTCTCACTGGAGCGGCATCTGAGTGGCCAATGCCGAGGAAAACATTTTGCACACGTTGACCTTGGTCTGAACCTGCCAACCAATCAGATGGATTCATTAGGATATAAACAAGATGTGACTCATGACATCAAACCATAGCCAGCTGATGGACAGGACATAATAGCTAGGATGACCTTCTTTGCTACTTATTGTCTGCTACGTTACTTGTTTACCTGGACTCTTGATTGCATAGCCTCCTTTGCACAAACCCAGTCGCGAGCTCTTTGCAGAGGAGGGTGACTATAACATATTGTCGCAGAGGTCGCAGTAATTGCGGCCGGGTCGTTGCAGCAGGAATCCACGGTAGCGGTGTCTGCGAGTGCGATTCGGTTTTTGACATTACGTAACAGACAAAATCTAATAAATTGTGGTAGGGCGTACTTAATCAACAGAGAGTAAAATTGAGCAATATGCCACTCGCGTGGTAGGGATACAGGTTAAACGTTAGCTTTCATCTACTGTATGTTAATATTTTTATGTCCCTTCAAGATACACCAAATATGCAAGCAATAAACAGAATTATGCATACATGCACTATAGACATAAGTACGCATAAGATATTTGATGTAACTCTGTAAGGTTGGCAGTGTTTCTGCCAAATCAATTATGTGGAAAGGTGGATTGGTATAATATTTGAAATTCATGCATATTTTAAGAGAAGCCACAAGTTGTGAATGGGTAATTCATCAATACAAGTCCTTACTGTACAGTTAATTAAGACGTTCTTAGAATCAACCAAGGCAGATGCGGTTTTCAATACAGTCCTTTCACTTTTGGGGTTATGTATATGGTTAACATGCTTAACCTGTCGTCATTGTGTTAAAGCCATAGTGAAAGAATTCCTGAATGTCTGCGAAACGCTGTTCGATTACAACCATCGGCAAGATCCTACATATCTTGCAGGACCAGGCTAACGGATTTAACCTAAGAACATAATAGTTTGATATTCACTATTAGTGCACTGTGATGTTACATTGATATTAGTTGGCACCTTTGTCACGAAAGATTTTAGTATGATATTGTGTAACTATCTTTTTTTTAGTATGATATTGTTTTTGGTATGATATTGTGTAACTAAAAAATATCTGAAGCTGCTCACACCGGCCCATAGCCACGGGGGGCATTTCCCCCCAATTTGTTTTGTGCCTCTCCAAATGATTCAAATTAAAAAAACTAACAAATTTTCCGAATGCCTGTTTTCAATCTGTTTAATCGTTACTCCAACTCGAAACACCACCGCACGTTGCATAAAAAGCTAACCTCATTGTTACAAAATAAATTGTACTTCGGAACGTCCACACTGGAAACAATCTCGATTTGTGACGTCACATTCACTGAAGACCGTCTTTGGAAACTGTTTCTGCAGTCTCTCTGTTAGTGCTAACAACGCCATGACCCTAGCAATCTGGCTGTGGTAATATAAGAATATAGTCTTAGCAAGTGTTCCATCTAAGAAAATTTTAACATATGTTGATCTTAGTGAGCGTAAATATTTTAAAGCTGAATTACCAGAATTGTATATGAATTACAAATTTGGTGAATTATTTGAATTTAGAATAAGTATAAAGTCTGATGAAAATACGAACAGAGTAGGGCCTACACATTTATTTGAAATAACGTCTTGTTTTCCTGTTTTTCCAATGTTTTGGAATGTTTCAAGTGGACTGAAATCAGATTTCACTGCGCAAATGGTCTGGTGTGGTACTGCGCAGCGCTTTGCGGTGAAACATGCTAATCCACGTTTTGACGAATCATTATTTTTCCCAGGCACATATCGTTATGCAAAAATGTCCATTGCGAAGATTAATAAGAGAAAAATATAGAAAGACTGCATCAAGTATGACCTTACTTGCCACCAGAAAGATGGAGAGTGCATCCCACAAGGTTGTGTTGTGAATGAAAACGTTGTCTAACAGCTGTTCAAAAACCATTCCAGCTCATCAGCATTTGAACAATGCTCACAAGAACCAAGTTAGCAAGTTGATTGTGTAATATGAGTCTAAAGAAGGTTGTCTCAAGTGTGTCAGGCTGCATGCAGGAGGTACATATAACCAAGCATATCTTTTCATCCCATTTGGTTGCATTTCGCATTGCTAATTCGAAAAAGTCGCATTACTGCAGTGTAGAAACACTGGTGAAACATTGTCCCCCGGATTGTATCAAAATAGTTCTGTTGGCCCACGGAGCGAATCTTGTCAGCCAATGGTTAGAACCAGGGACGCCGGAACGGAGGTGCGTTACGAGGGCACTGTCCCCCTGCCCTTTGAAAGGTGGGGGCAACGGAGGCACAGGTGCCCTTACATACCAGTATCATAAGTAATTTCATGATTTGTCAAGAACGACTTGAAACAAATTTATTGAAGCTATTCGCGCACACATAAAATTTTGAATGGTTTTCTATAATGTCCGTTAATAGTTTTGAGGGCAACATTGTTGCTAAACATGTAAATGCGAAAATAATGACTATTATGGCTATGGGTGTGCTTTTTACACTGAACTCAAAAAAACAGTTTTGAACTCGTGATACGTCAAAGCCATGGGCGTCCGCAGGGGTGTAAAAACAGGGGCGAATCCTGGAGGGGCGATTGAGGCGATAGCTCCCCCTAAATCCATTGTTTTGGCACAGAAGTGTTGTGAAGTATACTTCATCTTAAAGTATTTAAAGCAGTGAACCCGTTATGAGACTTGACTAACAAATATTACTAAAATCGCCCCCATAACCTCATTAGCTGGATCTAACCCGGGATCAAAACGGGCATTTGCCCCTCTCTGGAAATTGGGACTAAGAACTAAAACGTTCTAGAAATTTTGACGTCAGCAGCTCAATTCCAATTAATTGACTTAATTCTTGCAATGACAGTTCATTTTCCGGTATGACACTCGCACTGCACAAGAGCCAGCTTCACTGTTCTGGTGTCATGCAGTGCTGAGCTTGCAGTTCACTCATGTCCGCTCCTTTGCCTGCAGACATAGACGTAGCCAGAGGGGCCTAGGAAGCCATGACCCTCCACAAATTTTACGATATTAGGCGTTTTGTCGCATGTGACTCTTGAACGCAGACATCTGGGAAGGTATAGCGAGGCAGTGACTGCTGATAGCTGCAAGCAGGGACGTCGGAGAGCGGTGGCATTGAATCCCTGACCTTTCAAACGAGGGACAACAGGGGCAAAGGTGTCTTTTCATAGGTAATCATATGATTTATCAAGATCGAATTGAAACAAGTTGTCTATTGTTTGTTTTATTGTTTTTGAAGTCAACGTTATTGTTGAACTGTAGCTAGCATAATTGGCAGGCCCTAACCAGATTGGGACACCAGGGGAGGCGAAGAGTTTATTGAGAGGGGCCATTTTTAAACTATGTCCAACACATCTTTCCAGGGAGAGGAAAAAATTTTTCAGGGGAGACTAAGCCCCCTGCGCCCCTCCTAGTTAGCCTACGCGCCCGATAATTGGTAACAATTTTTTTGTTTTTCGTAAGTTTATATTGCCCTCAACTTTTTTCTGCCCCCCCTGCCCTACCGACGTTCCGGCGTCCCTGGTTAGAACCCCAAATCAAAGTTTGGCAAAACGATGCTATCTTTTCAAACAAACTGGTATGCCAACCGTGAATGGAATAACCGGGAATATGCAGCTCATAGGAATGCTTGTTACTGCTTGCTTCTAATGACAGAGGTAAAGCATTTACTCACACAATATGTCAGAACTGGAAAACAGGTACGGAGACAGGTAAGGGATTGAACAAGCATTCCACCAGTAACTCGCACATTCAAGCTGTATCCGTGTGGGTGGAGCGTCAATCAAGAGAAAAAAGCTGTTCTTCAGCTGACGCAGCGTTGTCACGAGATGTGGTTAGCCGCAATAGATACTATCTTTCAGCCAGGGCTATGGAGCCGGGGCTGGAACCCAAGCAATTGTGGATGGTTGGAGCCGGAGCCAAAACATTTTGAATAGTTGGAGCCGAAGTCGGAGCCTGCAAATTTGAGTTCGTGTTCAACAGACAGTTTTTGCAGCAAGCCAATTGTACAAATAATACAATGTTTTTTTGTTCTCATTGGACAAAATCGTTCTTGAGCCGGAGCCAAAAACTTTTAGAGATTGGAGCCGACGTCAAAAATTTTAGATGCCTGGAGCTGGAGCAGGTGTCAAGCGAAATTTCTGACTCACGTCATGTGCGCATGTACAGAGTCATATTCTACATATCAAATAAGCTGAGAAAGCTGATGATTACAGTTTAGGGTTTGGTGTTTAGGTCATTGTGTAGAAAAAGAAATATAATTGAGGTCTGAGACCAAGTCCAATGTTTCCTACTAATGGTTTTAGTTTTTCCCGAATTGTAGCTTGTTGTGAGTGTCTGGCATCCAACTAAAAAGTTTTGATTTACACAACACACATCAAAAAAGTAACCGACAAACTTTACTCTTTTACTCTGAGAAGCAAAATAGCTGGCAAACAATAAATAATAGGTCAGAAATTTCGTAGAGGTCAGCAATTTCGCTTGACACCGGAGTGTCGGAATTTGAGTTCCGGCTCACAACCCTGCTTTCACCTATTGTTGATGACAGTAAATTTCTTGCAGTAAATGAGTTATCGTTGATGGGCACAGAAGACCTTAGCTCATTGCATTCAGGCTTCTTTTTGCAGCTGATGGAATTTTCTTTCGAGGATAAAAAACTCTTGAAAATTTCCCGCAGTATCGCGAACAATGAGATGTACACTTGCCCAGAAATTTAAAATGATGTGATCAAAGCTACAGCATCACTTGTCCGAAAAAGCATATTAGCGAAACTCCACTCTACGGATACCAGCTTATTCACACTGAGTTGCGACGCAACTTGTAAGTGTCGTAATTCGCTTTGTGCATAAAGACGTTGTCCCTCAAGAAAAATTGCTCGGAATACACGAACTTAAAAATTTTGATGCGAATTATATTTCAAAATGACTGTTTTCGATCTTGTATGAAATTGATTTGCGGAATCTTCTTACACAATGGTACGATGGAGCGTCGGTGATGTCGGCAAAACACTGTGGAGTGCAAGCTTTAATTGGTCAACATGTTAAACGTGACGTTCCCTACATTCACTGTTTAAATGACAAACTTCATTTAGTGGTTGTTCATGCGTGCGACTGATAACCTGTTTTTGCGAGTACTTTGACATTTGCAATTTGCTAAGCAAATTTTTGTCCACTTCCAAAATTTCTGTCATGTATAAAAAGTTTGGTGGTGACGTAATGGCACGACTAACGGAGCAAAGGTGGTCTGATCATTATAAAAACACCCTGAAAATGAATAAAATAATCTATTTAAACATACAATAAAACAAAAAACATTGCCCCCTAAAAATCTATTGTGCCCCACCAAACCTTAAAACCTGGCTACGGGCCTGTGCTCACATCTCCATACGAGATTCATATCACTCATGAAAAATATTTCAAATTAATCAAATATATGAATACGAACTAGGAGCATTAAGTACAAAATAGTTCACAACTGCTTTCCAGGTTTCCTCTCCTGCTGTTATTCTCATAATAACGAAAGACAATTATTCTACTAAAAGAGCTTCTAATAACACTATCACTACAACTTCATCAAACAAATCTCTAACACGAAGATCTATACAATACACAGGTCCAAGATTCTGGAACAATTTCCCAAAGACTTAAGAAACAATCATTCCTAGTTTTTTGTCCAACATACAAAAAGTACTTGGTGGATCAAGTTATGCTATAATATATCTCTTCCCAGTGCCTTATCATCCGCAATATACTTTTTTTGATTTTTGCTCTCAGTTACCATGTTTCATTTGATATAATCGGTTGTTGCTGCAGATGTTGTTGCTGACGTTGCTGTTGCTTTTCTGTGTTTTTTTGTTTACATGCTGCGTTATTTGTTTGGTCCCTTGTGGAGCTTGATTCAATGACCGTGAGGTTCCTCGCCCCATCACAACTGTTGTATTTGCTACAACTATGTTTCCCTAAACATCTGTAGGTAGGACATTTTCCAAAAGAATCAATTTTGCGAAAACTTCATGGCCACCATATGCTTTAAAGTGCCTTTATGAAATATATCAACACCTGTTTGATTGGTCATTTGAGGTCGCCATGTATAATATATGAAACTGATTTGTTAAATGTCTCTTTGCAGGTTCTTGTTTGAGAGAACAACTAAAGACAGCAATTCAGGAACGTTTTATTATGGATTCCAACTTGGTTCCACTTCAGATTGTCAAGTGCGGTCAATCTGATCGAGAATCATTTGGAAAGTTTCGAAACCCAAGCCAAAATAGGAAAGATCTTTCAATGTTTTATGAACAAAGAAAACTTCTTGACGAGGCTAAAACACACGGTTATAACTCAGTGGGGGTCGTTGGAGAAGCAGGAATAGGAAAATCGTGCTTATCACACGATTTGTTGAAACACTTAACCGAGATTAACTCTTATGATGTAGGAGGTGGTTTTCTAATTTTTTACGTTGCTTGTAGAAGGGTAAACTTTTCGCAAAAAACAACCGCATTTCAGCTATTAATCAGTGATCTTCTTCCGAAGTGGAAGTTCAATGCTGAACTCGATAGCGAGATGCTGGAGAAGCTTGACAACTGGTATAAACTTTTCATCATAACAGATGGTTTAGATGAAGCTGATGACAAACTGTTTTTCTCATCGGTGAAAAATACCAATCTTCATGATTGTGCATGTCCTGATCAGATTCTAAACAATATTTTCTGTGGTCGATTACTTCCAAATGCAATGAAGCTTGTCACATCTCGACCAGACGCCTTTCTTAATCTTAACTCTCACTGCAAACCACAATTCAATGTTAGAATTTTAGGTTTAAACAAAGATTCGCAGCAACAATTGTGCCAACAAATTTGTGATGGCGACCACCAGTTGGTATCGAAGGTAAACAATATGTTAAAATCCAGTCCTGACTTGCTGCAGCTTTGCTATGTTCCTTTGCATTGTAAGCTAATCGTGGAATACCTCCGAGACACAGATGATCACGGCGTGTATCCAAACATTACATTAACTTCCGTTTTCACTGAAACATTCTGCAGGTTTGTCAGAAATGTAGATCATTTTCGTGGTGACGTGAAAAGTTTGCCCAAACTTCTACAGTTGGCCTTTGAAGGCGTGAAAGCCAATGAGTACAATTTTCACATTGACGATTTCGGTGAAGCAGAAGACAAAGTTTTCATTAACTTTCTTTTAGTGCAAGATGCAGCCAATCTTCTTCCAAATGAAAAAATTTTGGATGGTGACAAAATATTTTTTTTCAGTCATCTGTTGTGGCAGGAACATTTAGCAGCAATTTGGCTAATGTTTTTCACTGACCAACAGGAGTTCGATTCTTTGCTCAAAACAATTATATTTCCTCGTTTCGTTTCAGTTTTGCAATTTTCATTTGGTTTTCAAAACATCAGCGTAAAAGAAAAAATCCTGGCTACATTTCCAAATGCAAGAAAAGGTTTATTTTCATCTAAAATTCAGAGCTTGAATAAAGTCGCAAAACGACGTTTGAAAAGCAATGATTTTGTGCAATCATGCGGCTGGGCTTTTGAATCAAAAGAACACGATCTAATTTCGATTGTAAGAGAATCCCTTCCAAGTATTCTTGAACTCCCAAGTGTGATAGAATTAAAAGATGCCATTGGTGTATCATTTGTTATCAACTATAAAAATAATGGAATTGGACCATTGGAAAAGAAATCTATGCAGATGACTGCATCAACGATATTTCGGGAAGGAAGTTTGGCAATCCTGCTTGATACAGTGATTAACAAAGGCCATGAGGTGAGTTTGCCGAAATAGGAATTGACTAATATATCTGAAAATGCTGTGTTAAATATCGTTGTTAAAACTTTTCTAATTTTCATAAATTGTGGGCTATAGTTTGTGTTAAATAAACAACCAAGGGACAAAAATTTTGTGAAAGATTGAAAAACATCACCATTTTCCGAACCTTTGATCCTTTTTTCAAGTGTACGTCCAATTTCAAGGTTGTTGCAATGCAAAGCTTATGTTGCTATTCAACTTCATTGGAATGTAGTGGCTAAAAATGACGTTTTCGATATAAGTTACATTATCGATTCATGAAAAGCTCTTTTGCAACTAAATTTTTCCTCACATTTTCTACTTTTTTCTAAATCGTTCTTCGTAGCGACATGGAATGCAAGTGTTCTTTCGAGATGCATCGTAGGATAGCACGTGCTGGTCTGCACAGCAGTTACATGTTGTGAGAAACTTTGTTCTTGAGGTTGTAGTCCAACAATATATTTTGAAACTGCGTTTTTAGTTTGACTTTTCTTGGTGGTCAGTCGTGTCGGGGGAAAACCCCATTTTTGTTTGGAAACGAACTGAGACTGGCGAAATGATGGGCACGAAAATAGCAGACTTGTGGGGCGCCGTTCGTAAAAAAATTATATCGGACAGATTTAGCACAAAAACTGCTATCTTTGCGCGTATTAAGCTATCTCTGCTATATCTGCGCAGATTTAGCTATCTCTGTTTTGTTTGGACATGAATCGTGGGTTAGCACCTGATGATTTGCGCAGCATTTAGGTGTTGTGAGAAGCTTCTTGTGATTGTAGTCTAATTAAGGATATATTGTTGTAACACTCGATGCTAGTTTGACTTTTCTTGGTGGTCAGTCCTGTCCAAGGAAAACCCTATCCTTGCTTGAAAACGAGCTCAGATTGGCGATGCGATGGTCTCGAAAATAGCTGTCTCTTGCTTATTCCAGAGTTGTTTGATGTTCTTGTGATGTAAATATCATTCACTTGTATCCATTAACTGGTTTCAATGGATTTTGCTACTTTACTAGGTCTTTCTTTCTGTAGATATATTCTTGCCTGGAGTTCTTGTTCGTTGCTTGACTATTCTTGTTCCGATGACAAGACGTCAGCTACTGTTGTGCGTAGGTTTTGTCCGGGGGGTGGGGGGGATCAAAAGTTTAATGAGACTCCTGAAATTTCTGTAGAGACTAGTGATGTTACTTGTAGGGCTGACTTGACCCGGGGCAGAGACAGACCTTTTCATTTAGGGGAGGGAAGTTTTGCAGCAAAGAAAGCAGTCCATTGTCTTTGTAAGAATTTGAAAAGAAGACCCGTACCGCTTTCCAAACTGATGACTTCACTTTACCGAACGTTACATCATTTTGATGTGCCTCAGTGAAAACTCTAGTATCTCTAGAACGGTTGCGCTAACCAGCATTTCGTAAACGTTCACGATAGGTTTCACTTAAAGATGTCAACAAATCGAAGCCATCATGAAAACGAACCTGAGCTTCCATCAACATCGATTTTACAAAGCGGAAACATGCTCTGAAGATCTATGTTCAGGAGATTAAAATCATCGATCAAAAAAGAGATAGAGAGATATTTTTTGTTTCACCCGACTTAGCCTATAAGCAGAAACAGTGCAAAAATCACCCTGCTGAAAAGTAACAAATTGTCAGCTTTTTAGAACGATTAGAATAATTGAAAGTACAATGGCAAATGAACTGATCAATGCAAAATAACATTTTCACTCTGTAACATCGGATTGGTGAAGCTTTACTTGTGTGTACATTTTACATTCTGAAGTTACCTTTATCGGTTAAACTAAATAAAAGTCTGGTAACATGCTTATTCTGAAGTCAGGTTTTTCTGTTTTGTCCAGTAAAGGAACAAATGGATGTTAATTTTCCGTGCTTTTTCAGATATCGGGCAAAATTCTCACAGGTGAATGTTGATTAGCAACAGTAAGGTCTACTCTAGTACATGCAACAATATTTATATCTATGTTTTTAAAACCCACCTCGTCTAATGATGTACGTTTGTTATGAGCTACTTAGAATATTTAGGACTGTTAAAAAAAGCCGGAGTTGATGTTTCCAGATTTTTTAAGTTGGAGCAGAGCTTTTGAACATAAAACATAAGCGGAATCGGAGTAAAAAACAATGTGAATCTGCTCATCACTGCAGCATGAGTAGTCACGCGGTCCTGAGGTAGAGCAAGCGGAGCTGGGCACTGTGGCAGTCGTAACATCGGTAGATTTTGGAAAACATCCCCAAAAGGAGATACTGTAGTGCCAAGCGCCACGAAGAGAGGCAAGAGCACAAAGACAGGAATGAAACCACCGCTAGCGTTGAGGCTATGTAGAGGCTCCTATGGCTGATGTAGTTGGCGCTGGTATTTGCCCGTGGGTATTTTGAATGTGACTACTGCGTTCGAAGCCTCAGTCGCTCTGAAAAATAACATGACCGCTACAGCACCCAGAAAACAATCATGACACTTCAAAGGAAGAAAAACGCGGGAAATGCGGGTGTAATAAGTATTTTCTTATTTCAGATGGATGACTTGAGAATTGATCGCAGCACCATTTCTGAGGAGGACGCTCACAGTATCGCGAGGAACATCGACAAAATTAAAATGCTTGTTTTCGACCAATGCATCTTTTCTCCAGAAACAATCCCTGTCATCAGCAATGCAATTTTAAGACGCAAAGGCAGGGTTAGTTTACTTACAATTTAAAAGAGCACCCGATTTTAATGTAAAAATCTTGTTTGGTATGTTTGTGAATAGTTAGGAGTGTTGGAGTAGATAATAAATTACTAGACACTATAGACAGAATCAACTACGTTTACCTAAGCTTGAGACAAAATCAACAAAACACTGAAAACTTTAAAATTTTGGACGCCAAGGTTGAAGCTGAGAACCTGACTATTCTAACAACTGGGTTTGACATCATTCTAGTCTTATGTCAAAATCAATCTTTGCAGTTTTTCTACGTTTTTTCGATTTTGCGTGACTGCTGTTGAAATTATTTTTGAGACAGTTAAAATGTCACGAGCCGATGTTGGTAAAAGTATATTCGTAAAAGGTCCAAAACTATAGCTTACTTTGGTGTGAGATGTTTAAACAACAAAGTGCTTTGAGTTTTATTATGAAGAAGGAAGTTTTTAAATTTACAAATCACATATAAGCATGCCCAATTGTTCAACGACTTGAATCAACAAGAAGTTATTTGGCTTACTCATGTGTGAAATGGCTTGCCGTTCTGGGAGGGAACAAAAGGATTGGCAAACTGGGGTGATCATCCACGTGCACAAGAAAAGAGATACGAGAGAATGTTCTACCTCTACCGAGGCATAACTCTTCCTATCCTCCCTTAAGTGTATGCCAAGTGCCTTGATAAAAGAGGCCGCGAAAAAATTGAAGCAAAGGTGGTGGATGCCCAGTGCGGCTGTCGTGCATTGCAGACCTCATTTTCACTCTTCAGCAACTGGTTCATCGAGAAAAGCATAGGGCAAATTGGCCGCAGAATGGTGTTGACGGCCCAGTGCAACTGGTGTCAAGTCATTGTACTCGTTTTTCTGCTAACACGTTTATGTCCGTGTCGGCGGATTTACATCACAACCTTCCACCTTCGGTGTTGGGCTCCGACAAAGGGTGTGTTCTGTCATCACTCCTCTTCATTGTCTATAACAATTGAGTAGATAGTAACAGCCCACTCGACGAAGGTGTAACTGTTGGAAGCGGCAAGATTATAGTGTTGGAAGCTGCAAAATCAACCGTTTGATTTTTGTTGGCAATTTGGTACTACTGTACTTGCATCTTCTAAACAACGTATTCTACAAGCACTCGATTGGTTTTCTGCTGCGTACGACCAAGCTGGAAGGAAAATGAGCACTAAAAAAACGAAGTGTTTTGTTTCTTCAGAAACCCAGGCAGTGACAGCTTTAGGCATAGGACAAATCAGCCATGGCCTAGCACCCCGCGTTTTATGGGCCCCGCACAACTCCTTTTTATGACGACTCATTACTAACTTGAAATTTGGGAAAATGCGCTAAGTCATAACTTCTCAATTTACTTTAAACGAGCGAAAATGCAAACTTCAAGACTCTTATCAGTACAGTAATATGTTTGTTACGCAATGTAAGAATGACAATACTGCTTTTCATCGGAGTTCTGCAGTGTCTGGAGATTTTGCATTAGAATCTGATGTTACGCCCGTCCTAGATTGCAAAAAAACTATTGATAACTTCGCTTGCCTGAAGGCGCGAAAAATGCGTTTGTGATAGACTGTGAGCAGTTGAATTTGTTGGTGGCACACATTTGGTATTAGTTGATACAGATAATTTTATATTTGGATACAATTGCTTTTGCTAGTGAGGGCTACATGTGGTAACAGTTTCAAACGTGCTTTGCAGAAAGACTTAGAGCAGTGGTGTAGCCAGACATTTTGATTGGGTTGATCAAGAACACGGATACCTCGCTTTGCTCATGCATTTAAAGAATTATTCATAAAGTGACGTGCTATACAGAACAACATTATATTCTGTAAGACAGGAGCGTAGCCAAGGGAGACACGTGGACCATTAAAGCAAAATGACATTTTTGAAACAAGCAACCAAATAGGTCACAATCGCGTGGGGCCCAAAAAACTAAGATGGCCTAGGGCTCCCCGCTTTCTAAACACGGCCCTGAACCCAGGCCAATGTATGCTGCAAGGGACCAGCAATACACTGCAGCAATTTGAGAAGTTCAAGTACCTGGTAGTGGTATTCAAGAGTGACGGAAGGAGGAACAAAGAGATTGATACGCGGATTGGTAAAGCAAGCGCAGTTCTGTGTGAGCTTTATCGCTCGTGCTCATAAAACGGGAGCTTTGAATTTCAAACACTGCAAAGCTGTCAGTTTTTACATCGGTCTTTTTTCTCATTCGCACCTTTAATCGTGAAAGATTGACGAGGCACGTCCTGCTGGCCACAACCACGGGAAAACGTCTCAGAGGTCGTCAAACGGCCAGGTGGAGTGACTGCATCTCCGACCTAGCTTGGTCCCGTCTTGTTGTGGATCCAACAAAATTATCTGAGATTGCTGTTGACCGTGAAGTATTTCAAATCCTAGGGCTCTACTGATCTTGCGAACCTCCTCAGAGGAAAAGCGTTTATGAAAATGATTAATATGCTAAAGGGGATTTTTATGTTTCACGCACGGCGGTTCAGAGGCGCAGAAAATGCACCCTCAAATTAGTTTCAGTTGCGTACGATAACCAATGGGTCAAACTGAAGATTGGCAAAACAGACGTTGTGGCCTTTCCAGTCTGTTTTTTCAGCATTGAAAGTTATACGCGTTTCATGCGCCAAACAGTCAGTGAAATAGAACTACTGCAATATTTTCTTAAAAAATGGCAACGTATTCCGTAGTACAGGACAAGCGGAGATAGACGACTCGTGTCACTCTCACTGGAAATACAAAGAGAGCTCAATGAAAAAGCATTTCTTGTGATGAAATTGCGCAACTATAGGAAGCGTTTCATAAATAGTTTTGTTTTGAAACTTGAAAACAAAGTAGCAGAAGCTTACTTGCTCATGCGGTGCCTCGTACATCGGGCAAACACAACGCAATTTAATAAATCGTATAGAAGAGCATCGAACGTCACTAAGCTCTGCAGTATGCAGACACTTGCAAGCCAACCCAGATCATCGGGTTGACTTTCACA